>OLPZ01001530.1_pt1 | contig 15033 bp, 16 predicted proteins | sample 1672711 | NCBI WGS metagenome assembly OLPZ01 (sample SAMEA3136716, study PRJEB25190) | human gut metagenome
TTAGACATAGTAAAAACCCCCGAAATCCGTGTCCGAATTTCGGGGGTCACTACATAGCTTTAGTAAGGGAACAAATATAGTTTTTAATATTTTACTTGCAGCAGTTGCCCTAAGTTGTATTTTACCTTTCTTCTTTATAATTGTACTATCACTAACAAAAGAAAGTGACATTACAACATATGGCTATCAGTTTTGGCCTAAGCATTGGTCATTTGTTAGCTATGAATATTTGACAAAAATGAGCAATCAATTGCTTACAAGTTTAGGTGCTTCTATCTTTATTACAGTAATAGGTACTGTAATGAATAGTTTGTTTAGTTCGACATATGCATATGCTATTTCTAGAAGAGATTTTGCTTTTGCAAAGTTTTTTACCATCTTTGCTTTAGTATCGATGTTGTTTACACCGGGAATGGTTCCTACATACTTGGTTGTTACACAAATGTTAGGACTTAAGGACAATATTTGGGCAATTATTCTACCTCAAGCATTTGGTGTTTATAATGTACTGATTATGAGAACCTATTTCAAGACATCGATTTCGGAATCAATTCTTGAATCAGCTAGAGTAGATGGTGCTGGTGAACTAAAGATCTTTTGGGACATAGTAGTTCCATTAGCAATTCCGGGTATTGCTACTATTAGTTTATTTACTTGCCTAAGCTTATGGAATGATTGGTTCAATGCAATGCTTTACTTAACTGATACTAAATTCATTCCATTACAGTACTTACTGGTTCAAATTCAAAATAATATTCAGTATATGACTCAAGCAATGACACAGGGTGGAGGAACGGCCATGGCTGGTGCCTCAATTCCTACAGAAGGCATGAAGTTTGCGGTTGTTGTAATTGCAACCTTACCAATTGCTTTAACATACCCATTCTTCCAAAAGTACTTTGTTAAAGGAATGCAAATTGGGGGAGTTAAAGGTTAAAAAATACATGGAGGTATTTAAAATGAAAAAATGGAATAAAGTCGTTTTAAGTGCTACGGCGGTTTTAAGCTTAACTACACTATTGACTGCATGTGGAAATAAGAAGGATTCTTCAAATGGCGGAAAAACGGTTGTGTCAATGTACATGCCAGGTGATAAACCTAAGAACTATTCAGCCATGATTAAAAGAGCTAATAAAGAATTAGCTAAAAAGTATCCTAATGTGCAATTATCAATGAAATTTATTGGCTGGGGTGATTATCAACAAAAATATAATGTAATGGTCACCTCAGGTGATAAATATGATTTAGCTTTTGCACAAAACTATGCTGTTAATGCGCAAAAAGGTGCATATGCTGATATGACTGATTTAATTAAAAAGTACGCTCCTAAAGCATATAAGGGAGTCGATCCAGCTTATTGGAAAGGTGTAAAAGTAAATGGCAAGATTTATGGATTCCCTGTAAATGGCAATGTTTATGCCAATAATGCTATTACTTTTAATAAAGCATACTTAGATAAGTACAATATTAAACCTGATAATATTAAAACTTATGCTGATGCAACTTCGGCTATGGCTAAGTTCCATGCTGCTAAACCAAATGTTGCTGCTTTTGCTATTGGACAAGGATTTAAGGCTAGCCCTCGGCATATGGACTTCCTCTTAGGAAATGGGCTTCCATTTGCTGTTGATTCAACAGGTAAGAGCAGTAAGGTATTCAATGCATATGATCAACCAGAAATGCAATCAATTTTAAAGACATTACATGGATGGTATCAAAAGGGATATATTCCAAAAGATGCAGCAACTTCTACTACTCAATATAACTTACAAGATAATACCTGGTTCTCACGTCAAGAAACTCAAGGACCATTTGACTATGGTGATACTGCATTGGAAAATGCTTCAGGTGGTAAGAAGATGGTAAGTTATGCAATTACTGATTCTTTAAAGAGTGAGGCTCAAGCTCAAGTAGCTATTTGGTCAATTTCAAAAACTTCACAACATAAGAAGGAAGCTATGGAAGTCTTGAACGCATTGAATACTGATCCGAAGCTCTTGAACAATATTACTTGGGGACTTGAAGGACAACAATGGCACTTTACTGATAAAGCAAAGGGTAAGATTAAGACTACTTCTAAATATCAACCAGGTTACTTCATTGGAGCTTGGATGATGGGTAACAATGACTTACTTTACACTCAAAACACTTTGTCACAAAAGAAGATTGATCAACGTAAAGAAAGCATCAAGAAGGCCAAGGAAGCTAATGATTTAGGCTTTATTCCAGACACAACTCAATATAAGACAGAAGTTACTAACTGTTCTAATGTTATGAGTAAGTATCTTGATATCTTAAACACTGGTACAGCTGATCCTGTTCCAACTATTAAGAAAATGGATAAAGAATTAAAGACAGCTGGTTATGATAAAATTCAAGCTGGTTTGCAAAAACAATATGATAAATTCTTAGCTCAAAAATAATTTAAGAGTATTTTGAAAAAGTGTCACTCGTTTTTATGATGAGTGACACTTTTTATGATAGTATAAGTTATAGTGGATGAAAGAGGTTTCAATGTGGCTGGATCAGTGATGCAGAAAGCATTTGTCAGGGTGCTAGTATTGATTATTTTAAATTTGGAATTTTGGCTTTTTTCTTTAGCTGGACTTTTAGTTTTAGGATTTGGGCCAGCTTTGAGGGCAATATATGAAACGTTCTTGAATCATAAATTTAGATATCAAGAATATTCGTTTAAAGAGTCATGGAAAATCTATAAAAAATATTTTTGGTTAGCTAATTTACATTTTTATGTTTTCTTCTTACCAATGTTATTTGTATTTTATGACTTATATTTAACTTCACAAATGAAAACACCATGGATCTTACCTGTAATAGTAACTATGGTCGTCTTGGAAATTTTAATTCCAGTAGTAGGAATGTATACATTAAGTTTAGAAAGTAATTTCGATGTAGATTTTAAAAACGCAATTAAATTAGCTTTTGCAGAATTTTTTGTAGATTTTTCAGGTTTGATCAAATTTGTTGCAGGTACGGCAGGAATAATTGCAATTACATTCTTTTTCCCAGGGTTATTATTATTTATATCAATTTCGGCAGTAGTTATTTGGTGTCAATTGACTACCAAGAATTGGATTTATAAGGTTGAAAGTCAGATAGAATAAAATGAAATCAAGTTTTCAACGCTTAATGTTAGGTTTTACAGTTATTCTTTCTCTTATTATTTGCATAACAACAGCTATTTTCTTAAATGTTAGTATCAAGAATTATAAATTAGAACAAAAAAATGTTCAAAATTTGGCGATTACTAAGGTTAGCGATGAGCTACAAAATGAAATAACAATTACTAATAATATTGCTAACTATATTTCAGAAAATCAATCAAGAATTAATAATATTCATAATTATTTACGAAATGATCCTGCCAAGTATAGCAAACAAATAATTGATGATAGCTATCAAAATAATGACTATTTTAATTGGCCTAAAGCAAATGAGAGTTTTTATGTTACGTATCCTACATTAACTAATTTATCTGTCCAGTTTGATGACATAAATATAGCTTCGCAGTCTAGTCGTTATAATACAAACGGTAAAAAAATAGCTAGTAATAAAGCCTTTAACCCTAGAATGATTTATAGCAACATTATTAGTCCTCAACAAGCTAGTATAGTTGGAATTGTTGGGGCGAACTATGATCAAAAAATATTGAATAAAGATTTAAATAGGATTAGTAATCATACAAAGCTACAATTAGTTTTAATGTCACAAGATGGACGAGTCTTATATAATTTTGCGGATAAATCAATTTCGAATTCTGAACGTAAACAAATTCGAAAAATATTTAATGATAAAGGTGTTGCAGGTTTAAAAGACTATTCATATAAGAAAGCTGATTTAGATAAAGGATATATTGTTTATACATTCTTTAATGATATAGATTCTAAGAAACTGATATTTAAACGTATACTGCCTATTTTAGTTTGTGGAATAATTGTTCTATCGCTATTATTGGGTTCATTTATTGCAATTTTTACAAGATATAAGAAACAATTATCAGAAATTATCAAGACAACTAAACAAGTAAGTAATAATGATTTAAATGCTAGGGTAAAAATTGATTCAGGTCATTATGGTGATCTAAATCTCTTATCTCATAGTATCAATACTATGCTTGATGAAATCAATAATTACATTAATACAATTTACAAGATGCGAATTGCTCAGCAAGATGCCCATATGAAGTCCCTGCAGGCGCAGATTAGTCCACATTTTATGGCGAATACTCTTGAGTATATTAGAATGTCAGCTCTTGATATTGGAGCAAGAGATTTGGCCAAAGTGGTATTTAGTTTTGCTTCATTACTAAGGAGTAATGTTGGCAATCAAGTTCAATCTACGATTAAGGCAGAAATAAAACTGGTTAAGAATTATATCTTTTTATATCAAGTTAGGTTTCCAGATAAGTTAGCCTATCAAATTAATGTTGATCCTGATCTTGATAATGTAAAAATCCCAAAGTTTACTTTGCAGCCTATTATTGAAAACTATTTTGCTCATGGTGTAAATTTTGCCAATGGCAATAATGCAGTGGAAGTAAAAGGCTGGCTAGAGAATGGACGAGTAAATATTTGGGTGATTGATAACGGAAAGCATATTGATGTTGAAGAATTAAGTAAATTAAATTTACATTTACAAGAGCCTATTGTTGGCGATAAGTCCATTGGCTTGCAAAATGTGTATGCAAGAATGTTAAATTATACTCATAACTTTAAAATGATGATTATTAATAATCGGTATGGTGGAGTAACGGTAAAGCTGTCGTTTGATTTTGAAAGTTAGGTAGTAAGAATGAATACATTGATGCTGGTAGATGATGAATATATGATCCTTAAAGGGATCCCTAAATTATTAGATTGGTCTGAGATTAATATTGAAATTGTCAAAGCTGAAAAAAGTCCGTTGGCTGCTTTGGAATTCTTAAAGAATAATCCCGTAGATATATTAATATCTGACATGAATATGGCAGAATTGCCAGGAACTAAATTTTTACCAGCAGTCAAGAAAATACAACCTGATATTCAGATTATTGTTTTGTCCGGATATGAAGATTTTTCTTACGCTAAGACTGGATTAGAACAAGGTGTAGTAGATTATTTAAATAAACCAGTAGATCCTGATGATTTACAAAATGCAGTAGAAAAAGCTCAGCGAAGGATAAAGAAGAGTAAAAATATCAAACATAAGGCACAGATGGCTAGCCGAATTCAAGTGCGCGATGTATTACATGGCAAATTACCATTGGCTACTTTGACGGAAGCCAGTGATAATTATGCAATTATTGGCTTAATTGATGTCCAGGATAACATTACTCAAATATTACAGAAGCTTGATTTTGTATTAGGGTATCAAGAGGACAACAATAATGTTTATGCAATAATTACATATACCTCAGATAATTTAAGCTTGGTTAAGCAAAAAGTGGCTGATTATTGTGAAAATATGATAATTGACCGATTATTTGCCAATGATGATGTAGTAGCTAATGGAAGAAAAATAGAAGCTCTTGCAAATAAATTAGTATTTTATCAATTAGAAGATCAGGTAATTGGCCTTAATGAAAAGGTAACGCCGCTTGCAGTAGCAGATTTTGTTTCTAAGTTAGAGTTGAACAATTTAAGTGCGGCAGATTTCGATAGTTATTTGCAAGAAATCTATCATCAACTGGGACTACATCAAAATGAAATTAAAGACGCAAAATATTTTAGTCGTTTAGTATTAATGAAGATGTATGGTGAACATCATGAGATTAATTTAGATTTTGCAGCTTTGATTGCTCAAATTGAAAATACTGAAAATATTAGTGAATTGTCAGATATTTTAAATGATTTCTTTGCTCAATACCGTAAGAATCATAGAAAGTATCCAGAAGTGATTGAACAGGTCATTGATTATGTGGCTGATAATTATAACCAAGAATTAAGTCTAAAGAAGGTAGCTGATATTTTTCACATAAATTCAGTTTATCTAGGTTCAATTTTTAAAAAGAATGTGGGACAAAGCTTTGCCAAATATTTAAATAGCTATCGTATTTCTCGTTCGATTGAGATAATGTCTAATTCTCATTATGACATCAACGAAATCTCAGAAATGGTGGGCTATCGCAATAATAATTACTTCTTCCGTGTGTTTAAGGAGCAAACTAAAATGGCTCCAAGTGAGTATCGCAAGATGGTTATTGAAAAAGAGGAATAGTTATGGATAGTCATGAATTAAAAAAGTTATTTCCAGAAGCAACAAATATTATCCCTAAAGATAAAGATCAAAATTTAGCTTTATCGCTTGAAGGAAAGACTTGGTTTATAGCTAAAAAGGACTTAAGTGAGCGTGAGTTTTTTCTCTTAAAAAATTTAGAAGGAAAATATGATTTATTTAAGACATATACACCTTGGCAAAATTATCTTTTTAATGGACAAAAACAACCATTAATTAATGGTAAGCTACGTTTTTTGTATCTACATATTGAGAATTTAATATCAGAAAGAAAAACTGAATGGCAAGATTTGATTTTATCATTTTTTAATTCTGAAGTATCGTCTTTTTGGCTTGATCAGACTGTATTTGTAATTATTGATAAAGAATGTACCTTAACTCAATCAGATATTATGGGAATAATTACTGCGATTGATGGCGACTTTGAGACAATGACTCGAGTCCTGATAGGCTTAGTTTGGTGTAAAGAAGATAATTTACCACAAATATTTAAGGAAGAAAAATTAATTGGAAATGATTTTCAAGAGCTGAAAAAAGTTGTTGCTATTCCAGAAATTGCACTTCAATTTTATTTTGCACATTCTACTAAGAACAGTATTATTTTGCAGACATATAAGAAAAAGCTTTCAACGAGCTCGGAATTAATCACATCTCTATACAAGGTTGGCGGCAACGTAACCCAAGCTTCTAAAGATATGTATATTCACCGGAATACTTTGGAATATCGAATAGATAAATTGCAGTCGGCAACAAATTTAAATTTAAGAAAGATGGATGATTTGGTCTTTAGCTATTTGATTATTAGTTAAGTTGCACAATAAATTTAGTCACCTTTATATTTAAGCGCTTACATTATTTTTATAGAATATTTATGTAAGATGAATGATGAATATGAGGTATAAAAATGGTTGAAGTAGATTTAAATCACATTTATAAAAAATATGACGGAAATGACTTTTATTCAGTAAATGATTTTGATTTACACATTAAGAATAAAGAATTTATTGTGTTTGTTGGACCATCTGGTTGTGGTAAATCAACAACTTTAAGAATGATTGCTGGTCTGGAAGATATCAGTAAAGGTACCTTAGAGATTGACCATAAAGTTATGAATGATGTGGCTCCAAAGGATAGAGATATTGCGATGGTATTCCAGAACTATGCTTTGTACCCACATATGACTATTTATGACAACATGGCATTTGGACTGAAACTACGGCATTATTCTAAAGAAGATATTGATAAAAGAGTAAAGCATGCTGCAGATATTCTGGGATTAAAAGAATATTTGCAAAAAAAGCCTTCAGAATTATCTGGTGGTCAGCGCCAGCGTGTGGCTTTAGGACGTGCGATCGTGCGGGATGCTCCGATCTTCTTAATGGATGAACCTTTGTCAAACTTGGATGCCAAGCTTCGTGTTACCATGCGTGCAGAAATTGCTAAGTTACACCAAAATTTGGGTACGACTACAATTTATGTTACCCACGACCAAACTGAAGCGATGACCTTGGCTGACCGAGTAGTGGTTATGTCAGTAGGGCATGTACAACAGATTGGTACACCGCTTGAAGTTTATAACAAGCCTAAGAATATGTTTGTCGCTGGCTTTATTGGCTCTCCACAAATGAACTTCTTCAATGTTCATTACAAAGATGGGCAAATTTCCGACGATAAAGGATTAAAAATTGCTATTCCAGAAGGTAAGGCTAAGATGTTAGAAGAAAAAGGCTACAATGATAAGGATTTAGTCTTTGGTATTCGACCAGAAGATATTCACTCTGAGCAAGCCTTTTTAGATACTTGGCCAAATGCTGTTGTTAATTCAACAGTAGTTGTTTCAGAACTTCTAGGTGCAACCATCCAGCTTTACCAAAAGGTTGATGGTACTGAATTTGTTGCTGATGTTAATGCACGTGATTATCATAAGCCTGGTGATCAAGTTCAAATGGGCTTTGACGTCAATAAGGCACATTTCTTTGATAAAGACACTACTGATGCAATTAGATAAAAGAGGCGAAGATTATGGCAGCAATTCATATTAAGAAACTTCTATCTGAATTGAAATTTAAGGCTAAATGCCCTAAATGTAATCAAGAATTTGAAGCTAAGTTTGGTGAAAATAAATGTCCAAACTGTCAAACCATTCTTCAATTTGAACCCAAGAATGATTGGGGCAATTTAAGAGGACTATAAAAAAGAGACTATCTTAACTTAATTAGGTTGAGATAGCCTTTTTTTTAGATTATTTTAATCAAAAAAGTGAATTAGATTGATCTTAGAGAGGGGGAAATTATTCAATAACTGATTTTAATTCTCTTATTTGATTACTGATTGATTTTTGGTTGTAAATATAAGAGCCAGCTACAAAGATATCAGCACCTGCATTTTTAGCAATTCTAACGGTCTCGTTGTTAATACCTCCATCAACTTCAATTGGAATGTAAGTATTATGTTGAATGATTAAAGTTTTAGCTTGTTTGATACGATCTGATGAATCGCTTTGGAATTTTTGACCACCAAATCCTGGTGTTACTGTCATTAATAATAGCTGATCGATTGAATTTAAATACGGTGCTATAGTCGACACGGGAGTAGATGGTTTTAAAACAATTCCGGATTTTATATGACTTTGTTTTAACAACTTTATCCATTTAGAAGTATTATCTTTAGAGACTTCAATATGAAATTCTAATAAGTCACAACCGGTTTTAACAAATAACGGTATCATTTGTTCTAGGTTATTACTCATTAAATGGATTTCAATTTGAATATTTGGAAATTCATGCTTTAAATCTTTGATCAATTCTGGTCCATAAGATAGGTTGGGAACAAAATGCCCATCCATAATATCAATATGAAATCGAGTGATTCCACAGTTAATAGATTCTTTGATATTTGTAGCTAAGTGCATATTATTAGCAGTTAAAATAGATGGTGCAATCATTAATTAATATCCTTTTGCTTATTGTTTGTGCGCCACCCATTAATAGCGGCACGAATTTGTTTAGCATTCTGTGCGATTTCTTCAACTGATCCTTTATTTAAGGCACTTCCAATACCAAGGACTTCTGCGCCGGCATCTAACCAAGCATTTATATTCTCAGCATTTACTGATCCTGATTGAAGAATAGGCATCCAAGGAATAGGTGTTTTAATAGTTTTAATGACTGCAGGACCTTCTATTCCTGAATATGGGAACATTTTAATAAAAGTAGTACCAGCTCGCATAGCTGTAACAGCTTCAGTTACTGTGGTACAACCTGCTGCATATGGAATTTGATATTCGTTTGCTAATTTTGCCACACCTTCATCAAAAATGGGTGAGTAAAGAAAACTAGCCCCATGTTGAATAGCATTTTTAGCAGTTTCAGAATCTAAAATTGTGCCTGCACCTACTAGTACTTTATTGCCAAGTTCTTTATGTACGAGATCTATAGCCTCAGGAGCATCATTGTTAGTGTATGAAATTTCCATTGCGTCTATTCCACCTAGACTAATACCCTTTGCAATTTCTAATACACGTTCTTTGGGTGCTCGAACAACAGCTAAAGCACAACCATCGATAATACGATTAGTTAAATCAAGTAATTTCATATAAAACTCCTTATATTAAATTATAGTGAGTTAACATTTTTTTGATTTTTATTGATAACTCTTGAGTAACAGGACAAATAGGTCTTCGTGCATTACCTACATCTGCAATATGTGCCATCGTAACGGCGCTTTTTAATACACTAGGTACAGGAGCTTGATGCATTACTTTACGCAGTGGATTTAAGTCATCCTGTAATTTTTGGGCCATTTCAAGATCATTTGCTCTTAGTGAGCTATTTAATGCGACTACTTGTTTAGCTAGAAGATTACTTGTACCAGCTATAGCACCACTAGCCCCGTGTTGATATGCATATGAAATCTTAGAATCGGATCCAATTAAAAAATGAAGATTATCATGTTTCTTAATTATAGATAAAGAAGCATTGATATAGTCTAGATTTCCGCTACTATCATTAATTCCTTGAATATTGGGTAGAAAGGCAAGTTTGTCTAGTACTTTAGGACTAATATTGTTTTGTGTGTTGGCAGGGATGTTATACAAAATGATAGGTATATTCACTGCCTTGGCAATTTCATAGTAGTAATTATAGATATCATTATCTGTTAATTTGACAAAGTAAGGTGTGATTATTGAAACTGCATCTGCACCTGCTTTTTCTGCTTCTTTAGATAAGAAAATAGCCTCATTTGTATTACATGCACCAGTACCCACGTAAACAGGTACACGATGATTTACATATTTTATGACATGCTTTGAAAAATCAATTCTTTCTTGGACAGACAACATTGTAAACTCACCATTACTACCAAGTGGGAAGATTCCGCTGACACCGTTGTTGATTAAATGATCAATCAATTGATCAGTTGCCTGATAATTAATAGTTTGTTTTGTATCTTGATTAAATGGAGTAACAATAGGAGTAATTATTCCATTAAACATTTTGCCCTCCTACGTTGTCTTTAGCTAATAGTTGTCGGCCAAGTGCACCACCAGGGTGGAAACTAGCAAAATTACGTTTAGTAAATCCTTTAGCTTCGGACAGTGCACATGCCAAGGCATCACCTACTACTAGTGCTGCAGTAGAACTGTTAGTGGGTGCAAGGTTATACTGATCTGCTTCTTTTTCTACGTGGACTAAAATATTAGCATCACATTCTTGAGCCAATGTGGAATTCTTATTTCCTGTCATTGCGATAGTCTTAGCACCTAGTTTTTTAATATATTGGACAGGAGCTAAAGTTTCTTTAGTTTCACCGCTATTAGAGATTAAAATAACAATATCATCATTTTTTATCATTCCTAAATCACCATGCATACTTTCAGTTGCATCGATAAAAAATGAAGGTATTCCTAAACTGGCAAAAGTAGCTGCTAACTTGGAGCCGATGTGACCTGTTTTACCAACTCCCATAAAGATTACATAGTTTTTGCAGTTGAAAAGTAAATTAAATACTTTTTCATAAGAATCTGAATCGTTTTCAATCTCTTTGAAAACTTGATTTAAAGCTGCAATTTCATCTTGGACTACTCTATGAATAGTTTGCATATTATTTTCCATTAATTTTCTCCTTTCAGAAAAGCGCTTTCGCATTGCTAATTCTATTTAGAGAACAATTGAAATTCAATACTATTAGGTTGTCATATTTTGTAAAATTTATCACAAAATATGACAACCAAAAGCTATTGCTAATAGTTTATGTATCCGATTACAATAAAGGCGAATTGAGAAATGTGAGGTGAAAAAAGTGTTAGAAAAGATTGTTCAAGATTCGCTAGTTTGTGTAGATCTTCACGTGAAGGATTGGAAAGAAGCGATAAAAAAATCCGCATTGTTGTTACTGAACGACGGAGATATCACTGCTAGTTATATCGATGGGATTTTTGAATCTGTTAAAGAATTTGGCCCTTATTTTGTAATTGCTCCGCATGTTGCATTAGCACATGCTCCAAGTGAAGATGGTGCTAAAAAATTGGCATTAGGTGTAACTGTTTTGGCTACACCAGTTAATTTCCACAGTAAAGATAATGATCCAGTGAAGTATATTTTTACTTTAAGTAGCCCTGATTCGAGTTCACATTTAGAAGCAATGAAAGAGCTTGTGGATTTGCTAAGTGATCCATCTTTCTATTCAAAATTAGATAATGCTAGATCACCTCATGAAGTAGTTAATGTTATGACTGATAAGAGTTAGGAGAAAATTATGGAAAAAGTATTAGTTGCATGTCGTGCCGGTGTTGGCTCAAGTTTAATGTTAAAAGTTAAACTGAATGAAGTAAAAAATGAAGAAAATTGGCCTATTCAAGTTGAACATACGTCATTAGATGAATTAGATTCATTTGATGGAAAAGTAGTTGTTTGCTTGAGTGATGTAGCAGAAGAATTAACCAAAAGTGGTAATTATGCAGATAAGAAGATTGTAGGTATTAAAAGCATTATTAATAAAAATGAAATTAAAACTAAAGTAGGTAAGGCTTTAGAAGAGGCTGAAATTATTAAATAGTTTGTTCATTAGGAGGATGTAAGAGATGAATAATCCCGTTATTCACTTTTTTGTTAGTCTTCTGTCCAACCCAGCTGTAATTTTGGGTATAGTTGCTTTTATTGGCTTAGTAGCGCAACATAAATCCGGTACTGATGTCTTTAAAGGAACAATGAAGACTATTATTGGTTTCTTAATTTTTAGTGTTGGTGCAAGTACAATGACTGGTGCACTACAAAACTTCAACACTATGTTTGAAAAAGGATTTCATATTGAAGGTGTAATTGCTTCTCCAGAAGCGGCTACTGCTTTAGCTCAAAATAAATTTGGGTTTGTAGTATCGATGACCCTAATTTTAGGCTTCATAATGAATGTTGTTTTTGCTCGTATTACACCATTTAAGAATTTATTCTTTACAGGTGGACATAGCTTATTCTTTGCTTGTGTATTAGCTTTAATTCTTAAATTCCATCATTTACAAGATGGGTGGGCAATTGTCATTGGTGGATTGATTTTGGGTTTTGCATCTTCTGCATTACCACAACTTTGTCAGCCGTTTATGAGAAAGATAACTGGTGGCGATGATCAGGCGATTGCTCACTTTAATATGATTGGCTATGCTTTATCTGGATGTATAGGATTATTATTTAAGAAGCATGCAGATGAAAGCACTGAAAACATAAAATTCCCTAAATGGTTAGGAGTATTTAAAGACTTCTTAATGGGTGTAGCAATTATTATGTTGATCATTTTCTATGTGGCTGCATTTGCTGCTGGTCAGCAAGAGGTTTCAAAGATTTCTAACGGTGTAGATTGGCTAGTATTCCCATTAATTCAAGCATTAACATTTACAGCCGGAATTTCAATCTTGATGTCTGGTGTTCGGATGTTCTTAGCAGAAATTACAGCAGCCTTTGTTTCGATTTCTGAAAAGTTTATCCCAGGGTCACGTCCAGCTTTAGATGTACCAACTATTTTCCCATTTGCTCCAACAGCAGTTTTAGTAGGATTCATTAGTTCATATGTTGCTGGATTAATTGGTGTTGCCGTAATGGCATTATGTCATTTCCCAATGGTTATTATTCCAGCTGCGCATATTTGTTTCTTCTCTGGTGGTACAGCAGCTATCTTTGGTAATTCAACAGGTGGTTGGCGTGGAGCTGTAGTGGGTTCATTTGTAGTAGGCTTGTTGCTGGCTTTCTTACCGGTATTGTTAGCTCCAGTATTAACTGGCTTAGGAATAAATGGTGCTACATTCCCTAATGTTGATTACAATGTAATAGGTTCAATTTTAAATGGAATTTTAAGCTTGTTCCATGTATGATACATTGATTTAAGTTAAATGTTTAAGAAGTTCGAGTACAAATACTCGAGCTTTTTGGTGTATTTTTTGAAAAGGGAGGTGAATTAGATGTTAGATAGAAAACAATTTTTAATAATTCAGAAATTAGTAGAGACGCAAATAATAAGCAAACAAGTGCTACAAGAAAGTTTAACCATGACATCTCGTCAGGTGGATTATAACTTAGAAAAGATAAAGGATATGTTACGCTTAAATAAAATCAATGTAATTAATTATGATGGTGCATTTATCTCTGTGCCTGAAGATGCACATGATTATATGCTTACAATTAGCAGTGAGGTTTTAGATCCTGATAAATATTTATTCGATAGAAAAGAAAGAATAGATTTACTTTTTCTGATTTTGATTAATGGTGGGGCTGTAGGAATAAATGATTTAGCTAATGTTCTTGACGTCAGTTTATCTACTATGCATAAAGATTTGCGTGAACTTAAGACTAAGTTATTATCCCAAAATTTAAAACTCAATTATCAAATGGGACAAGGTTATCAAATTTTGGGAGCAGAGAAAGATATTCGTTGGCATTTAGCAGAAATTATAGTAGATAGAGTTTCTACCGATAATTATCGTATGTTCAAGTGGTTTTTTAATGTAGTGCAGGGACAAGATATACAGAGTTATATTAAAGATATTTCTGATAAGGCTCACAAATTAAACATATCATTTGTTGAAGATCATAAGATGCAATTTATTTATACATATGTTGCAGAGTTAACTAGAATTCGAGAATATCCTGACTATATTCCAGATTCTAAAGTGGATTATCAAAAATTAAAAGGCACAGTAGAGTATAAACTGGCAGGACAGATATTGCATGAAGAGTCAATAAGTAATACAAATAGTATTATTTATGTGACGGTACTTTTGCTATGTACGACAATTGGTGGAGAAAGTAAATTTAATTTTGATCACCAAGTATTTGAGTATAATCGAGCTTTTGTAAAAGAATTCGCATCTTTATCTGGCATAGATTTTATAAATAAAGAAGATATTGAGAAGCAAATATATACACATTTTCGTTCAATGTATTTTAGAGAATTATTTGGATTCCCGATAAATAATCCATTGACCACACAAATTAAGCATGTATATAGTGATGTTTTTGTTTTAGTAAAGCGTGCATTACTTGTTTTAAAAGATCAAATAGGTAGCTTACCAGATAGTGAAGTAGCATTTCTTACAATTCATTTGCTAAATTTTATTTATTCTGAAAATAATGTAGATGATAAGAAGCTTGTTGCTGCGATTGTTTGTCAAAATGGTACTGCAACTTCAACATTATTATATTTACAATTAACTAATATTTTCCCAGAAATTGAATTTTTACCACCATTTAAGTATGAAGAGCTAAAAGAAACATACTAACCTAGTGTTGGATCATGAATCGACGGATTCACGATCTG
>OLPZ01001535.1_pt1 | contig 15004 bp, 9 predicted proteins | sample 1672711 | NCBI WGS metagenome assembly OLPZ01 (sample SAMEA3136716, study PRJEB25190) | human gut metagenome
GGAGATCCGCCGGAGCGGTGCTTAAGCCGTAAGGCGGGAATTATGCGGTGTTGCCTTATAGCTATTGAACACGCTCGCAATGATAAAGGTCTTACAAGAGAGGACCTTGCAGAGCGCATACGAAAAAGCGAACGCTATGTTGTTGCTATCGAACGAGGTGAACGAACCCCCAGCTTAAAAACCTGCTAGATTTATCTGCAAACAGCGCCCGAACAGTTGAAAGTCAAAACCGTTCGGGCGTTTCTTTTTCCCCTTTTTAGGATGTCAGAACATTCAATCGGATAAAAACTCGCTTGTTTTTATCGCCATTAAATCATGCGCAATTCAATATTTTTTGTCAATACCACTCACTTCTCAGCATTTCATTATACCATCTATTTCTAATCCCTACAATTACCTATCCCTTCTTCTGCCATCAGGATTCCAAACTGCAATCGCAGTATTTTTAGTATATTGTCATTCGTCATTTGTTCTAATGAACGTCCCCTTATCACAATCGGCATAATCGCTCCTAACGCCAGTTCGGGATAGCTCATGCAATTTTTCTCTACTTGTCCAATCGCAGTATTCCTATCGAACGGAGATTTTAGCATTTCCTTTTCCGTATCAATAATATCTTTTTGCCGCGGCGTAAGTACGTTTTCCTGTTTAAGTATCTCTGTGCCTGTGCTAATAAAATCCATGCTTTTCTCCTTTGTTCTGTATGTAGTCGTTCCCTTAAAATTAGCACATATTCACAGTATAGAACGTCGAAATATCGCCTATAAATTATACTTTTTTCACCTCCTTTGCTATACTGGAATCCTCACACTATTCTAGCAAAGGAGTTCACCAATGGGCAAAAAGCATTACTCGAAATCTATCAAAGATGAAGCCGTTCTTTTCTACTAGCTCGGTCACTCATTCGCGGAAACACAAGCCAAGTATGGCATGGCTGAAAGCACATTCTTTACATGGAAGCAGAAATTTGATAAGGCTCATCCCGTACATGCGGCTATTACCACCAACCGGGCAACCAGCCACAAATCCAAGCGCCACCTTGAAAAACTTGCGCTGGAATTAGAGGTCCTTCGGCAGTGTCCGTGCGGCAGTAAAGCCTCCATCGACGAAAAAGTAGCTGCTGTTAATGCATTGTGCGGGCGCTATTCCATCCACGTTTTATGCGACGCACTAAGCCTACCGCGCGGAACTTACTACAACCGTAAGCGGCGCGAGGGGCAACGGACTTCTTATGAGATAAATGATGAAAAGCTGAAGCCTCTGATTCGTCAAATCTTCCACGACAGTAAGAACCGTTTTGGCAGAAAGCCAATTCATCACAAACTTGCAGAACTAGGCTACAAAGTCAGTGAAAAGCGCATCGTTCGTCTTATGAAGGAGATGGGATTATCCGTTGCAAAACCGCGCTACAAGGCCGAGCATCAAAAAAGTCTACCGCGTGCTTATTTCAGAAATTTGTTAGCACGCCAATTTGACCAGCCTCAGCCCAATCTAATTTAGGTCAGCGACATCACCTATATCAAAGCGCTCGACCAATATTACTATATCTGCGTGATGCTGGACCTGTTCTCACGGCGTATACTTTCGTACAGCATATCGGATTCAATCAACACAGCTCTTACGCTTGCTGCTTTTGATGACGCTTTCCAGTCTCGGGATCCCCCGCAAGATCTGATGTTCCACAGTGACCAAGGCGCACAGTATACATCCTACATTTTCCGCGCACATTTAAAAGAGCTTCATATAAAGCAATCCTTTTCCACACCCGGCACACCTTACGACAATTCCGTCTGCGAGTCGTTTTTCCACACGCTGAAAAAGGAGGCGCTTTATCACCACCTGTATGGCACACCGCAGGAACTGCAAGCCGTTCTGGACGAATATATCAATTTCTACAACAGCCAACGCCCGCATAGAAAACTAAACATGAAAACGCCGAACCAATATGAATCGGCGTTCTATTCTGGCTGCTTATAAAAAGAAAAATTCCCACCTTCAAACCGGAGTTACCGGGTTCAAAAGTGGGAACCCATTCAAATTTGTGCGATAGGGTGCTGTTTTGTTGGGTTTGGTGGTATTGCGTACCAAGGCTCAGAATGGGTTTTGTCCCATGTGTACAAAAGGGTGCTACACAGTGCTGAACCGTTCCAAACCCTTTTGGGGGCAGTTTTGGGGGCAAATCAGCAGGACGGATTCTCGTCAGTATCGCTCAAATAAATGCGCAGCTTTGGTATCATTGAGAAATGCAGATACCTACATCGCAGGGTTCTCGCAAGTGAAAAGCCCTACGAACCAGTATATAAGTTTTATTCTCCAGCAAGAAGTTGTACGCAAGCCAACTCTACACCATCCTCGCACACCGCCCCTGTCGCCGCGAGAAACACGCCTGTTTGGGCGCGTCCTCGCCGCGTCGACGCGGTGCCTGTCCAGCCAAATACCGCCCCAAATTCCCCGCCTTTGGGGCTTTTTTACCCAAGAACGGCTTTTCCTGTGCAGGCTTTGCCCAGACGGGTTTCACCTGTACAGGAAAAGCCTGCACAAATAAATACTAAATAAATTAAATACTAAAAAAGCAAATATGAATCCTATCTTATCCGCAAAACATAAAATTCGGATTTTTATGCTGTAATCCTACAATGATGCGTACAACTTAACACCGGAGAGTACAACTTGCGATTGCAGTTTTCATGTTGGGCGTAGTATAATTTATACAGACTCACCGCTTATCAGCTTGGTTCATGGCGGTCAGCACCTGCTCAAACAGCGGGCGCATGGATTCTCCGTAGGCAAGCAGGGCTGTAATAGGCTCGTTCTTTACATATTCCAGCATCGGATTTTCCAGAAATTCCGGCGCGTACTGCCGGAAAATCGCCTGCGCCACCGGGTGTTCCATGATGACGCGCAGCGGGGTTTCCAACGAATAGCGGTCTATTTTCAAGCTGGTTTCGGTGGCGTACTCGTAGTGGTAGCTGCCGCTGCCCAAGGTCAGCGTTTCGGTCTGTTCGGGCAGAGTCAGCTCGACGGTGGTGTTGGCAGGTATCGTGGCATCCACCGTGATCTTGCCGCCCTCGCACCGCCACGCAATGGCAATTTTGCCGTAGACACTCTCGTAGGTCAGCTCGGCGTGGGTGATGCCCTTGATAAACTGCGGGTGCAGGGCAAATTTCTTGTAACCGGGCTCCAGAATTTCCAGTCCGCACAGCTTGGTGTACAGCCAGTTGCCAATCGAGCCATAGGCGTAGTGGTTCAGGCTGTTCATGTTGGCGGGATTGAAGCTGCCGTCCGGGCGGATGGAATTCCAGCGCTCCCAGATGGTGGTGGCACCCATCTTGACCTCATACAGCCAGCTGGGGTCGTCCTCCTGCAAAAGCAGCCTGCCGGCAAGGTCGTGCCTGCCGTTTTCGGACAGGGTCAGGCAGGCAAACGGCGTGCCGATAAACCCGGTCAGCAGATGCGTTTTATGCGCACCGATGTTCTTTTCCAGCGCGTCCAAAAGGCGCGGGCGGAACTCGTCCGGCACCATGTCAAAGTGCAGCGCCAGGATCAGGGCGGTTTGCGTTTCGCTGACAAGACGCCCGGTGGGGGTCACATACTCGGCGCGGAATGCCCGCACAAGCTCCTCACGGCGGCGGCTCCAGCGGCGCGCGTCCTCGGTGTACTGCAAAACGGCGGCGGTATCCGCAAGGATCTGCAAGCTCCACGCAAAGCAGACATTGGCAGCAAAGTAGTCATCCGTCGCGCCCTTGCGCTCATCACCCAAGGCATTCGCCTCGGCGTCCAGCCCCAACCAGTCGCCGTACTGGAAGCCCGTCTGCCACAGCCCGTTTTCGCCGCACTGGCTCTCGATAAACTCGCCCCAGTGCTTCATGCTGTCGTAGCTGTGCTGCAGAATGCGCTTGTCGCCGTAGGCGCGGTAGAGTGTCCACGGCAGCACGGTCACCACATCGCCCCAGAACGCCGCGCCGTCCTGCTGGTTGCCCAGAATGTTCGGCACGACCTGCGGCATACTGACATCGAGACCCAGTTCACTGGCCAAGTCACGAAGCCACTTGGTCATAAACGGCATAATGTTCTCATTGAACGCCGCCGTGGGGCAGAACGTCGTCACATCGCCTCGTCCAAACCCAGCGGTTCTCGTTTGTATTCTGTTGTTAAATCGTATAATTTTAGCATTAAAGTCCGTCTTTCTTACTCCACCGTCAAATCCACATATTGCGGCTCGTACCCTTCTGCCGTGACCGTGACGCGCACCTTGCCCGGTTCGGTTCCTGCACGAATGACAGCCAAAGCGCGTCCGAGCCATGTGGTGTGGCTGCTGCCGAGGTAGGTTTCATCCGTCTGTGTTGCAGCACTGCCGAAGGCCTGTAAGGCAGCCGGTCCTTCGATTTCCAGATGAACCTTTGCGTTGGCGCACGGTTTCCAGATGCCTGCCGCATCGGTCAGCGTGATGGGAATAAAACAGAGTGATTGACCGTCTGCGCGCAAGGTCGTTTTCTCCGGGGAAAGATGCAGCCGGGTTTTCTGTCCCGCTGTTTGCAGTGTGGTTTCTCCAAGGGCGATTCCGCTTTTATCCAGTGCCACGGCTTTCAGTGTGCCGGGTCGGTAGGGCAGCTTGAAAATCGCGCGGAATTTCTTTGTGCGCTTTTTGCCAACCGGCTTATCATTGCAGTACAGCGTCACAAATTCTGCATCGCTGTACACTTCCACCGTGGCTTTCTGCCCCTCACATCCGGGCCACGTCCAGCTTTCCACGGCGTTCGTCATACGCCACGCGCTGCCCGTCATTTTTCTGCCATTCCAGTTGACCGGGCGCACACCCAAGTAAGGTGCTTTGCGCAGGCTCCACACCGCCTGCTGGAAATAACTTTCCGCTGTAATGTTTCCCGCTAAATCAATCGCACCGCTGCCCGCCGCAATCGGCAGACCCGGCGTATCCTGCGGGATCATCTGACCGATGCCCGCTTCGCCCAGATAATCAATGGCCGCCCATGCAAAATCGCCAATCAGCGCTGTATGCTTTTGCACCTGCGCCCAGTTGTACGGCAGCTCGCCAATAATCGTCTCGCTGCCCACCATCAGGCGATTCGGATAGTTTTTGCAGTCGTCCTCATAGCGGGAAGCCGCATAATTCAAGCCGAGAACATCCAGCTTTTCCGCCACATCGCGGCAGGCAGCGTCGCCTTTTTTGCCCTTGCTCATGTAAAACATCAGCGGACCGAGATTCTGCGTGACCATATTAAAGAACGCAGAACCCGACTCTTTCTTTTTCTTCTCCGGCTGCTTGGGCGGCAGCGGCTCCGGCTTGTAGGGGCCGCTTTCTTTATACACGCCAATGCCTTTCTGTGCGTAGACGTTCAGCAGCACATTGATGCCCGCTGTCACGGGGCGGGTATCATCCAGCGCGTGTACGAATCGGGTCAGCTTGTCGGCGGTCTCCACGCCCTGCGGGAAGGCCGTTTCCGACACCTCGTTGCCGATGGAATACAGAATCACGCTGGGATGGCTGTAATCCTTGGCAATCATAGTGGTCAAATCATCCTGCCAGTTTTCGGCAAAAATGCGGGAATAGTCATGGTAGGTCTTGGGTGTGTACCAGCCGTCAAAGGCTTCGTCCATCACATACATACCAAGGCGGTCACAGGCATCCAGCAGGGCGCGGCTTGCCGGGTTATGGGCGCAGCGCACGGCGTTGTAACCCGCCTTTTTCATAATGCGGATGCGGCGTTCCTCGGCATCGGCAAAGCCGCAGGCACCCAAAATGCCATTGTCGTGGTGGATACAACCGCCGCGCAGCTTGACCGCCTTGCCGTTGACGCACAGACCGGTTTTTGCGCTCCATGTCAGTGTGCGGATGCCGAACGGGACGGATTCCTCGTCGTTTTCGGTCTTGACCACGCAGGTGTACAGGTTCGGGTGTTCGGCATCCCACAGCTTAGCCTGCGGGATCTCGATGGCCCCCGGCGCACCCTTTGCCACGCACTGCGCGCCATCCCAAATTTCCACCGCCGCGTGTTCGGTTTCGGTCTGCACCTCGACCACGGCGGGAGCAATCGACACCGTGCGGATCTTTACCGGGCGCACGCCGTCTTTCGGCTTTACCATCAGATGCACAGGGCGGTAGATGCCGCTGCCCGTGTACCAGCGGCAGTTGGGTTCCAGACTGTTATCCACCGTGACGCGCAGGGTGTTTTCCCCGGCACACACTTTTCCGGTGGCATCGACGGTAAATTCCGTATAGCCGTAACGGTGTTCGGCAATTTTTTCGCCGTTCAGATAAACAACCGTATTCTGATACACGCCCTCAAACAAAAATGTCAGTGCCTCATTCAGGTACTCCCCCTGCAGAGAGAACGTCTTTTCATAGGCATATTTCCCGCCCGGAAAATAGCCGCAGTCCTTGCCGTTTTGGCAGTTTTCCTGCCGGGGTTCCTCCAGCATGGCATCATGGGGCAGATGCACGGTGCGGCAGCTTCCATCTGCCTTGTAAAAGCGCCAATCGGCGTTAAAATCCAATATCATAATAACTCCCTCTTACGCAAAACGGGGTGCATCGATCGGATGCACCCCGCAGTTTTATTTGGGCAACACCGCATAATTCCCGCCTAATGGCTTAAGCACCACTCCGGCGGCTGCGGCACGGCATCTGCGTTGCCAAAATGCTCGCCAATACACAAAGTATTGCCTGCGCTTTTGGCTTAGCAGCTGCCGCACCTCGCTCGCCGTATTGGCACTTAGAATTTATGCGGTATTGCCTTTACGATGCGGATAAAAGCCAAGTCGTTGGTGACAAGTTCTGTCTTTACGGTGAGTTTGCCGTCCGCATATTCATACGGAGCCGGGGCGTAGTCCACTGCACTTTCATCAATGACCTGCTGTACCTGCGCCGGGGTCATATCCTCCGGCTCACCCATTGCCTGCCAGCACTTCAGCGGGTTGCCGTGTTCCTCGTCGATGCGGCAAAGCTGCACGCTCTGCGGCTTTGCGTCCAGTTCGACCTCGATCTCCACCGGGGTGGCCGGGGTGCTTTGCCCTGCAAAGTGGTGCAGGTTCTGTTTGGTAGCCAGCACGGTAAGCTGTGTGTCGGCAGCATCGCGGAACGCTGCCACACTCACCTCGCCGTCCAGTGCGCCGGGCAGCTCCAGCCGTTTATCCCCGGCCTGCCCCAGCAGGCGCAGTGCGTGGAAAATCGGCTTTGGAATACCGTGCTGGGTCACAAGACCATACCCACCGTGAAATTCCTCCGGGAAGGGATGAATTTCCTCAAAAATATCGCTGAAGCACCAGATGCTGGACCCTTCGATGAAATCCTCAGCACTGAGAGCCGCACGCACATCGTAGGCGGCTACCTTGCGGGTATCGTTACCGGGCGCGCCAAAGGTTGCGCAGCCGTTCCATTCGGTATAGTATACCGGCAAACCGTCAGCCTGCTTCTGTACCTGCTCGGCGGCATCGCGCAGCAGATCGCGATTCAGGTCATCCGTCTCGGTGTTGTCGGGCATCGTGCGGCGGAACATTGGCAGCAAGCCATCCTCCGGCTTTAAGCCGGCAAACAGCTGGGCAAAATCGACCTTGTATTCCGCTTGAATCTCCGCAGTATCCTTCATGTGATCCGCGTCTTTCTGGTCACACACCTCGCTGATGGGATCTCCTGCATACTGATGGGTCGTGATGAAGTCCACCGGCGCATCATGGGCCTTGCAGTAGTCCACGAACGCCGCGACCCACTTGCTGTTGCTGGTGGCGGGACCGCCGACCTTCAGTTTATCATCCACTGCTTTGACAGCCTTGGCGGTGATTTCATACAGACGGAAATAGTCCTCTTGCGTGCCGTCAAAGAACGGAGTTTTCAAGTCCGGCTCGTTCCAGACCTCAAAGAACCATGTTTCCACTTCCTCTTTGCCGTAGCGGTTCAGCAAAAAACGGACAAATTTCTGAATATACGCCTGCCACTGTGCCTCATCCTTCGGCGGGGCAATGCATGGTTTCCAGTAAAAGGTGCCGCGTGTCGGGCGTTTGGCCATCGGGCTGGGCATGAAGCTCAACTCCACAAAGGGCTTCATGCCGGCTTTCAGCACATTGTCATAGACCAGTCCCGGCAGGCGGAAGCTATTCTCATAGAACGGCACCTGCTCGGAGCCGGGCATCGGCATGACCGTGGACATGGTGTCATAGGTATGCATATCATCGCTGAAAATACCGTGGAAACGCACCCGTTCAATACCCAGTTCGTCATGGATCTGCTTGAGCTGCTCACAGTAATCGGTGCGCATTGCCATGGCTGCATGACCGCTGCCGACGCAGAACTGCCAGTGCTTATGGAACGGCTTTGCAGGTGCATTTGCGGGAATCGTGAATTTCATGGTCTTATTCCTCCGGTTTTTGTGTATGCCGCTTGGCAACTTCCGCACGCATGGCGGGAAGTTTTTCCTCCAGATCGAAGCCGCGGAAAATCAAGAACATGCCCACATTCAGTACGATGGGCAGATAGTTGGAAAATGCATAGATAGCATAGCGCATCGAGGTGGTGGCCGCGCTCAGGGTGGAATCGTAGGAGCCAATCATCAGGAACAGTGCCAGAACCAACGCACCCAGACCGCCGCCGACCTTGTTGCCGAAGCCAATCGCACCGGAAGAGACGGCCACCAACTTTTTATCGTATTTGTACTCATTGTAATCGACCGCCATTGCCAACAGAACGCCGTACAGGCACATCAAAGGGATCTGTAAAAAGCTTCCTACCAGACTGGAGCCGATGTACGCTGCCAGATTGGTCGGTACAAAGCAGCGCACTGCGCAGGAAGCTGCATACCCCAGCAGACCCAGATTGATGGTTCCCTTTACGCCCAGCTTTTTGATGATGGGGTTGGACAGTGCGAAGCCTAAAAACGTGGAGAGCAGACCGGCCGAACCGGCAATGGCTACTAGATTATCATTGCCGAAAATCCACTTGCAGTAGTATGCGCCGGACGACGAAGCGACGGCCGAGGAAACCGCTGTAATCAAGTTGAACAACAGCACGATGACCCAGTATTTGTTGCCGAACAGGCACTTGACTGCCGTAAGGAATTCAACGGGTTCTTCCTCCGGCTCTGCTGCTGCGGTGTCACCCTTGACCGCTTTACGCATAGCCTTGCTGCCGTTGGCGTAGCAGATGAGCAAGCTCAGCAGAACGATCAGTGCAATGACCGCGCCGTACTTGATCCACGCCGCCTGCGTGCCGCCCAGCATATTCGTGACGGGAATCGTTGCGATGGCAATGACCATGCCGGAGGCATAGTTGCCGACCGCACGCAGAATGCCCATGTTGCCGCGCTCCTGCTGACTCCTGGTGCGCACGATCATGGTTGCCGCAAAGGGTGTGGCAATCATTGTGTAGATGACCGCTGTAATCAGCAGGTTTGTCACCAGTGCGTAAGCGACAGCCGGAATCTGACCGGCTTGGATGGGAACCGTGAACATCATTACCGTGATAACCGCGGCCGGGACCGCCATACGAAGCATCCACTTGTAATACTTCATATTGCCGCCCTTGGAGTGGTCAATGATATTGCCGAACCAGATGTCCGTCAGCGCATCCACGACCTTGGCGATGGCCATGACCACACCCACGGAGCCGACTGCAATCCCGACTTTATCGGTGTAGAAGTATTGCAGCTGACCTACAAGGTTTGCCATAAGGCCCAGACCCAACTGGCCGGAGAAGTCCGCGAGATAGTCGCGCTTACGCATTACGAGCGCTGCGCCGTCCTTATCCACAGTGGGGCGCACTTTTTTACCAAATGCCATATTGTCTTCCTCCTGTTTTTCGGGAACTCTTCCCGTGTTTCTGAATTTAGTATAGCATCTGCCGTTCCGTGCATATTGCATTATTTGACTTGATATTGTAAAATCAAATTATCAATCTGTGGGAGGTCTGCCCCGTGGATACCGCACGCTATATCCGCATCACCAATCTCTGTATGTTGTTTTTCCGGGCCGAGGGGATCGCATTTTCCCTATACGACAAACGAGATACCTGTCACCTGCAGTACCCGGAGGAGCCGCAGCGCAACACAGCTGCACTGTTTGCTGCCCGTGACCCTGCACGGACGCTGGACATCTGCACCACCCCCAGCCATGCAGGCTATGCTTCCATCCGGATCAAGGGCGGCTGGCGGATTGTTATCGGCCCTGTCTATAACGCAAGGCTCAATGAAAGCCTTGTGGATGCCTTTATGGCAGAAAATCAAATCCCGGTTGCGCAGCGCCACGCAGCCGATACAATTCTGGAGGCCGCACCAAATCTGAGTCTGCTGGAATTTTTCGACAAGGCCGCGTATCTCTACTACTGCATGGACGGTGAAATCCTTGACCCGTCCGTCTACTTTGATTTGACGAACGACCGCGACAGCTTTACTGTTGGCCGCGATACCGTCGAGAACCTGCTGGAGCGCAAGGAAAATGAGAAATTCCACAACAGCTACCAGTGGGAATTGATGTTTTACGATTTGATTCGGCAGGGCGACCCGGAGAGGTTAATGGCTTTTCTGATGCAGGATAGTTCAGCCCGGGTGGGCCACGGCACAATGGCTGATACCCCGCTGCGGCAGGCAAAAAACATTTTCATCGGTTGCATCACTAAAATCGGTATGATGTCCGCCATCCCTGCCGGAATGGACGTCGAACTAACCTACCAGCTGATAGACAGCTATGTGCTGGACTGTGAGCGCGCCGCGACAGTGCCGGAAATTGATCGTTTACAATTAAGCGCTGCAATGGATTTCTGCCGCCGCCTCGGAGAACTGCGCCTGCCTGCGGGTATCAGCCGCGAGGTATACACCTGTATGTCCTACATCCGCAATCATGTGAACACCCCTTTGAGCCTTAACGATGTGGCTGCCTCTATCGGGCGCAGTGTGTCCTACACCGGGAATCTCTTTAAGAAAGAAACCGGTCAGACATTGGGCAATTATATTGCGGAATGTCGGCTGGAAGAAGCCAAAAGCCTTTTGTATTATACCGATATGACGTTGGCCGAAATCAGCAGCTACCTCTGCTTTTCGAGCCAGAGCTATTTTCAGAACGTATTCAAAAAAGAATATGGTGTTACCCCGATGCAATATCGCAGGCAACACCATACCGAATCATGATATTCTGTTGTTTTTGATTACATCCGCATACCAGTAGAACGAATCCTTCGGGATGCGCTGTTGGGTCTGATAGTCCACATACACAAGACCAAAGCGCTTATCGTAGCCCTCCGCCCACTCAAAGTTGTCCATGATGGACCAGTAGAGATACCCGATCACCGGGATGTTCTCGTCCACGGCACGCTGTAAACCTGCCAAATAGCGCTTGACAAAGTCGATGCGCTGGGGGTCATGCACTGCGCCATCGCTCATGACGAAGTCTATGTTTGCCATACCGTTTTCCGTGACGATAATGGGCAGATGGTAGCGCTCCGTCAGGAAACGTGCCGCCCAGTACAGAGCATCCGGCGTAATGGGCCAGTCCATTGCCGTGCGGGGCATACCCGGCGTAACGGCGGGGTTGGGACCCATGTACTCATCATAGTTGGAGGCATTGTAGCAGTTAAAGCCGAAGAAGTCCAGCGGCTGACAGATGACCTTCAGTTCCTCCGCCGTGAAGAATGGCTGCAGACCCGCCGGGACACAGCCGAGAACGGCCGGGTCTGCCCACCAGTTGAAATGCGAGAAGAATGCCTGCTCCGGGAACATCCGGGTGCGGGCTTTTTCTATGTCATCCGGCGATTCGTTCTCCGGCAGGTAGACACTGCCGTTCAGCGCCATACCGATTTTCGGGGCCAGCTTGGCGCGGCTGCGCAGCACGCGAACCGCCTTGCCGTGGGCCAGCAGCACATTTTTTGTCAGCGCCGCCAGCTTGTTCATCATCACGGCGGGTTGCTCCTGCATCAGGCTTTCAAACGGCGCGTGCGCCCCCGTAAAGTAGCCGTTGCCGATGAAGGTCGTCGGCTCATTGACGGTGAACCAGAACCGCACCCGGTCGGACAAGGCATCCGCCACTACACGGGCGTAGTTGGCGAAATCATCACTGATTTCCGCATTGTACCAGCCGCCTTTTTCGTGCGCCCACATGGGCAGATTCCAGTGGAAAATCGTCACCATCGGCTCAATGCCCGCTGCTTTCAGTTCGTCCACCAAGTCGCTGTAAAAGGCAAGACCCTTGGGGTTGACCGTGTCGGGACCGGACATCACGCGCGGCCAGCTGACGGAAAAGCGATACGCCTTGACGCCCAGCTTTTTCAGCAGCGCCACATCCTCCTTGTAGCGGTGGTAGTGATCACAGGCGATGTTACCGTTCTCGCCGTGCTTGACGTGCCCCTCGCTCAAAGCATCCCAGATACCGGGAACCTTGCCGTCCTCATTGTAGGCACCCTCAATCTGGTAAGCAGCACTGGCCGCACCCCAGAGAAAATTCTTCGGAAAGCTCATCTTGTTTCCTCCTTTATAGTTTTGCAAGCCGGTCATACAGCCCCTGCAGAATTGCACTCAGTTTTACTGTGTCGGGGATGACTTGAATCATGCCCACCGACAGAATATCATTCAGCTTGCGGTACACCATGAAGTCCAGTGTTTCTTTCGGCATCATATCGAACATACCGTTCGTGAATTGATTTACGATTTCTTTTGCGCGCGGATTTTCAAGAATTTCCCCAATTGTGCTTTCACCATTCAAGGGATAGGGGTTCTTACCCTCTATCATCAGCGGGGCTTGTGCCAAAATGTTCTCCGCTGACAATGCCAGATACAGCTTGTGCGCCCCGATAGGCTGCACCCACTTATCCAGTAGTGCGTCATAGCAGCGCAATGCCTTTTTGCTGACCGATACATTCACAACTGTTTCCTCACCGGGGGCAAGGCGCACCTTGGCATACCCCACCAGTGTGCGGTCGGGGCGCAGCATGTGGGGCTTTTCCTCGCGGGCATAAAGCTGTACGACCTCGCTGCCGGGGCGGCTGCCGACGTTTTTTACCCGCACAGGCACATGCAGTGTTTCCTGTGTGCGCATATCCCAGCGGAAGTCATTTTCACACAATTCCACAGAAAAATCCGTGTAGCTCAAGCCGCATCCGAACGGATACTGCACAGCTAACTTGCGCTTTGCATAGCTGCGGTAGCCCACAAACACGCCCTCACCGTAGTAGGCATCGTTGCCTTCACCGGGGAAGTTCGGGTAGGCGGGCGTGTCCTCGTAACGAATCGGGAACGTCACCGGCAGGCGTCCTCCCGGCTCGGCCAGCCCCGTCAGCAGACGTGCCGCTGCCACGCCGCCCATGCAGCCGGGAATGAAGATGCAAAGCACTGCATCCGCGTAAGGCAGCCAGTCCGCCATCTCCACCGGTCCGGAAATATTCAACAGCACGACGGTTTTCATGCCTTTCTGCTTTGCCTGCTTCAGCACCTCGGTCATGCGGGTGCGATCTTGTTCCTCTACCGCCATGCTTTCGCGGTCCACATTTTCCCCAGCCGGGGCAGCCGCCGTGTACACCAGCGTGTCGGCATCGGTCCATTCCTCAAAGGCCGCCGCGCCGCGCAGTTTGCGGTATTCGTCCAGCACATTGCTGTGCAGGGCCGTCTCCACCGCCGTGGAGCCGCTGCCACACTCCAGTGTGTCGCGGCTGCGCGCCCCCCAGAACACAATACGCCGGGTTTCGGCCAGCGGTAGGACGCCATTCTCGTTTTTCAATAGCACCGCGCCGTCTTCAATGGTCCTGCAGGCGGTTTGCAGCAGTGCATCGGCGTCATACTGCGCGGGGATGCGGCGTTGATTTTGTTTGATCTCCACGATAAGCTGCAGGATATGGGTCACGCGGTCGTTCAGAACTTCCTCGGAAAGCCGCCCCTCCTGCACCGCCTGTTTGCAGGCGGTCATATCGTTTGGACCGGGCTGAATCAAATCCATACCCGCCGCCAGCGTACCTTCCTTGTTCTGCCCGGCTGCGCCCCAGTCGCTGACAATGGCGCCGTCGAAGTGCAGTTCCCCGCGCAGCAAATCTGTCAGCAGCTTTTTGCTATACGAGGTGAACTCTCCGTTCACGGCGTTGTAGGCGCTCATGATACACAGGACGTGACCATCCTCGATGGCTGCCTCAAACCCACGGGCATACAGTTCCATCATAACCCGTTTGGAAAGGTTAGAGCTTGTTGTGTTGCGGTTCGTTTCCTGATTGTTTGCGAGGAAATGCTTGGCACAGGCCGCAATGCCGGCGCTCTGCATACCGCGTACAAAGGCTGCCGCGGTCTGAGCCACCAACTCCGGGTCCTCGCCGTACATTTCATAGTTACGACCGCCCAGCGGGTCGCGGGCAATATCCACGTTGGGACCAAAGCAGACATCCACCCCAGCGTCACGCAATTCCTGTCCGACCGCGCGGCCGATGGTCTCGGCTGTGATCGGGTCAAACGACGCGCCGATGTTGATGCCCGACGGGAAGCTGATATGCTGCCGACCGCCCGGACGGTATTTTGCCGCCTGCTCCACAAGGTCGGTCATCAGTGCATCGCCCTTGTACTTTGCCGCGGCCTCGTTGAGATCAACGCGGTTCAGTGCTACCATTTCCGGCGTGGCATACGCTGTACGCGGGTCATCGGCACGGCAGGGGTCTGTTAAGTAGTCCAGCACCACATGGGTGCCATTCAGCCCGGTCGCGCCGTCCATCAGATAGATGGCGGGCACATCCATATCCGGGATAGGTCGTGTGTGGCAGGCGCGGTAGCACCCCACCATATCCAATTTTTCTTCCAGCGTCATCTCCGCAACCACCTGCGGGATGCTTTGTAAGTTGCTCAATTTTGCACGCATACAGTTTTCCTCCCTCTCGCGAATGAATTCTGTATCCAGTATAGCGTGCCGTGGAATCTGCGTATTGTAATTTTCGTGATGCAATTGTAATTTTTGGCTGGCTACCGCAGGGAATGAATCAGAACCGATTCACTTTTTCGAGTCAAGATTTTTGGATGAATCAGAAGTGATTCACTCTTGA
>OLPZ01001538.1_pt1 | contig 14974 bp, 19 predicted proteins | sample 1672711 | NCBI WGS metagenome assembly OLPZ01 (sample SAMEA3136716, study PRJEB25190) | human gut metagenome
CCCTCTCTGTCGGCTATGAGGGAAGGGCTGTGCTGGAAGGGCTGAATATGTCCATCCACGCCGGAGACTATCTCTGCATCGTCGGGGAAAATGGCTCCGGAAAGAGCACACTGATGAAGACTTTGCTGGGTCTGCTGCCGCCCATCCACGGTGAAATTTTGATGGGGGACGGATTGAACCGTAACGAGATCGGCTACCTGCCGCAGCAGACCGCTCTCCAAAAGGATTTCCCCGCCTCTGTACGTGAGATCGTCCTCTCTGGATGCCAAGGGCATTGCGGCAGCCGTCCCTTCTACCATCGGGCAGAAAAGCAGCTTGCCGCGGATGCCATGACAAAAATGCAGATCAGCGGTCTGGCAAAGCGGTGTTATCGCACCCTATCCGGCGGACAGCAGCAGCGGGTCCTGCTGGCTCGGGCGCTGTGTGCTGCGCAAAAGATGCTGCTGTTGGACGAGCCCGTCTCCGGTCTGGACCCAAAAGTCACAGCAGAGCTATACACATTGATTGCATTGCTCAACCGCGAGGACAGGATCACGGTGATCATGATCTCCCATGATATTGCAGCAGCTGTCCGCTACGCCAGCCATATCCTTCACATCGGCAAGACCATTTTCTTCGGGGCAACGGAGGCTTACCTCCACAGTCCACAGGGGCGCTTTTTCGCTGCTGAGAACGGTGGTGCACCCGCATGAATCAGATCTTTGACACCTTAGCGTTGTATTGGGCCTACCCCTTTGTCCGCTATGCCCTGGTGGTGGGGCTTTTGGTGGCGCTGTGCTCCTCCCTGCTGGGGGTGACGCTGGTGCTCAAGCGCTTCTCTTTCATCGGGGACGGTCTGTCCCATGTGGCCTTTGGCGGGATGGCCGTGGCCGCCGTGCTGGGCATGACGGATGACATGCCCCTGACCCTGGGCATCACGACGGTCTGTGCCATTCTCCTGCTCCGCACCGGGAACAACACGAAAATCAAAGGCGATGCCGCCGTTGCCATGCTCTCGGTGGGGGCGCTGGCCGTGGGCTATCTGCTGATGAACCTCTTCACCCCCTCTTCCAACCTTTCCGGGGACGTGTGCAGCACGCTCTTTGGCTCCACGTCCATTCTGACCTTGACCCTGCGGGAGGTCTGGCTGTGCGCCGGGCTGTCCCTGGTGGTCGTGGTCCTGTTCGTTTTGTTGTATCATAAAGTGTTTGCCGTGACCTTCGACGAGGACTTTGCCAGGGCTGTGGGGACCAAGACCCAGCGCTACAATCTCTTCCTGGCCATCGTCATTGCCGTGGTCATCGTGCTGGCCATGAACCTGGTCGGCTCCCTGCTCATCTCCGCTTTGGTCATCTTCCCGGCCCTTTCTGCCATGCGGCTGTACAAGACGTTTCTCTCGGTGACGGTCTGCTCGGCGGTGGTGTCCGTCTGCTGTGCCGGGTTCGGCATCCTGCTGGCGATCCTGGCCGGGACGCCCGTTGGCTCTACCATCGTAGCCGTGGACATTCTGATCTTTCTGCTCTTCTGCATCCTGGGTCGTTTGGTGGGAGGTGGTCGGGCATGAAACCGGTTTTCTCCCTCTGGCTTCTGCTGTCTCTTCTCCTTTCTCTGGCGGCTTGCGGTGACGCATCTGCCCCGACACCGCCGCAAACAGCCCCGGAACAGGCAGCCCAGACAGCTCCTGCGCCGGAAGAGACTCCGCTCTCTTCTACTCCGGGGATCGACATAGACCTCACTGCCCTGAGCCGCACCATGGTCTACTCCGAGGTCTACAACATGATGATGACTCCCGAAAATTATATTGGGAAAGTCGTTCGGATGAACGGGCTTTGCAGTACCTTCGAGTCCGTGGCCGTGGACGGACAGGAGGCCAGAGTCTACTATACCTGCATCATTTTTGACGCCACCGCCTGCTGTTCCCAGGGCATCGAGTTCGTCCTGGCCGGAGACACCGGGGCGGAAGCCTATCCTCCGGTGGACGCAGAGATCACCGTCACCGGGACCTTCCAGACCTACAACGAAAACGGCATTTTGTACTGCCATCTGGTGGACGCGACCCTGGAATAAGACCATTTCGGCAAAAAACGCGGCTTTTCCAAAAAATCCGTCGGAACGCCTTGACTTTCCACCTTTTTGGTGTTAAAGTTTGAAAGCACTAAAGTTATCCAGAACGGAGGTATCCCTGTGAAAATCGCGCTTCTTGTGATCTACTTCGCAGTCATGGTGGGCATCGGCATTTACTGCCGCAAGCACACCACAGACGTGAACGGCTTTGTGTTGGGTGGCCGGTCGGTCGGCCCGTGGCTGACGGCCTTTGCCTACGGCACCTCGTACTTCTCCGCCGTGGTCTTTGTGGGCTACGCGGGCCAGTTTGGCTGGAAGTACGGCGTGGCCGCCACTTGGGCGGGCATCGGCAACGCCATTCTGGGCTCCCTGGTGGCCTGGGTCGTGCTGGGTCGGCGGACCCGCATCATGACCCAGCATTTTAACTCCGCCACCATGCCTCAGTTCTTTGGCCAGCGGTTCCAGAGCAAGTCTTTGAAGATCGGTGCGTCCATCATCGTCTTCGTCTTCCTCATCCCCTACACGTCCTCCCTGTTTAACGGCCTCTCCCGTCTCTTCGGCATGGCGTTTCACATCGACTACACCGTTTGTATCATCTTAATGGGCATTTTGACCGGCATCTATGTCATCGCTGGCGGCTACATGGCCACAGCCATCAACGATTTCGTCCAGGGCTGCGTCATGCTGGTGGGCATCGTCGCCGTCATTGCCGCCGTGCTCCACAGCCAGGGCGGCTTTACGGAAGCCCTGCACAGCATGGCTGCCGTCTCTGATCCTGAGGCGCTCAACGGCACCGTCCCCGGTATCTACGCCTCCTTCTTCGGCCCGGACCCCCTCAACCTCCTGGGCGTGGTGGTCCTGACCAGTTTGGGCACCTGGGGCCTGCCCCAGATGGTCCAGAAGTTCTACGCCATCAAGTCGGAGGAAGCCATCCACAAGGGGACCATCATCTCCACCCTCTTCGCCCTGGTCATCTCCGGCGGCTGCTACTTCCTGGGCGGCTTCGGCCGGCTGTTCTCGGACAAGCTGGACATCGCCGCCGACGGCTACGACGCCATCATCCCCACCATGCTCTCCGGCCTGCCGGATATCCTCATCGCCGTGGTGGTGGTCCTGGTCCTGTCCGCCTCCATGTCCACCCTGTCCTCCCTGGTCATCGCGTCCTCCTCGACCCTGACCATCGATCTGCTGCGGGGCAACATCATCAAGAAGATGGACGACAGAGAGGCCGTGTTCATCATGCGCTGCTTCATCGTGGTCTTCGTGGTGATCTCCATGATCATCGCCATCGTCCAGTATAAGCACTCCATCAGCTTCATTGCCCAGCTCATGGGCGTGTCCTGGGGCGCCCTAGCCGGTGCCTTCCTGGCCCCCTTCCTGTACGGCCTGTACTGGAAAAAGACGACCAAGGTCGCCTGCTGGGTGTCCTTCCTGTTCGGCACCATTCTCATGTGCCTGAACCTGGTCTCCAACTCCACCGGGGCCTTTGCCTTCCCCACGCTGCTCCAGTCCCCCATCAACTGCGGCGCTTTTGCCATGGTGGCCGGGCTCATCATCGTGCCGGTGGTCAGCCTGTTTACCGCCAAGCCGGACAAGCAGATGGTGGACGAGGCCTTCGCCTGCTACGACAAGAAGACCCCCGTCTCCCAGAAGAACGCCCTGTCTGATTAACGCTCTTCGCTGCACTTCGACACCACTTCCTATTTCTTTCTTCTTCGCGCTGCCCCCTGCCAAGTTTTCCAGACATGGCAGGGGGCAGTTCCTCTGTTTGGTTTACCATTTTTTTGAATTCCAGGGAATTACTCCTTGACAAAAAAGTAGCCGCAAGCTATACTTTTCGTAGACACCACATTCCCTTTCTTCCCCTTTCCCTGGTCCTTGTTTCGGAAGCAACCCCAGGGCCCGATCTGTGAGGTAAACAAGGATGAAACCCCAAAAAATCTTTCCCTTTCTCCTGGCTGTCGGCCTGTTTCTGCTGGTCCTCGGCCTTCTTCTTCTGGTCCGCTACGCGCAGGCGCGGGGCAGCATGATGGTGCTGGCCTTTGTGTTCGTGGGCGCCGGCTGTACCGTCCTGGGCAATCTCCTGGGCAAATGGGTCTCCCGCCAGGCCGAGGCCCACTTCTGGAAAAACACTTTCCACCATCCCCCTGAATAAATCAAGATCAAAACAGATACGTTCCCAAAAAGCAGCCGCACACCGAAGCAAATTTCGCTTGGTGCGCGGTTGAATTTTGATAAAATTATGATAAAATAAAGCCATCAAAAGGAGGGATCGCTATGATCAACATTCGCCCGATCTCCGATTTGCGAAACCGTTTTTCTGAGATCGAACATCTGGTGTTATCCCAGGAAGAACCGGTTTTTCTGACCAAAAACGGGTATGGCTCCATGGTCGTGATGAGTCTGGAGCAGTACGCCGCGCTGACGGACCCCATCGAACAAAAGCTAGACGAAGCAGACCATGCCGCCGAAGCCTCTCCCATCCGCTACACCGCGGACGAGGTTTTTCAGCGCGTGAAAGGACGCATCCATGAACGAGACAAAGTATGAGCTTCGCATCCTCCCGCTCTTCGAGACAGACTTAAATGAAATCGTAGATTACATCTGCAACCGACTGGAAAATCCGATTGCTGCGGATGCCTTTGTAGACGCTGTCAGAGAAGCGATTTTTACACGGTTGTCCTACCCAAAATCCGTCGCACCGTATCCGTCCACGAAAAAAAGGAAGTACCCCTATTACCCAATCAATGTAAAGAACTACACGATTTTCTATGTCGTAATTGACCACGTCATGGAAGTCCGCCGCATTTTATACAGCCGCAGAAATCTGCCAGCGTTTTTAAAACCGCAGAGCGAAAATTGAACGACAAATTTTGAACAGCAAAACGCACACCGAAGCAAATTCCGCTCGGTGTGCGTCTTATTGTTGTATCATTTTACCCTTGGAACACATACCCGCCAAACAGCTTTTTCTTAAAGCAATCCAGCATTTCATGACAATCGAAACCCATCTGCTGTGCAGTGGACATCCACTGATAAGCCAGATTATCGTCTCTCTGGCAGATTTGTCCTTTCAAATATGCATCACCCAGGTAGTAACAAACCAGGTCCCCATGAGCTAACTCTGTGAGGTGGTTCATAGCGCAGTCCTTTAATAAGTTAAAGAGCAGAGCAGTCTCTTCCCTGTTCAGGCCATTTTCCAGCCTTAACTTATCACGAAGCGTAAACGCCAGATACATTCTATACTCTGCGTGTTGAGAAGGGTTGTGTGCCTTTAATAATTCTTCTGCCTGATAGAGGTACTCCGTCTTACCTGTATCCCTTTCATGTAGAAATGCTAGGTAGTAAGCAACTCCTAATTCTTCCTCAATTCCTGTAGAATCATTTTCCATTCCATTGACAGAGGCTTTTTTCGACCAAGAAAGGCACTCCTTCAGTTCCTGTATACACTCAGCAGCAACTGAACCCCCTGCCACTTTTAGCTTAGAGCAGGCTAAGATCGTACCCATGGAAGCCGCCAGTGCCATACAACGAGTGTCACCTGCTTTCGCTCCGTTCAGATACCATTCCTGTGCTTCATCATACTTTTTCTCCTGGGTCGCATAATAATTACCCAGTTGGAACATACATTCTGTATCCCCGCCATTTGCAGCCTGGATTGCTTCTCCAACAGTCATGATTGATCACTCTCCTCTTTGCTTCAATAGTCCGAACAATCAATGGTAAGCAAGCGGGTTAACCCCAGATAACCTTTATGTTTCGATATTAATTCAAGAAATAATCTCATCAAAAATATCGATGATACAAGCGTAGTAGTTCTGTTCCTCCTCCAGTTTGGATCTACTTCTACCGATTGAAGTAATACCCTGCCCTATCAAAGAACCCACCTTGAAACTCATAGATTGACCCTTACGGCTTTCTCTGTATGCTTCAGCTTGGTCAGCCTTCTTCATCTGCTTGCTTTTACCGAAGTCCATGGCGCTCACAAACGCATAGTTACCTTGGTGGCTTACACGAATGCAGATTTTGAAGTAATCACTCTGATGCTCGGGATGATAGAGGACAATGCAATCCTCAATGGTCTTGTTGAACATACCCCCAGACTTAACTTGATCAGGATAAAATGCAACAGGAAGCTCCATACCTTTAGCACAGTTGCTGATGGCATCTTTTACCACCTGCAGAGTGATGTCCTTGCCATCTGGATAACGAACGACTGGTCTGAATTCTCTTAGTTCATCAGCTTTAATCATGTTTTCCTCCTCATGTAAGATATGTTTTACAGATGTTTTTCAGTATATCTGTCTTAAACCGTGTTTCTCTATTCTTTATAAGATATTTGTTTTGAGTACCTCCTCAGATATTCTAGTTTAATTGAACATAAGAAGCAAATTACCAATAATCATCAAAATGATGAAGAGGGTTCCAATAAGGATAATTGCACATGACACCTTATCGAAAGAAACTTTATCATCTTGTAAATATGGGCCAGGACCGAAAGGAGATTTTCCGCCATGCCGAATTCTATAAACAAGGTGAATCCAAGCAAGAATATAGATCACTAACAGTATGAGAGCAACCATATACACTCTTCCTTTATCTGTTATATTTTTTCTCCAATGCTCTGGTCATTTTCTCATAGAGAATCCATGCATCCTGCGGCCTCTCTTCCTGAATCGCTTTCACACAGGGACATACCATCTCGTCATAGATGCTCTGAAACACCTGCTTTCTGTCTTCTTTTGCTTCGATTGACTGGACGATCTCTGGCGCAATCCGATAGTACTCCTGAATCGTCTCTTTGCCGCCAGGCTGCTCAGCCAACCACTCGTCCCGGAATTTACGAAGGGTCATCAGTTCTTCGCAGTCATCAGGCAAGCCCATTGCTTCTGTACAAGCGGAAGTAAGATAACAGCCAGAGGAACCTTCATCTTTGTAAATCGGACAATCTTCATAGCTAATATAGCCACTACAATATTTGTCATAAATGTCCTCGTTTACGTTGTCGCTCTTCTTCATGCAGTAGTAGCCATGCCTGTAGGTATAATAGGAACAACTCATTTTCATTCATCCTCCAATTATATATTGTTGTTTTGCTGATGCAGTTGTCGAAGTCATAATATACATATTCCTGTCCAAATTACAAGGCTTTTGCAAAAATAGCACGTTTCAAAGCAAATTTAGCACATAGTAGCCTTTTCAGACACTGAAAAAGACGGCACAGCGCGGCAGGGGGAGGAAGGTTGGAAGGACATTGCCGAGCTATTGCGGCCGATGAAGGGCAAACAGCTGGACTTGGCGAAAAACTTTTTGACGTGGCTGAGTGAACAGGATCTGGAACAGTAAAACGCACACCGAAGCAAGTTGTGAACTGCTTGGTGTGCGTCTTCTTTTTATCCTTTTTTACTTTTCGATCAAGTCTTCCATGGTACAGCCCAGTGTTTTAGAGAGGCGATACATCGTTTCCGCGCTGGCCTGGTTGATGTCCTTGTTTCGTTGCTCGTACATCTGGATGGACCGCAAGCCAACGCCGGAGCGCTGGGCAAGCTCTGCCTGGGTGCAGCCGTAAGTCGTGCGGATGCGCTTCAAGTTGGTGTCGGAAAAACATTCTTTGAGCCTTGCTTCCGCAATATCTGCAAATTTTGTGACATCCGCTTCGTGGAGCGTGTAGTACATCTTTTGTAGCGCTTCAAAAGAGAGCGCCTGAAATATCTCGTGGTATCTTCTTCCAGAGTACCACTGATAATAGGCGACCGCCCACCCGATCCAATATTCTGCGGAACGGTCCATCTGCTCTTTCGGCTCGGTTTGCAGCTCCTGCCCTTTGGTCTCCGCAACGACCTCTAATGCGATCTCGATCCCGCTCTTCCCCACAAGATAGGCAGGCTCCCCGTTCTCCATGCGCTTACTGACGGAGCTGACAACAAACATCTGAATAAAGTCACGCCCCGTGATCCCGCAGGTGTTGATCGCATAATCAAACGCATCCCCAAGGGCTGCCTGGGCATGACGCAGATAGATTTCTTGGTATGCGTGGATCATCGTTTGAAATACCCCCTCTCATAATATCCTGGATGTACAGTCCGTCGCTTTCCTCTTCCAACATCGTAAGATACAGCTGATTTGCTTCTTCGTTTCTGGCTTTCCGCAAAATATAGTATTTATCTTTTTCCGCATTTTCAAAACCTTCATAGTGCAGATGAGAAAATGCAAACTTCGATTTCAGGACGATCTGCTCCCCCAGCTTTCCCAGCCGCATCGCCATGGCCAGCTGCTCCACGGAGACACCATTGTTGACAAAGGATTCCGCATAGTCAAAATAAGAATCATCCGCACGATAGCCTACAATCAAATCAAAGGCATTGACATTGATCCCAAAATGATCGACCAAATAGCGCTTTGCCCTTCTTGCCACCGGTGTTTTGGTGGCAAATAGACGATGCTCTACCAAAACTGCGATCCAGTTCAAAATCGTATACTCTGCGCTGTTCAAATGCAGGATGTTCAGATATTCCGTGTCCAAGGTGTATCGGTTGGCAAAACCATCGTGCAAAGAAGAGACCGCCCATTCTTTCGCGAGGTCTTTATCTTCCGTGCAGTAAAACCCGACGCCAAAGTCGTTGTTCTTTCTCCCCGCCCCAAAAACCGGGTGTTCTATGATCTCTTCCGAACCGTGGTATATTGTCATTCGTTTCTCCATGATCTTTCCCCCTCCTTTTCTTTTGATTATATCACCACAGTGATAGTAAAGTAAAGTCTAAAAAACTCCCGCCGCATCTTTTGAAGTGATGCAACGGGAGTTCTCTTTCATCTTATCTTTATCTTTTGAAAATAGGACGCTTTACAGCTTACAGTAAGCCACCGCCGTCTGTGCGGCCAGCTTGGCGTTGTTGAAGACCAGCTGAATGTTGGCGTCCAGGCTGTCGCCGCCGGTGATCTCCTTGACCTTGGCCAGCAGGAAGGGGGTCGTCTCTTTGCCGTGGATGCCCTTCTCCTTGGCCTCTTCAATGGCCCGGTCGATGACGGCGTTGATGGCGTCAGCGTCCATGGAGTACTCCTCCGGGATGGGGTTCGTGACCAGCACGCCGCCCTTCAGGCCCAGGTCGTGCTGGGTCTTGAGGATCTTGGCCAGCTCCTCCGGGGTGTCGACCTGATAGTCCACAGACAGACCGGACTTGCGGGTGTAGAAGGCGGGCAGCTCCTTGGTCTGGTAGCCCAGGACGGGGACACCGTGGGTCTCCAGATACTCCAGGGTCAGCTTCAGATCCAGGATGGCCTTGGCCCCGGCGCAGACGACCATCACGTCGGTCTGGCCCAGCTCCTCCAGGTCAGCGGAGACATCCATGGTGGTCTCTGCGCCGCGATGCACGCCGCCGATGCCGCCGGTGGCGAAGATCTTGATGCCCGCCATGTTGGCGATCATCATGGTGGTGGTCACGGTGGTGGCGCCGTCAGCCCCCTTGGCGACCAGCACAGCCAGGTCCCGGCGGGAAGCCTTGGTCACGGCCTGGCCCTGCTTGCCCAGGTACTCGATCTCGTCCTTGGTCAGGCCGGCCTTCAGGCGGCCGCCCAGAATGGCGATGGTGGCGGGGACTGCGCCGTTGGAACGGATGATCTCCTCGACCTTGAGGGCAGTCTCCACGTTCTGGGGGTAGGGCATCCCGTGGGAGATGATGGTGGATTCCAGCGCCACGACGGGCTTGCCCTCGGCCAGGGCCTGGGCAACTTCGGGATTCACGTCAAGATACTGATTCAAGTTATTCATGGTTAAATTCCTCCTGTTCCTGCATCCGCCGCTGGACTGCGTCCGCGGACATATCGGGGTTGATGGTCTTTTCGCCTTCCACCGCAATGGCGAATCGGCTATGGTCGGCGGATTCCGGCCATGCGGTCACATCCGCGGCCGATGCTTCGCCAAGAGCGAACGCGGTGATGGGAATATCGGCGATTGCAGCATCCTGACGAATAAGATCGGCGTATGCACATGCCGTGCCGAGAACCAGGGAACGGCAATTCTTTACGATCTGCCGTTTGCAGTGGAAGTAATCCTCGAATGTAGGATGTTCGATGGGACTGATGTGGTCGGGGCTGATATTGAGGAATGCGGCGACGTCAAAAGTAAGTCCGAAAACGCGATCGACTTTGTACGCCTGCGACGAAACCTCCATAACCAAGTATTTCATGCCGTTATCAGCGGCTTCGCGCATCATACGGAACGCATCCATGGACTCCGGGGTGGTCAAATCGGACTCGACATAGGTACGTCCGTCAAGGCAATTATCCACGGAAGAGAACAAAGCGCATTTGCCGCCGGAGCAGCCGTTGAGCATGGCCTGGGTGAGGTAGGCGGTAGTGGTTTTTCCCTTGGTTCCGGTAATACCGATGACTTTCAGTTGGTTCCGCGGGTACCCATAAAATGCCGCGGACAGCAGACTCATGGCTTTGCGCGCGTCGTTCACGATGAGTCCCGGAGCTTTCGTCGCCGCGGAGAAGTCGTTTTCCGCAACGTATGCGGCAAGCCCACGATCATCGATGCCATTGAGATATTCCGCTTTGAAACGGCCTTTGCAGCATAGGAGCGTGTCAGATACGACCTGCCTGGTGTCGTAGGTGATTGAACCGAATGGCTTGTCGAATCCGTTGACGGTCTGCGCGTCAAGCGTCCAGGCGTCTCCTTGGATGATTTCACGCAGCAATCCATGCTCGCTGAGCAGACGTGCTGCTGATGCCAGAGTCAAAGCCATATTTCGTGTTCTCCCTGTTCTTCGGATACCGAACAGCCATTCTACCGTCAGCTATGTGCATGGCATGTGGAAGTCTGGGTGGTTACAATAAAGCTGTGACTGAAGTACGAACGGAAACTACGGTAGGTAAAAGGGCGCGTTTTGAAAAACTCGCCATGCCTGTGGTCGATGCGTTGTACCGGCAGGCGATGAAGCTTACCAACAATCCCGATGATGCCCAAGATTTGGTGCAGGATACTTTCGAACGGGGATTCAAGGCGTTCGACTCCTTTCAGGAAGGAACGAATTTCGCCGCGTGGATGACGACCATCGAGCGGAATGCCTATTTCAACCAGTATGCCAAAGCCAAACGCAGACCGCAGCGGGCTAACGATTCCACCGGTGAATATGACGATTGGGACATTTATTCGGCTTCGGAGCATTCCTCGGAAGAACTTAAATCCGCGGAACAGGAATATTTGGATGCCTATGCGCCCGAGGAAATCATGGCGGCGCTCGCCAAGCTTTCGCCGGAACGCCGTCAGGTGTTCATCGATGCTGCGATTGATGGCAAGTCATACCAGCAGGTGGCTGACGAACAGGGTGTGAAGATCGGCACGGTGATGAGTCGTCTCAATCGTGCGCGTACGCAGTTGAAACGAGAACTTGCCAACTATGCGAAGGAACGTGGCTATGCCACGGCAGGGAAGGACAGCGCATGAGTGAATCGATCGAACGGCATACCACCACTGTCACCACCAGCGAGGACGGCACTGTGACCCGGGTGACGCATACCAGTGTGCGCATTAGCGCCTCCGGTGATTGTTTCGACCCCGAACGTTGCTGCGACGAGCGTGAACGGGCATTGATCGCGGCCATGCGTGCGTATCTGCGCCCGCAGCATGCCCCGCAGAGTCTGATCGACCGTCTTGAAGCTACGCTTGACCATTGCTGCGGAGAATAAGTCCGTGCATGTTCCCCTGGCAATGGGCTTGTGGCAGGCTCTATGGCAGGCTGAAGAAGTATGAGAAAACCCCGCGAATCAATGTGATTCGGCGGGGTTTTCAATGCTCTGTAGCGTTATTCACGCTGGCAGGGATCAGGCGTTTGGGCGCTTGCCGTGATTGGCGGCCTTCTTACGACGATCCTTGCGCTTACGTCCGCGCATGCCCATGATTGGACTCCTTTACTTACGATTAATAAGCCTTCGGGATTATCGCACACGAACGAGACGTTTGCCAAATCCGGTGTTCGATAGGTGGCCGCTTAGGCTTATCCTTCGGTTTTTATATGACCAGAATCAGTCGGTGCAACCGATTGGATTACTTGATCACGTTCACTCGCATGTTCACTCGGCCATACCGAGGAATAGCGAGGTGCTGGTGGTTTCACCCGGCTTGATCACAATCAGCTCGTTGCCCGTGTTGAATGCGTTGGCATAGGCGGTCTGCGGCTCCACGGCAACGCCGGCGGGATGCTGGGATGCGGGGAACTTGGTGCCTGTGCATACCTGGAACGAAGTGATGGTTTCGTCGCCGCCGACGCGGACCTTCTTGCCATCGGCGCGGGTGAACACTGCCGTGACGGAACCGTCTTCGGCGTGCTCCAGATCGGTCCATGCGTCATCGAACGGCTGCTCGGTGAGCAGTGTGTCTTCGCGCAGGTCGTACTTGGTGCCGTCAACGGGCTCAGTACCGGTCGGAATAAGGTTTTCGTCCACGGTGACATGTGTGCGTGCCGGCAGTGTCAGGCTGCACTTGGCGTTGTGCTCGTCGATCTCGTCTCCATAGCCGTTAAGGCTGTTGGCAAGCCACGGGTGAATGGCCAAAGCCCACGGCGCGTTCGTGTCGCCATTGTTGTAGGCGCTGACGGTCAAGTGCATGCCGTCATCGGCGAGGCTGTAGGTGGCGGTGACATACAGGTCAAACGGGTAACCGACCATGTTGGGGGAGCGCCAGGCGAGGGTCACTGCGTCTTCGGTAAGAGAGATCAGCTTCCAGAACGAGCGGTAACCGTAGCCGTGGATGGCGGTGTTACGGTCATGTTCGTCGATTGGCAGCGAATAGGTCTTGCCTTCGAACGTGTACTCGCCGCCTTCGATACGGTTCGGGAACGGAATGAGGATCTGGCCGTGGCAACAGGTCACCAGATCATCAGGGCCAAGGGCGACGGTCAGATCTTCGCCCTTATAGGTCAGTTTGCGCATAGTGGCGCCAAGTTCGGTGATGACGGCTTCATAGTCGCCGTGGGAGATGGAGAATTGCTGTCCGGTACGGGCAGGCAGGTTAATGCAGGTCATAGTCACTCCATAGTGCCGTTGGATAGGTTCCGGTAACGGTAGCGTTACCGGCTAACACCACAGTTTACCTGTTTTATGCCGTATGACGATGCTGTTTCTTCGGCGTGCCGCCCATGTCTTAGTATTGATGAGGTTTTCACAAAGCAACGAAAGGCGGCCATCATGACCAAGCGCATCGTACTGGCGGATCCCCGTGGCTTTTGCGCGGGCGTCGACAGGGCGATTCTGACTGTGCAGACGATTCTCAAGGCTGCCAATCCACCTCGGACTGACGATCTGCCGCCGGTGTATGTGCGTCGTCAGATTGTGCACAACAAGCATGTTGTCGAAGAACTGTCGGCTCAGGGTGCAGTATTCGTGCAGGAATTGGCTGAGATTCCCGATTCCGCAGCTTCCGCAGGAATTCCGATTGTCTTCTCTGCGCACGGCGTGTCTCCTGCGGTGAAGGCTGAGGCTGCGGCTCGGGGCATGCATGTTGTTGACGCCACATGCCCTTTGGTGAGCAAGGTGCATCGTGAGGTGTTGCGTTTCGTCAAAGAAGGCTACGAAATCATCTACATCGGGCATAAGGGTCATGATGAGGCCGTTGGCGTGGTCGGCGAATCTCCGGAACATGTGCATCTGATTGAGCATGAGTCGGATGTCGATTCGCTGGATTTTTCTTCGGATACGAAGTTGGTGCTACTTTCGCAGACCACGCTGAGCGTGGATGAGACGGCAGGCACTATCGCCGCGTTGAAGGAGCGTTTCCCATGGCTTGAGATGCCTCCGAATTCCGACATCTGCTATGCCACGTCGAATCGTCAGGCTGCGGTCAAACTCGTTGCCGAGCAGTCGGATTGCGTGGTGATCGTCGGTTCGGCGAATTCGTCAAATTCCGTACGCTTGATGGAGGTTGCGCAGGAGGGGTTGAACACGCGTTTTGACGGTGTACTTGATGGTGCTTGCGGAAAGGCCCACCGTGTGGATGATGCGTCCGAGCTTGATCCCACATGGTTCGAGGGTGTTGAATCCGTGGGAATTTCGTCGGGCGCATCCGTACCTGACGAATTGGTGTCAGGTGTTATCGAATCGCTGCAAAGCCAAGGTTTCAATGATGTGACCACCATTGAAACCATCAAGGAAAACATGCATTTCGTGCTTCCCAGTGAACTTCGTAAGAAACCGGTCCGCTGATTAGGCTTTACGAGCGTCGAGTACTTTACCGAGTGCCGATAGGCGCGGCTACGCCGTCAAGCACTTTGAGCAGATCGTTGGGATTGATGCCGATCGAGAAGCCGCGTTTGCCTCCCGACAGCAGTATCTCGCTATATTGCAAAGCGCTTTCGTCGAGTACGGTTTTGTGATGTGTGCGTTGACCGAGCGGTGAGATGCCTCCAACCACATACCCGGATTCGCGCATGGCGACCTTTGGATCGGCCATGGAGGCTTTTTTGGCTCCGACCGCTGCGGCCAGCGCCTTCAGATCCATGTGTCCGCTTACAGGAACCACGCCTACCACGCGTTCGGAGCCGGTATCGGCCATAAGCGTTTTGAACACCTGATGCTCGTCAAAACCCAGTTTGGTGGCGGCCTCGACCCCATAGCCGTCATCCATATGGTCGTTTGAATGTGCGTATTCGTAAGTCTTGAATGGGATTCCCGCTTGTTCCAGTTGCACTGTTGCCGGTGTTGAACCGGCTCCCTTCTCATGCTTTTTCTTGCCCATGTTGCTTCTACTCTAAAACGTATTTGTATCGGTACGTATTTGCGTCGGTTAACAAAAGGGCTTCCGCCGTGAAGCGAAAGCCCTTGCACTAAGTTCTACTGAGAATCGTGCGGATTGTTCCGCTATTGATTCACTCGGAGATCTCAGCGAAGTACAGCAGGGTACGCACCATGTTGCAGGTGAAGCCGTACTCGTTGTCGT
>OLPZ01001547.1_pt1 | contig 14914 bp, 7 predicted proteins | sample 1672711 | NCBI WGS metagenome assembly OLPZ01 (sample SAMEA3136716, study PRJEB25190) | human gut metagenome
TAACTACATGAATGGAAGTATTGTAGATATCCATGGAGGATATGATTACTTCTGACAGATTTAAAATATGAATCCCCGACAGATAAGATTACGAAAATTTCGTTTTTTCTGTCGGGGATTTTTGTATATTTCGGGAATTGTCCGACAGTTTAAACCATGGTATTATGAGGTAAAACAGGGAAGTTTTTTGAAAGAAGATTTTTATGTAAAAAATAAAATTATGTGACTGATTTGTGACCTGAGAAGATTATAATAATACCGAGAGAAGTCTGAAAATATTAAGAAGTTATAATAGAAGAAGAAAGATTATTGATTTTGATAAAGTCCTCTGTGGAGTTTGCGAAAAGCAATAAGCAGTGGGAAGGGAGAAAGATTAGATGAATCAGGTAGTAATTGTACATTTTTTTGGAAAGTTCTGCCTGGAAACTGATATTGGATATTTGGACGAAGAGAAGATTCATTCCAAAAAGCTCATAACACTTCTGGCATTTTTTCTTCTGAACTATAACCGGATGATTCCGGCAGAAGAACTTGGAGAGCTGATGTGGGGAAATGGTGGTTCGTCCAATCCAATAGGCGCACTTAAAAATCTCATATACAGGCTGCGAAATATACTGAAACAGCTTGGAACTGCGGAGTACATAGTCTCACAGGCCGGCAGGTACGGCTGGAATAATGAAATAGAAATCTGCAGTGATGTGGAGAAATTTAAGTATTATGCAGAACAGACAAGAGAATCTGAAGGAAATACAGACCTTCGGATCAAAAAATACGAACAGGCATTGGCCTGCTATAAAAAGCCCTGCACCTCGATTCTTACATCAGAATTCTGGTTTGCAGTACGATTCACATATTATCACTCAGTGTATCTGAGACTTGTAAATGAAGCGTGTGAACTGTGCAACAGTATGCAGGAATATGACAAAGTCCAGAAAATCTGCGGTCAGGTATTAGCCAATGATGAGCTCAGTGAGGATGCTCATTATTGGCTGATTAAAAACTGGATCGGACTGGGTGATACAGATAATGCACTGAAGCAATATGAAACAGCAGTAAAGATTCTGTATGAGAAACTGGGAACCTACAGTTCCCGGAAAATGCAGGAATTATATGATGAAATCCTGGGAATGAACCAGAACGCTTCCCAGGCAACGCTGGAAGATATCTACGGCGAAATACAGGAGCAGGATCCGGAGGGTGTTTTTTTCTGCGAATACACGGTATTCAGAGAAATCTACCGTCTGGAAGCCAGAAGAGCTTTGCGCACCGGGATCACAGAATATGTTATGCTTCTTACCATTCGGCTGGATTTGCAGGATAAACAGGCAGATCCGGCCAGGATACAATATTACAGGAAAAAAGCCAGCACAAAACTCTGGCAGATGTTGAAGAAATATTTGCGGATGGGAGATGTGGTTGCCAGGTACAGTGATGAGCAATACCTGGTAATGCTTCCTTATTGCAATTACGAATCTTCACAGAAAGTGGCGAGAAGAATTCTTTCCAATTTCAGAAAAGTAATGGGCAGTCAGAAAATAACTGTTAAGGTAGAAACAAGGGATGTTTCCATGGATTATGAACTTCCCCCGGAACGCAAAGGAGGTGTGACATGGTCACATGAGAAGAAGAGTAAGACGACAGAGACAATGATATAAACACACAGGACAGCTATCAGAAATTTATAATAAAATAAAAAAGACAGGAGGAATGGTTTATGGAAAAGACCAGAAAGTGGCGCAAAATACTTGCTATGATGCTGACAGTAGTTATGATGCTGCAGAATGCACAGTCAGTTATGGTATTTGCAGATGTCACAAATGAACAGATCGAACAGCGACTTGCCGGTAATCAGGGACAGACTGAAGAAACACAGCCGGCTCAGAGTCAGGTCGACACAAGAGCAAACGGAGAGGAGTATAAGACGCAATCCCAGGAAACGCAGGATAATGGGAATGACGGTGTAGACATCGGAAGCCCGGATGCAGGCAGTACAACAACTGAAGCAAAGACTTCCAATGCAGATGTATCTGCAACGATCACACAGAGTGTGTTCCAGGCAGATGTCAGTGGAACCACCTGCAACTTCGCGCAGATGACCGCTCAGATTACAAATAATGACGCTGAGAACCCTGCGGTGTAAGCGTTAAAGCACTGCTTAATTCTGCACAGCTGAGTTGGGTAAACGGATACGGAACCGAAACAGCAGGTGCAGGTGCCTATGCGGTAGACAGCAACAACACAGCTGACCTTCCGGATGGAAGCGCTGACGGCTACGATCAGATTGTTATGTGGACTGACCAGACAATCGGCGCAGGTGAAACTGTTGCCTACCAGTTCGCAGCCCAGATCATCCCGGAGAACTTGGATGGCGTAGTAAATGCATGGTATGTGGATGGAACATCCTGCAGCTATACATGGGAAAACACAGAAGTTCTCAATCCGGTACAGACTCCAGAGGCAGATCAGGAAGAGACACCTTCTGATACAACTCAGGATTCTAACCAGAGCTCCAATCAGGATTCTAACCAGGATTCCACACAGGAAGCCACTCCGACACCGGAAGTAACGGAAACATCGGAAGCAACTCCGATACCTGAGGTGACAGAAACACCAACATCCGAAGTAACAAAGACACCAGAGGCAGAACCTACACAGGCTGCGGATGATAAAAAAGCTAAAGCTGCTAAGAAAAAAAATCAGCAACGGTTATTGGCACAGAGAGATATGGCTGATGTTCAAGAAGGCGAGGGTGAGAGCGGACAGCCGACGGTAACTGAGCCTGATAAAAAACCAGCTAGTTGGAATATTAGTGATAATCAAGTAACCTTTACATATCTTGTAAATGGGGAAACATGGGATGGTAAATCACCAGTTCCTAGAGATGCAACGATTGATTTTCATTTAGAGTATACATTTGATAAAGCGAATATGCCTTCATATACATACTATGATGGATTTTATTATGAATTGCCTACTTTACCTGCTGGACTTAGATTAACAACATCAAAAGATGGTGAGATACTTTTACCGAATGGAATAACAGTTGTTGGTTCTTATCGAATAGATCAGACAAATGGAAGAGTATATTTTACATATGATAGAGAGTATGTTAAAGGAAAAAGTGGATTTACAGGAACATTTGATTTATATGTAGAGCTTGATAAAAATTCATCCAATACAGACTATGACATAGATATAGGTGGCATAAAGAAAATTACATTTCTGGATTCAGATGTGCAGGGAGAAAAATCATATACAGTAGGCGATGACGGTTATTTATACTTTACTGTTACTCTTACAGCAACAGACGCAGATGTAGAAAATGTAACTGTAACGGATACATTAACTGGAAATTTAACTTTTGATGAGAATTGGAATCCTACAGCAGAGGATGCAGATGGACCGGTAAGTTTTTCTGAAACACCAACTAATGATGGAAAAACAGCTACTTTTAAAATTGCGGAAGTGAAATATGGGAAGCCTGTAACGATTAAATACAAAGTCAAACCTATATCTGGAACAGATGCAACTGGAACAAATACTGCTTCTTGGACATGGGGAGAAAATGGGAAAAATACCAATAAAGAAAACGCAGAAAGTACAGTTGATGTAAATAACCATAAAATTAGTAAAACAAGTGTTATTGAAAAAGATGCTGATGGAAAAAATACTGGAAAGATTACGTATACAGTTGTAGTGAACGAACTTGCAGCAAATTTAATTCCAGATAGTTCGCAAGATCAATGGATTAAATTTGTAGATACATTACCAAGTAATGTTAAATATGTTGATGGTACCTTAACAGTAAAAGGAAAAAATAATGAAGATTTAGTAACTGCTGAAAAAGCTAAAGGTTTAACACTTAATGGTAATACAATAGAATTACAAATTCTGGATGGAGTATGCGCTGTTATTTCATATCAGGTAAGAGTAATTGGAAAGAAAGGTGAAACAGTTACTGTTGAGAATACAGCACAGTTAACTGGAAATGTAATAGGATCTGACAAAGACACAACATCGGTATCTTTGGAAAAATCAAATGCTACTTTTTCAGGTATTGCAGGAACTGCTCAGTTTGTAAAAAAGGATTATTTGTTGAATGGAGGTAAAATAGTACCTTTAAAGGGGGCTAAATTTGATTTATATAAATGCTCTTTAGATGAGAACAGAACCAAAACAAAAGTTGAGAAAGAATATGTAAGTGATTCAACAGGTACGGTCATATTTGGAAGTAAAGATGAGCCATTAGAGACAAGTACATTGTATTGTTTTAGAGAATCAGAACTACAAGGCAATCTTAAAGATAAGTATATTTTAGATGATAAGACTGAATATTACTTTGTATTATTTTCAGATAATGATTCAGAGGCTCAAAAAACAGATATATTAAATAAAATTAATAAATTTTATAGTGGTATAAATGTAGCATCTGGTGTAAATGATTTAGTAATGAATGATGTTTCAAACTATAAAATACCGACATCTGTGAAGCCTAAATTTAATGCAACAAAAATTTTGGATAATGGTCAACCAGGAAATGTTACATTTGAGTTTGTGATGAAGTTTTTATCATACGATAGCCAGAATAAAGGATATCAACCATCAACAAATCTTACATATAATGATTTAACAGCAAATAATGACGCTGATGGAAGTATTGAATTTCCTGAAGTTGAATTAAAATATCCCGGAAAATATCAGTTTGAAGTATACGAGAAAGATAAAGAAGGATATGTAAAAGATAATTCACATTATATTGTTACATATGTAGTTAATTGGGATCGTGATTCGGAAAGACTGGTATTAGAGTCAACAACCATTACAAAGGATGGAAATACTGCAACTCCTGTTTTTAACAACTACACATCAACCGGCCTAACAATTACTAAAAATACAGAAACACCTGTAGACAGTGACACAGAATTTAAATTTAAATTAACTGGAGCAGGAACAGATTTTTCAGGTTTAGCTGTAGATGGCAATGTTGGAATAATAGAAAGTCGTAATGGACAGAATGCGATTGTAAAAGTTACTATTCCTAAGGGTAATAATACTGCATCTGTGAAGTTAACGGGACTTTTGAAAGGTGCAGAGATTACGGTTCAGGAAACTGAAACCCCTGCAGGATGGCATTTGCGTACTTATGAACCTGCTAGTGCAAATAATAAGTCTGCAACTATTACATTAAGTGGACAAAGTTCAAGTAATATAGTTACAGTAACTAACTATTATAAAGAAACTGGAGAAGCAACTTTTAAAGTAACAAAGAATTTTAATGGCTGGACAGATAATCCAAATCAGAAATTTACATTTAATGTGAGTTCATTAGGAAATGATTTGGGAGACGGACAAAATCCAATGCCAGAACAACCATCAATAAATTTAAGTGGAAATTCTAAGACAATTAAAGTAACAGAAAGTTTTGGAAAATTATCATTTGAACAACTTGGAAATTACTATTATAAGATTACAGAGACAATTCCTCCTGATGTAGATGAAAATTATCGAAAAGACGGTATTACGTACGATCCTAAAGTTACATATGTTAAAGTGGAGGTAGTGAAAGGAACTGGTGGAACAAGTACAGTGAATCTGTTTGCCAGCGATCCGATTGAAAAAATCCAAAATGAAGACGCAGCTTCTATTAATGCTGTAGTAAAAACTGTTAATGGTTCAGTAGTAACGGCCCCATTTACTAATAGTATCTCAGAAGCAAGTATTACATTTAAAGCAACTAAGAGGTTAACTGGAAGAACCTTAAAAGCAGATGAGTTTACATTTGTACTAGCAAATGCGGATGGATCTCAGATTATACAGACAGCTAAAAATGATGCTAATGGTAATATTAAATTTAATCCAATTGGTTATAAGAGCACTGATGCAGGGGATGATTATACATACACTATTTATGAGCAAAATGGCAGTCAATATGGAGTTAAATATGATGATACTTCATATAAGGTCACTGTTCATGTTAGACAGAATTCAGATGGTACTTTAAACATTACTTGTGACAATGGTACAGAAGACCTGTCTGGTAAGACATATGCAGTTCCTATTAGTGGAAATAAAACAGCAAACTTTGTAAATGAATATGAAACCTCTACTTCCATTCAGTTTACTGCTATCAAAGACTTAAAAAATAAGGAACTTCCAGATAGTAATACACAGTTTGAATTTAGCATTGAAGGATACAAGATTTCTAATGGTAAGGTTACTGTAAACAATACTGGTAGAAAAATTGAATTTCCTCAAATTACTTATACCCAGGAAGATTTGAAAGATGAAAAAGGGAATTATCTGCCAAGTAAGACTTATGATTATACGATTAAAGAAGTTGTACCAGAAGATGCAGTAAATAATAAGAAAGATGGTATTACATACGCTTCTAAATCTTATACGGTACATGTGGTTCTGTCACAGAGTAATGGACAATTAAATACAACAGTAAAAATAGGGGATAATGCTAATCCTTTAAATGGTACAGGTACAAATCCATTAGTATATGCATTGACAGAAAATAAAGCAACATTTGTCAATGAATATAGTGCAAATGATATTCAGATAAAACTTGTCGGAAAAAAATATCTGGAAAATCAGAAACTTGTTGATGATAAATATATATTTAAGATTGAACCATATAATGGTGCTACACCAGTATCAACGATACAAGGCGACAGTCAGGTATCAAATAAAAAATCAGAAAATGCTAATATTACGTTTCCGGATTTGAAAATCACATTGAGTGACATGATAGGAACAAACGGATATCCGGCAAATGAGAAGACATTTAAGTATCGCATTTCAGAAGTTAAAGGAAGCGAAAAAGGAGTAACTTATAGTAAAGAACAGTATTTAGTAGAAATTAAAGTTATAAATACTAATGGAAAGCTGACTGCTGATGGTACAGTAGAAAAAATTCAGGATAAAGATGGAAAAGTCGTAACTAATAAGTTTACTACAAGATTTACAGCTAATGATACAACTGTACCTACAGTTGATATTGCAACTGGTGAGAATGCTTTTACAAACAGCTATCATGCAAAAACAACAGTACAGTTCAAAGGAACAAAAGCACTTGTTGATACTCTCGGAAACTCTAAAGGTGTTTCTGGAAGAAACTTTGAGTTTGAGATTTCTGGTCCAAAACTTGGAGAAAACGGTGCTTATGGAACAAAGACAGTATCTGTGAATGATAATGGAACATTTGAATTCCCTGCAATAAGTTATGATGTTACTGATCTTGATAAAGAAAATGAGAATTATACATCAAAAAGATTTAACTATACCATTAAAGAAGTTGTGCCAAAAGACGCAGAGGGAACAGATAAGAATGTGGAGGGTGGTGTCACCTATGATAAAACATCCTACAATGTGGTTGTTACTATCACAAATGATATTCAGACTGGAACATTAACTCAGAAAGTTAATTCTCCTGAAGGTCAGAAAGTAACAGGAGATAATGGTGTTTACACATTATCAGCAGGAGAAAATAAGGCAACATTTACAAACCGCTACGATGCAACAACTAAATACACATTTACGGTCGAAAAACAACTTGCCGGACGTAAATTTAAAGATGGCGATAATTTCCGTTTTGCATTACTGAAAGGACGTACAGAACTTCAGACAATTGAACTTAAAGTTGGAGGAGAAAACGGAGTTAAAGTTGAAACAGACGAAAATGGAAATCAGTATTTAGTCGGAACTTTTGATGCACAGGAGTATGGTTTATCAGATGTTGGAAAAAGCTATGAATATACAATTCGTGAGTTGAATCCGAAAAAAGCCATGGATGGTGTTACAACAGATGAGGATATTTACATTGTCGATGTTGCAATTACAGATAATGGTGATGGAACTCTTAAGGCAGAACCGAAGAGAGTATTAGGTGATAAAGATAAGGGAGAAACAAAAGTTACCTTTGATAAAGCGGTCTTTACCAATAAATATCAGGCAGAAGGAACTGCATTGATTGTTGGTAAGAAATTCCTGAGTCCAGGAGAAATTGGTGAAGAGAAGTTTGAGTTTACTCTGTCCCAGCTCAAAGAAGATGGAACAACTACAATACTGCAGAAAAAAGAAAATATTGGTAATGTCATTGAATTTGATTCTATTCCTTATAAGACAGAAGATGAAGGAAAAACATTCTGGTATATTGTTCAGGAAACAACAGGAACAAATCAGAAATATGCTTATGATAATTCAGTCTATAAGGTAAAAGTTGTTGTCAGCATGGATCCGAAAGATAATCGTAAATTAATTGCGAATCAGACGATTTATGATATAACTGGTAAACAATTGTCAGAATCTGGCGAAGAAGCAAAGGCGATTGTATTTACTAACCGCTATGAAGCAGCTGGTTCTATTACCCTGACAGGAAAGAAAGTAGTAGAAGGTACAGACAAACTCAAAGCAGGAGAATTTAAGTTTGAAGTAAAAGAAGGCGTTGGCGAGAATGCGAAAGTAGTTGCAACCGGAACCAATGACGAAAATGGAAATATTACATTCTCTGAAATTTCATATGCATATAACAGTAAAAACAATGATCTTGGTGAGCATGTTTATACTGTTACTGAAGTACAGCCAAAAGACGGTGATGGTTATGTATATGATCTTACATCCCGTAAAGTAGTTGTAAAAGTAACTGATAATCAGGATAAAACATTGAAGGCCGAGATTATTGCTGCTTCAGAAAAAGATGCTGAACTGAAATCTGATGTAACTAACAATGTGATTAATAGCTTTATCAATAAGCAGATCAGCATTACCATCAGAAAGAATGATGCGAACAAGGCCAGACTTGCGGATGCCGAATTAGCACTTTTTGAATATGATAATGAAAAGAAGGCTAAGACAGGAGATGCAATTGATACATGGACAACATCAAAAGATAACGATCACACAATAACTGGTAAACTTGTTGCTGGTAAAACATACATTCTGGAAGAAACAAAAGCTCCTGACGGATATGCAGAAGCTAATCCGATTATCTTTACAATTAAGAATGACGGAGTACGTACAATTGAAGTAGTGAGTGGTGGACAGCTTGATGAAACTGGTAAAGTACTTATTATGGTAGACCAGAAAACTGGTGTACAGATTCTGAAAGTAGATGAAAAAGGTAAAGGAGTTCCGGGTGCAGAACTTGCTATATTTGATGGTGATAAACAGATAGGAGCTTCTTGGACTACAGATGGACAGGCACATGTAATTGAAGGTCTTACTGCCGGAAAAATATATACATTGAAAGAATTAAAAGCTCCAAGTGGATATAAGAAAGCAGAAGATAAGACATTTACAATTGATGCCAGCAAAGTTGTTGAAGTCCGTATGGAAGATAAAACAATTAAATTAAGTATCATGAAAGTAGATGGAAATGGACAGGGATTAAAAGGTGCTGACCTTGAAATCCGAAACAAAAATAATGAATTGATTGACAAGTGGACATCTGAAACAACAGAGCATGTTGTAGATGAGGAGAAGAGCAGAAAACTGGTGGAAGGTGAGGAATACACTCTTATAGAAACCAAGGCTCCTGAAGGATATGCACTTGCAAATCCGAAGACATTTACAATAAAATCTTCTGATACAGTTACAAAAGTCACCATGGAGAATGTGCCAAACTCCGTAATTATCAGCAAGAAATCTCTTACAGGTATTGAATCTATTGGAGGTGCAAAGCTGAGAGTTCTGGATCCTCAGGGTAATGAGGTGGTTAAGACCTGGACAACGGAGAAAGGTAAAGATAAAGCAGTAACGGGTGTATTTAAACCTAATGTTACCTATACGTTGGAAGAGGTAGAAGCTCCTGAAGGATATCGCAAAGCAGCAAACATTATGTTCTCTCTGAATGAAACTGGTGAAATTTATGTAGGCAATACAAAAGTAACAAGTGTAGTAATGAGAGATGCTTTAACTAAAGCAAGTATTCTGAAGGTTGACGAGAGCGGCAAGGGAATTGCTGGTGCTGATCTTGTGATCAAGGATTCAAAGGGTAATATAAAAGCAACTTGGACCAGTGATGGTACACCTCATGCGGTAGAGGGTGTTCTCAAAGTAGGTGAGACTTATACATTAAGTGAAACCAAGGCTCCGTCCGGTTACACCGTAGCTCCGGACCAGACATTCAAGATGGAAGACAAAGACGTAATCGAAGTTACTATGGTTGACTACCAGGCATCTGGTTCCGGTCAGATCACAGTAACCAAGAAAGTTACTTACGCAAATGGCGGTGATTTCATAGACCTGATCGCTCAGGACGATACCTTCTATGTAAATCTGTTTACAGATGCAGCAGGTAAGTATCCATACAAGGGAGCTCTCCCACAGGCCATTCATCTGGTAAATGCTTCCGCAGGAAGTGTAACATTCAGTGATCTGGCACAGGGCACCTATTATGTATATGAGACAGATGCAAACGGCAATGTGATTAATCTTGATCAGCAGGGTATGCACAATGGATCACAGTTTATGTGTACAGTTGATGGCGGTTCCAATATCGTGAAACTGGATCTGAAAGCTGGTCCTAAGGAAGGTGCTGTAAACCTGGAGAATGTATTCTTTGATATTCCTACAGGTTATTCCTATAAGGGCGAGATCAACATTAACAAACAGGTATTGAAAGGTACCACACAGACAACTACGGACGATACGTTCTATGCAGGTGTCTTTACAAAGGGCGATGATGGTGTTTATAATCTGTTCACGGTAGTAACGCTGGTACAGAATGACACAGTTACTGTTGAGGTTCCTCTTGGAGGCAAAGACGGTACAGAGCCGATCAACTACTACATTCTGGAAACAGATGCGGATGGAAATATTCTTGACCTTGATGTCTTTGAATATGAAGTAACCGGTGAAGGTACAGTTGCTTTAAGTAAGGATAACCTGGCCGGTAACATCAACCTTGTAAACAAAATTCCGGAAGATACAGACGGTAAGCTTCGCGTACAGAAGATTGATGGAAATGGTGTCGGTCTTGCAGGTGCAAGTTTCAGACTGACTGATGAGGACGGATCTGTGATCGATGAGTGGACATCCGAGGCAAGTGCTCATGAATTAGAACTTGAACCGGGTACCTACACTCTGACAGAGGTTCAGGCTCCGACCGGATATACAGGTGCAGGAAGTGTAACGATCAAAGTTGATGATGATTATAACTTCTCTGTAAGTGGAGAAATTGATTATTCTTACAAGGGTGGTCTGCTTAAGATTGTCAACAAAGCCACACCGAGTACTCCGTCATCAGGAACTCCTGTAAGCGGAGGTTCAACACCGGCTTCTTACAGCAGTGCACTCAGTGGAAAGGTAGCAGTCAAGACCGGCGATAACACCCCGATCGGTGCTTATGCAGCAGTTCTTGTAATCGCAGCCCTTGCCATTGCAGGCGGGATCTTCTACAAGAAGAAAAAAAATGATAAATAAGTAACACCAGAGCGGAGTCCGTTTGCGGGCTCCGCTTTTCATATGTGCATAGTGACGTTCTGTTTGACAATCTCTCCACAGGTCCATATAATGAAATACAAGACATAACTGCCAGCCTGTAGAAAGGACTGGCAGTATATGACTTTATCATAGGCAGAACGAGAGCGGAGGAGAGAAAGCTGCGTATGAAAAGATTTGATGATAAGAACGGCACAGATGATAAAAAGAAGCGAAAGCGGATTCTATTTATGGCAGGACTGATCGCAGTGATTATCATCACAGCTGCCTTATTTTATTTTAACAGTTTTGTGATGAAAACAGAGAATTCCAGAGCCAGAGATTCTCTTCTGGAATGGACAGAGCAGAATGCAGTACTTGTCGGAAGCCGGATTGATATGTACTATGATCTTCTGGAGTGTGCGGCAGATTATATCAGTGATATGCCTTTAGATGAAGTACAGACAGAGGAGATGCTGAGGGAGAAATTTCACCGTCACACAGAGAAGTTTGATTCGCTGAAGATTATCAGTGAGGATGGCCGCTGCGTGCAGGACGGACAGGCTTATTCCCTGAAAGAATACTTCCTGATGGCTATGTTAGGTAACAGGGGTCTGGCAGAAAATGGATATTCCTATGCAGATGGAGTGATATTGTCAGTACCTGTCAAAAATGAGGCACAGCAGATTAAGGGAGTGCTCTGTGGGACGCTTCCGTGCAGCAGTCTGGACGTATATGGAAAGGCAGACCGTAGAAAAGGATATGCAGGGCTTTTTGTGATGGATAATCATGGAAAATATATTGTGTCTGATGGCGGCAATGACACTTTTGGTAATGATTTCCTGACCTGGCTGGAGGGGCGTGAACTGAGTCTGCCGATTTCCGATATTAAGTCCCAGATGGACAGTGGATTCCGATATTACTTTGCGATTTCAGATGAAGATGGAGATTATATGGTGACTGCGGCACCTGTGGACGGTACAAAGTTGTTTGCGGTAACAATGGCTGATAACAGGTATATTCATCAGGCAGGACTCAGATACCGGATATGGGTATTTGTGATTACACTGGTGATCATCCTGAGTCTTATAGTAGTTATTGGAGTTTATCTGTATTTCCGGCGTGAGGACAGGATCGCTATCCGCAATCTGAACCGTCAGCTTATGCTGAATGAGGAAACTTACCGCATCACAGCAAGGGAGAGTGACCTGTGCGTTTTTACTTATGATGTGGAAACAGAACAGATACAGTTTCTGAATGACAAATATCAGAATCTGGGACTGGATCAGTCAGAGCTCAGCGTACCGGTCATGCTTCGGAAAATCAGGGAGATCAATCCGGAAACCTGTTCTGTGATCAGGGATATATTCGCCAGGGCAGATTCTGCTGAAGCTTTGCATTCACAGAAGGCGAAAGTATGGGCAGGAGGTCGTATGCGGTATCTGCAGATCAAGACTACGAATCTGTACGATGAATCGGGAAAAGTGTCCCGTATGGTCGGCAGTATCGAGGATGTTACGGATATGGAGAATGATATGCTCAAGCTTCAGAAGGAGGCAAGGACGGATCTTCTGACAGGTGCCATGAACAGGGCAGCGGGCACATCTGCTATAAACCAGATGCTTGTGCAGGAACTTCATCCGGGATGTGTAAATACTTTTGCTATTGTGGATCTGGATAATTTCAAAACGCTCAATGATGTCATGGGACATATGTGGGGAGACAGGGCTCTCTGCGAGGTTGTCCTGATCATGAAGAAGCATTGCAGGGCTCAGGACATCGTCTGTCGTCTGGGCGGTGATGAGTTTGTAGTATTTCTGCCGGATATGACCAGGGAAGCGGCGGAGGAGAGTCTGCGTGTACTTTCTGCGAAGCTGCATATTGATTATGTGAAAGAAAACCTGGAGGTAATGATCTCCGCATCTATGGGGATTGTTTTCTCAGATGGAAGAGATATCACTTTCCAGGACCTGTATGAGGAGGCAGACGGATGTCTGTATCAGGTGAAACGTACCTTCAAGGGTTCCTATCATATTTCAGACAGAGCCGACCGGGTAAAGGCAGATTAGGGAAGTTCCTGTAAAAAATATGTGATGAAATATAGGCATAAATAATAAGAAAAGACTTGACTTAGGCATGCCATGTGTGATAAACTTGACAAGCGACATGGAAGTTAGGTCTTTTTTTTATGCCCGAAAAGATGACGGATACATCGTCCGGCATGAGGAAAATGACCATGCAAATGAAAACACTGGAGGTGGAAGTTGTGCGCGTTAAGATTACATTAGCATGTACCGAGTGCAAGCAGCGTAACTACAATATGACTAAGGAGAAAAAGAACCATCCTGAGAGAATGGAAACTCAGAAATATTGTAAGTTCTGCCGCAAACACACTCTGCATAAGGAAACAAAGTAATCCAAGGTAACTGGACGAAACAGTTACTCACAGAGAATTGTGAGGTCAGGCTATGCAAGGAAATGAAAAATCTGCTGGCAAGAGCCAGAAGAAGAGTTGGTTTCAGGGACTTCAGTCAGAATTCAGGAAGATTGTCTGGACAGACCGCAATGAACTGATTAAGCAGACTATCGTGGTAGTTTGCGTGTCGATCGTGCTTTGCGTACTGATCAGCGTCATGGATTCATTTATTCTCGAAGGCATTAATCTTTTAATGAAATAAGGATAAGGTGATTGTATGTCAGAAGCGAAATGGTATGTTGTTCATACTTATTCCGGGTATGAGAACAAAGTAAAAGTCGATATTGAAAAAACCATCGAAAACAGACACCTGGAAGACCAGATCCTTGAAGTTCGTGTTCCGCTGCAGGAAGTGGCTGAGCTGAAAAACGGGGCTCTGAAACAGGTTCAGAAGAAAATGTTTCCTGGCTATGTACTTCTCAACATGGTTATGAATGACGATACATGGTATGTTGTCCGTAACACCAGAGGTGTGACAGGCTTCGTTGGACCAGGGTCCAAGCCGGTACCGTTGACCGAGGAAGAGATGCTTCCTCTTGGTATCAAGAAAGAGGAAATTCAGGTCGATTTCGCAGAGGGTGATACAGTTGTTGTCACAGGCGGTGCCTGGAAAGATACCGTTGGTGTTATCACTGCCCTTAATGTGCAGAAACAGACAGCAACGATCAATGTTGAACTTTTCGGCCGCGAAACGCCGGTAGAAATTAGTTTCGCAGAAATCAAACAGATGTAACAAGCAAAGGTAACAATATCGTGGGAGGGACCATAAACCCCCGCCAATACCACATAGGAGGTGCCGAAAAATGGCAAAGAAAGTAACAGGATATATCAAATTACAGATTCCGGCTGGTAAAGCAACTCCAGCACCACCTGTAGGTCCAGCTCTTGGACAGCACGGTGTAAATATCGTTCAGTTCACAAAAGAGTTCAATGCAAGAACAGCAGATCAGGGAGACTTAATCATTCCTGTAGTTATCACTGTTTATGCAGACAGAAGTTTCAGCTTCATAACCA
>OLPZ01001549.1_pt1 | contig 14904 bp, 18 predicted proteins | sample 1672711 | NCBI WGS metagenome assembly OLPZ01 (sample SAMEA3136716, study PRJEB25190) | human gut metagenome
TATAGAAGGTATGAATACTGCCTTTAATCTTGAACCACTGAGCTCGTAAATCATCGTAAACAGAAAACCTCTAAATAATAATTCTTCTGAAAAGCCAACTAACATCATACTAAAGATATCATATAAATTTGGTGAAGCTTCTAAAAAAGATAGACCCTGCAAGAGCACTACCAAAATAAAACCAACAACCAAGCCAATTAAAATTTGTTTAAATAAATGATCTGTAGACAAACCAAAATCTCGCAATGACTTTTTACTCACTTTAATCGCCAATAAAGTTACACATATCGATAAAACATTCGCAACATTTTAAATTATTATCTTTATTAAATGTGAATCTAAAATTTGATATAGATAAGCGATAAGAAATGATGAAACCACTTCACAAGTCAACACACTTCCTATGAGTATATATTCTTTTTTAACAATAATTCTGGCAATCTTAATTCTCTTGCCGATAGCTTTATAGTCAAGCTCCATGTAACTGACACACTCCTTTCAAAAAATCTATTCTAATACATTGTAACCTTTGCAAAAATGCTTTATAAAGGACTGATAAAGGTATCCATTCCAACAGTTATAGTTTTATTTGATTTTGATAGAATATACATCTTAGAAAAGAGGTGCATTAAAGATATGATGAAATTCAGTAAAAGGGACAGCAAGAAAATGATTAAAGAAATGTCTCGTCTGTACGGGCTTTCTGTTTCAGAAGTCCGTGAGCAGATACAGGATAAAATTATAGCGGTAATGGACAGTGACGACCCAGACCAGCAGGCAGAGTTTAAGCAAGAGCGAATTCGTCGAAAAAGCAACCTTGTTTTATGCTGGATATCTTTCCGCAGAGGACAACAAAACCTATCTCCCCAATATCGTCACATCCACATTAAAAAGCATTGTGGCGGAGAGCGATCATCGGCAGAACCGGATGATCTTCAAGTTAGCTGTGGAGATGGCGGTCATGATGAACGTGGTCGCAGCGAATAACAGCATCAATCCGGTGTCACTGGAACGACTGCGAGGAGAATGTGTCAAGGAAGTCAAAAGGCTGAATGGCTCCTTCTCTTTTGATGATGCGGTGAGCTGGCAGAAAGGATGGGAAGAAAACGAGTAGCAATTGAAAACGAATTGCAATCCCCGGTTCCTCTTGATATAGTAATAGTTAGATATTACTAACTCATTTGCGTATTAGGAGGATAGATAGCCATGTCCGAATTTGGTATAGTAGAAGATACAATGTTTATTCCTATGGTGGGAAGGATTTACGCCACCGAAAAGTTTCCGGGTATTTTATATGATAAAAAAGCACTTTCATTAAAAGAAAAGTTACCATCCGCACTGTTGGAAACAGGAAATCAAAGTCAATACACGCTTCTGGCTTCTGCATCCCGTTCCGCTAATATGGATCGGCATATCCAGAACTTCCTGAAACGTAAACCGGATGGTGTTGTTATACAGTTGGGCTGCGGACTGGAGACAACGTATGATCGCAATAAAAATGGACAAACCCAATGGTATGCTGTAGACCTTCCGAATATAATCGAATACCGGCGCAGTTTGCTCCCGGAACCTGAGAAGGAAACTTATCTTTCAGGGGATGCTTTTTCAGACGGATGGCTCAGGCAGATCCGCAGGAACATGCCTGATACGCCTCTTCTGGTTACTGCAGGAGGTCTGTTCCATTACTTTCAAGAGGAAAAAGTTCTTGGCCTTTTGCAGATGCTGAAAGGTTTCGGGAATATAGAGCTTGTGTTTGATACGGTAAATAAAAGCGGCATGAAAATGTTGCAGAAGAAATATATGAAGCAGATGGGACATGAAAATGCCCGAATGTTTTTTTATGTGAATTCGGCTGAAGATCTGGTTACCACACTAGGTAGAGGTGTCAAAGTACTGGCGGATGAACCGTATTACAAGTTTATCAAACGAGATGGATTAAAAATCATTACAAAAATCAGTATGGATGTCTCAGATCGATTTGGAATGCTCAAAATGCTCCACCTGGAGTGGAGGTGAAGTGAATATGACGGTCATGATAGAAAGTTTAATCGGAATCCTGTTATTCACAATCCTGATTGTTCCGCTGACACTGAAAAATCCCTTTGCCTCGGTAGGCGACTATCCTCCGGCCATAAGGGAGAAATGTACGGAATTAGGATTAATCGAAAAAAGAGAACAACGTTTCCCAGGGTAGATATCCTCCGAAAGGGGATTGCCCTGCTTGCTTTTGTGTTCATCTTCGCTGTTGTCCTGAAACAGTTTAATGGAGCGGATACATTCTGGAAAGGGTTTCGGGATTCCTACCTGATCTGGTTGATCATTGATTGGTATGACGCTCTGGTGCTTGACTGCATCTGGTTTTGCCATTCGAAAAAAGTCAGGATACCAGGCACAGAGGATATGGAAGAATATAAGGACTACCGTTTTCATATCAGGCAGTCCTGTATTGGTATGCTTCTTGGCCTGCCCGTCTGTCTTGCGGTGGGAGTGATTACAGCAATCCTCTGATCAGCCATCAAATGATATAAAACAGAATATGATTCGCATTCAGTAGGAAATCTCTTACTATGTCTCCTGCTCTTCCTTTACTCTAAAATGGAAGGAGGTTTCTCATGACCCGCCATGTCACTATCAAATGATTAACAGGTAAAAAATAAATTGCAGTCCTATACGTCTCTTGATATAATATTAGTTAGTTATCACTAACCTATTTGCGCATAGGAGGATACATCCATGTTTACTGTTCGTCCATATAAGGAAGAAGATGCTGCGGCCTGCGGGGATTGCTTCTACGAAGGATTCTTTTCATGCTCCGTGGATCAGAACGATAAAATACTTTTGCGTGACTACGCACAGATCCTGATTGAAAAATGCAATTTTACCTATGTTGCGGAAACCGAGGATCATCAGGTCGTAGGATTTATCTGTGGAAAATATGATAAACATTTCAGCAAGGCCCTGTCAGCTCAGTATGAAACAAAAAGGCACTATGGCCGTTGGTGTAAAATGTTTCTCAAGTTCTATCTGAAAAGATATAAAATGTCAGTACCATTCCAGAAGCAGTTTGATGCCTTTTTCCGCCAGTTACAGGAAAGGGATAAGGAAACCTTTGGGAATTGCGATCTGGAACTCGTTGCCCTTTCGTCCAGAAGGAATTACAGAAAGGGGTTGGGAACCGCATTGGTCACACAATTTTTGAATCGGGCAAAAGCTGATGGAGCATATCGTGTGCGGCTTTTTACGAACAATCTTGCATCGTGGGAGTTTTATGAAAAACGTGGATTTAAGAAAGTGGCAGAGAAGCCCTTTCAGGATGGCTCCGGCAATCAGTCCCTCGTTTATGAGTACGTTTTGAAGGAGCATGAATATGAAAAACACCATCTGTGAAAAACTGATGTGGTCAGCGATGACACCTGCTATTTTCAAATATATCGCAGCCAATTGCAAAAATACGGATACATTCAGGGTGAAGAAGAAATCGCGTAAAAACTTTAAAGATATGTTGGCGAGGACACCCGACATAGGCGGTTTTACGAAAAATCCTCTGCGAATCTGTCTTTCCGGCGGAATTGTCTGGATGGCAGTTTATAAGGCAATGGATGGGGCGATGAGCCATGAGCAGTTCGGGGAAATGGTGACAGCCACGATGCAGGCGTCGCTCATTAAAAAAGCTTTCGGGAGTAAAAATCCATTTGATATGGAATATCAAAAAAAGAAAGTCAAGAAGGACAGAATTGCAAATGCCATATCCGACAGCGAATTCAACTGGATGACGGAGACGATTCCCGGAAGGGATGCAGACGAATACACCATCAACTATCACAGGTGCGGCCTGTGTGCGCTTGGAAAACAGGAGCATTTGGAAGAACTGATCCCCTATATGTGTGCCATGGATTTTATTTCTGCTGATCTCATGGGCGGCGTGTTATACAGGACAGGTACACTTGCAGAGGGCGCAGAAAAGTGTGATTTCTATGTTTGCAAAAAGGACTCTAAATGGGATAAAGAAAGAAAATACGGACAGCAATCCAAGCTGCAAAAACAGGGAGAGTTGGGAAAGTGGAATATGTGACGGTTGCACAGGAGGGCTTTTATGGACTTTATCATGTCCCTGTTAAGGATCATGATCCCAAAAAGGTCGTCATCGTAGTAGGCGGCAGCGAAGGGAATGAAAATATCCCGATGAATGTGGGTGCTATGTTTGCCAGGTGCGGCATCGCCGCGTTAGGTATTTGTTACTGGAACGTAGACGGGCTGCCGAAAGAACTGGTTCGGGTGCCTGTCGATCCATTTGAAAAAGCGATCCTGTGGCTGAAAAACAAAGGATATGAAAAGATTATCATGTATGGCATTTCAAAAGGCGCTGAACTGGTATTGCTTTGCGCTTCTCTTATGCCGGATATCTGCGGCGTTGTTGCCCTCTCCCCGATCCACTGTATATGGGGAGGCATGTACGGGAATAAAAACATGGCATCGAAAACTTTTTCATCTGCCTCCGAATTCACATACAGGGGAAAAGATTTTCCGTGTATGACAGCGCATCTGAAATATGGGCCGGCAATCCGGAACCTCATCCTCCATCAGCAGTTCGAGTTATCCTACATCTACGAAGAACCGCTGAAACATTTTGATGAGGATACAGCCATTCGTGTGGAGAACATTCAGGGAAACATTTTATTTATTTACGCAAAGGAAGATCTCATGTGGCCCAGCAAAGAGGCAGTGGCATATATGGTAAACCGCCTGGAAAAACACCGGTTTGCTTTCCGGGTGGATGTCCTGGAATATGAAAAAGCAAGCCATATTCTTGTTCCCTTAAATCCGCCTAAGCTGAAAATGTTTAAAATTGAGAGACAATATCCGGAGGACTGCAGGCATAGCCGTGAAGACGCTTTTCATAAAACGATAAAATGGATATCGGAGGTGTAGCGAATATGGCGGTCATGATAGAAAGTCTGATTGGTATCTTATTATTCACAGTTCTGATTGTGTCACTGACGCTGAAAAATCCCTTTGCCTCGGTAGGCGACTATCCTCCGGCCATAAGGGAGAAATGTACGGAATTAGGATTAATCGAAAAAAGAGAACAACGTTTCCCAGGGTAGATATCCTCCGAAAGGGGATTGCCCTGCTTGCTTTTGTGTTCATCTTCGCTGTTGTCCTGAAACAGTTTAATGGAGCGGATACATTCTGGAAAGGGTTTCGGGATTCCTACCTGATCTGGTTGATCATTGATTGGTATGACGCTCTGGTGCTTGACTGCATCTGGTTTTGCCATTCGAAAAAAGTCAGGATACCAGGCACAGAGGATATGGAAGAATATAAGGACTACCGTTTTCATATCAGGCAGTCCTGTATTGGTATGCTTCTTGGCCTGCCCGTCTGTCTTGCGGTGGGAGTGATTACAGCAATCCTCTGATCAGCCATCAAATGATATAAAACAGAATATGATTCGCATTCAGCAGGAAATCTCTTTCGAGGTCTCCTGCTTTTTCTTACCCTAAAACGGAAGGAGGTTTCCCATGGCCCGTCTGGTCACCAAATTCAAGTACCTGAAGCCAGATCAGGAAAAGCCCATCGGTGGGTACGCCACCTACATTGCCACCCGTGAAGGTATGGATCATCTGAAATGGTATGCTTCCTTTCACAATGAGAGCCATCATCCACACATCCATCTACTGGCGTACTCTACTGTAGAGAAGGAAGGTTTCCTCACCAAACAAGGTGTGGCGAAGATGAGATCTTCCCTGGCCAAGGATATCTTTGAGCAAGATCTACTCTGCATATATGAGCGACCCATGCAGTGATCCGAGAGCGACCGTTGGAAAAGTCGCTTTGCCACGACCTGTATTCACAGGATAATGATACGTCCCAGAGGTGGTTTTGCTCATAGGAATGAGATTGGTTGAGATACCAGCGGAGCTTTTCCAGAGCCGTCTGTCTGCTTCCAAAAGACACACAGTAAAGGGGGTGCTTATACATGACAAACAATACTGATGTGCCTATCTGGGAGAAGTACACGCTGACGATTGAGGAAGCGTCAAAATACTTCCGTATCGGGGAAAAGAAATTGCGTAAGCTGGCAGAGGAAAACCTCGACGCTGGCTGGGTGATTGTGAACGGAAACCGTGTGCAGATTAAGCGAAAACAGTTTGAAAAAATCATTGATACATTGGACGAAATCTAATGTCAGCGAACCGTAGATATGGTATAATAAAATATAGCGTATCAACGGCTCATTCCTTGACGGAAAGGAGCTTCGCACTATGTCTAATGTAAAGAGAAAAGACAGCAAGGGACGCAATTTACGACTTGGAGAGAGCCAGAGAAAAGACGTAAGATACGTTTACAAATATACCGATATGTATGGGCAACCACAGTTTGTCTATGCTTGGAAACTCGTTCCGACAGACAAGACACCCGCTGGGAAACGTGAAGATTTGTCATTGAGGGAAAAGCAGAAAAAGATTAAGAAAGACCTCGACGACGGTATCAATACCATAGGTGGGAAAATGACAGTCTGCCAGCTCTACGCGAAGAAGAACAGCCAGAGAAAAAATGTGAAACGCAACACAGAAAAAGGTCGCCAGTATCTTATGAAAATTCTGGAAAACGACCCGCTGGGTGCAAGGAGCATTGATACGGTGAAGCTATCGGATGGTAAGGAATGGGCTATGCGAATGTATGAGAATGGCTTTTCCTACAAGACGATTAGCAACTACAAGCGTTCTCTGAAAGCGTCATTCTATATGGCGATTGAGGACGACTGTATCAGAAAAAATCCTTTTAACTTCAAATTGAGCGACGTTCTGGAAGATAATTCAGAACCCAAAGTCATTCTCACGCCAGAGCAGGAAGAAAAAATGCTTGCCTTTATGGAACAGGACAAGACGTACAGTAAGTATTATGATGAAGTGGTTATTCTTCTGGAAACGGGGCTTCGTATCTCTGAATTTTGCGGTCTGACAATCCATATAGATATGGCAAACCGTATCATCAATGTAGACCACCAGCTATTGAAAGATACTGAAATCGGCTACTACATTGAAACACCTAAGACCAAAAAAGGAGAACGCCAGCTTCCAATGACAGAAAGAGCCTATCAAGCCTTTAAGCGAGTGTTACAGAACAGAGGAAAGGCAGAGCCTATCATCATAGGCGGTTACAGCAATTTCCTGTTCCTAAATCAAAAGGGCTTTCCTAAAGTGGCTGGCAACTACGAAAGTATGTTGCGTGGACTTGTGAAGAAATACAACAAGACACATAAAGACCAGCTACCAAACATCACACCGCACTCATTCAGACATACCTACTGCACGAACATGGCAAACAAAGGAATGAACCCGAACACCCTACAATACATCATGGGACATTCAAACATCACCATGACATTAGGGTACTACGCACACGGTACTTTCAATTCAGCAAAAGCAGAACTAGAAAGGCTGGCTCTTGCTTCTTAAATCGGTGATTGTACTACTCATTTACTACTTTTGGTTGCATTTTCATGCTGGTAAATGCCAGCTTATGCAGAGTATCTTCCCAAAGGAAAATGCCGATAAAGCCCTAAAATACAGGCTATACCGACATTTACCAGCTTATGAAAAGATAATCAGAAATTTAGTAAGTTTTTATGCATGAAATCATCAAATATTATTATAGTATTTAATAACTAAAGAAGCATAGTTTCTTTAATTTCATCGTTAAATATTTTTTACACCTGATTTTTATTGGGAATGGTATTCTATTCATGAGATGAAACAGAAAATTAGTAAGTATTTAAAACATTTTATATCTGTATTTGCTATATATGCCATATGTGTTTATATGATTGGTTTCATTAGAGATTATTTCTTCAATGAAATCTGTCATTTGAGTTGGACTATATGGATTTTTGGTTTGATATATTCAGGTATATTTTCCTACTGGCATTATCGAAGCATAGGCAGTATTCATGGCTCTAAGAAATTACTGTTTTTCAAAAATGTTAGTTTAGCTATTTCTATATTTCCATTGATCATATATACTTTCAATCCAAATCAAAATATGTATCTTATTCTCTTTTTGATTTTTATTGGATTAGCTGCTTACTACAACCAAAGATATGTATATCCTGAAAAGAAATCTTTATGGATATTGATATTGACTCTTTTTGCGATTATATTGTTTATTCATACCAGTTAATAAAAAAAGACCCTCGAAAGGATCTTTTTAAACTATTCAAACATCGGAGTGGACAAATATCTTTCCCCAGTATCTGGAAGAATGGCTACGATCATCTTACCTTTATTTTCTTCTCTTTTTGCCAGCTGCATTGCTGCATAAACGCTGGCTCCAGAAGAAATACCGACTAACATGCCTTCTTTATGGGCCATCATTCTTCCAGTTTTATAAGCATCTTCATCTTTTACCGTTAAGATTTCATCATAAATCTTTGTGTTTAATGTATTTGGAACAAAATTAGCTCCGATTCCCTGAATTCCATGTGGTCCTGCTTTATGCTCCGTTAATAATGGAGAAGAAGCTGGTTCAACACCAACAATCTGAATTTCAGGATTTTTTTCTTTTAAATATTTTCCAATTCCAGAAATCGTTCCACCCGTTCCTATGCCGGCTACAAGAATATCGATCTTTCTTTCCGTTTCTTTCCAAATCTCTGGACCTGTTGTCTTATAGTGCGTATTAGGATTTGCTGGATTTTCAAACTGACTTGGAATAAAACTATTTTCAATCTCTTTTGCAAGCTCATTTGCCATATCTACAGCACCCTGCATTCCTTTTGAACCTGGGCTTAATACAACCTTAGCTCCATATGCTTTTAACAGATTTCTTCTTTCAATGCTCATTGTTTCTGGCATCGTTAAAATTGTTTTATAGCCTTTTGTTGCTGCGACACAGGCAAGTCCAATACCCGTATTTCCACTTGTAGGTTCAATGATGGTTGCTCCCTTTTTGATCAAACCTTGTTTTTCAGCTTCTTCAATCATTTCTAAGGCAATTCGATCTTTAATGCTTCCGGCTGGATTAAAGAACTCCACTTTTGCGATAACTCTTGCGCCTAGATTTTCTTCTTTTTCAAGATTTGTTAATTCTACAAGTGGTGTATTCCCAATCAATTCAGTTATCTTTGAATATATCATTTACGATTCCTCCTTTATAAATAACGTCGGTACGGTCTTTTCATTATATTGTGTTGAAATGATACCTGAATCACTTAATCTAGAATATACACCGGCAAATTTGCCATCATAAACATATAAACCTGTAAGATTTGAGTACATTTGATAATCATCATAATTTACCAAATCAATATTTTCTGTTTTATATGGTGTGATATACTCCTGGGCAATGTAATCTTTATCGATCCAATGCTCTACTTCATGTTTCCATTCTTCTGTATTTAGATCAACCCCAGCCCATACCCCTTTTGCGGCATATGAATCCTTCGGTTTAATGATCCATTGATTTTTATCCTCTTTGATCATATCTGCTACATCTTTTGTCAAATCATAAGTCTTTGGTAAATGTTTTTCGATATATGCCACTTCTTCTTGAGTGAAATACTTCTGCATCAAAGGATCTAACAAAACTTGATTGATGCATTTATGATGGATCAATTGTGTTTGAAAGGCACCAATGATCGATACATCATCTGCCTTGATCGCATAAATAAAATCTTTGACAAGTTCTAAATTTTCCATCACATCCTTTGTGACAGCACGACGATAAATCACATCTAGCTGCATACCGCTTTTTGTAGACCACAATTTATGATCTCGATATTCAAGATTACGAATATCCACAACTTCACATTGATATCCTTTTTCTTTAAAAACTCGTTCAAAAACATATAATTCATTTAAATATGCCTTATCTAAGAAATCTACGATGGCAATATTGGGTTTTTCTTTTAGTTTTGGATCTGTGTGACAAATCTTTAGAAAGACATCCACCCAAGTATTTACAAGTTCCATGATTTCAAAATCTGTATCCAAAGCCATAAACGCATTATTCAACGATAAAAACTCATTCAAGCGTTTATTTTCATTCATTGCGCTTGTTCCATCTGTATTAAACTCACAGAATCCAAATTCTTTTGTCTTCTCATCATAAAAGATATCCACACGACAAATAGGAATCAATGAGTCATAGCGTGGTTTTAATAAGATCAATTCTTCCAATTCTTTTGAAAAGCCAAAAAGCTTTCGTATTTCTTCATCACTTTGATAAGCCTTAATAACCTTGGAAAAAATTTGATACATCGTATCAACGATCGATTCAAATCTTTTCTTATCTTCCTGAGTATAGAATTTAGGAATATGTAAAGTACGTGTGTAATTAGGTCCACCGGCATTCAATTCACTTGCCTGAATGGTCATTATTGTCTTCAATGCACTCTCTTTGCTTTCAATGCGATGTTCATCGATGTAATTCTTCATTTTCAATGCGTAATTCATAATTTGTTTCCTTATAAATATGAGATCTATTCTCAATTAATTTTATTAATGGTTCAAGATTCTGTTCTTCCTGTGGATTTAAACCTTTTTTTGCATCCTGAATCAATTCAAAACATAAATCTTGAATATTGTTTTGATAGACTTCGCTATCCCAACCATTTTTTCGAATATTTGCTTTTGTCTGTTTGATATCGTTAATAGAATTTGTTAATCTCAAATATTTTTCTACCGTTTCAAGATCATAGAATAAGCCTTTGATCAATGCGCAATAGGCAATCGTATATTCAATCGGCATAGCATCTGCACTTCGAATCTCAATAAATTGTTTTAATCGAATATCTAAAAAAGACATAGAAAGATAGTGAGATATATAAGATCTAGACCATCCTTCTTTTTGAGCCACTTCTTCCAAGGTTTGATCTTTGACAGATACAAATTCATTTCCATCATACATCAAGATCAAAGGAACCTTTAATATCCAGTCAGTATAGGACTGAAATCCAAAGTTTTCTTCAAATAAAGAAGGTATGATTCCACAACGGGATGGGTCTGTATGCTGCCAAATATCATCGCGCAATAAAATATCATGGTTTTCCTTGCCTGCATAATTTTTAGTATTCGAACATAGAAAGGCAAAAATTGGGTGAAGTATATTTGCCATGCGATATTTTTTCACAAAATCTTTTTCATCAGCATAGTCAATCGAAACATGAACAGCTGCCGTAGCTTTCATCATTTCTAAACCACGTGTTCCACTCTTTAAAAAATATTGTTCCATGAATTCATAACGTTTTTTATCAATACGTTGAACTTGATTGGCTGCTACAGTTGGTAAACCACCACTATACACAATACGATAATCACTCTTTTTTAGATAATCTTGAATAAGATCCATATATTTTTGATAAATATTCTGGATCATATCTAAATCATGTAAACAAGTAATAGAAATCTCCAACTGGCACCCTGGCTCTAAAGTAATCAAAGCCTGTTCAGATTCCAAGGCAATTAAATTTTTTTCTTCATAGATTTTCTTAGAAAAATAAGGAACAAGATAATTCATTAATTTAGAAATCTCATGATAAGGCATTGGCAAGCCTGTGTCTTTATGAATGATAAAATGTTCGACTTCTAAACCAATACATCCCGTCTGATGATCTTTTTTTGAATCGTAAAAATACTTAGTTAGAGGATGCATAATAAACAGATTCTTTTACCTTGTCTGCCAATTCTTCTCCACCCAGTTTTTCTAAGATCGCAAAGCCAAAATCAACACAAGCTGCTGCACTTTTTCCCGTAATGATGTTTCCGTCCACGACAGCATATTGATCAATATACTCTCCTCCAAAATCTTCATTCATGCTGGTAAAACAAGTATATTTCTTTCCTTTTAATAAACCTAAATGTCCTAGTAATGTAGGAGCTGCACAGATTGCCGCAATGATTTTTTCATTGGCAAATGTTTTGATCAAATCCAATACTTCTTCATTTTTTTCTAATTTTTGATAATGTGGTCCTCCAGGAATGATCAAACAATCTACCTTAGAAAAATCATATCCGTCAAAAGGAATGACATTGGTGATCGTAACACCAGAACGTCCTGTAACACTGGTTCCAGGAATGCTGACGATATCCAAATCCAATCCTCCACGAATTAACATATCAATAGGCCCCATAGCCTCTAGTTCTTCAAATCCATTATCCATTACAATTGCTGTTTTCATAATAAACCACTCCTTTTTTCCTAGTATAGCGCAAAAGTAAAACTATGGGCAAATGTAACGCCTTTTTTTCAAGAATAGAGTATAATGAAACTAGAAGGAGGTAGACTTATGAATTATTTTTTAAAGCCTTCCGATAAAGAAATTAACATGCTGGCAATATCCTATATTGTATTCGGGTTATTAATTTGTTTATTCAACGTAACTATACTAACCATGACCATCCGTGTATTCGGAATAATTGCCTTACTCTTTAGTGGCTATTTATTATACACATATTTTGTGCAACGTATATCAACAAGTTTAAGTCCACTCTTTATTGGAGTTCCCGGACTTTTAATTAGTATTTTGATGGTCTTTAGTCCTGAAAGTATTTTGGCAATGTTACCAATCTTAGTTGGAATCATCTTAATCATTAATTCAATTGTTCATATGCAAAAATCTTTGATTTTAAAAGATTTTGGATATCCACGTTGGAATATTAGTTTGATCTTTTCAATCCTTGTATTGATTACAGGTGTTATTCTATTGTCTCAACCAATTCAATCTCTATCAATCATCATGCAGATTCTTGGTATTGCGTTGATTGTAGAAGCAATCTTCATGTTGATCAATCAACATATTTTAAAAAGATATGATTAATTAAATAAATCCGATAACTCTTTATATACTCCGTCTTGACGATTGGTATATTGACTTACTCGATGCGCTGCTCGCTTTGTCGAATCCAGCGCATTTTTCATTGCGATTCCTAAGCCAACATTACTTATAAGCTCATCATCATTTCCACCATCCCCAAAGAAAATAACTTCTTTTAACGAAATTTTTTTCCGAGCCAAATACCAATAGCTTGCGATAAACTTACTTATGCCTTGTTTTACAATTTCTAAAGAGTGCATGGAAGATGGATAATAGGCATAATCTAAATTCAATAATTTCACTTTTTCTTCAAATTTCACTAATGACTTATGGTTTCCCACAAAACAGATTTTTTCATATTCATCCTTATGTAAAACAATATTATTTTCTAATTTTAATCTTGAAGCTGCCTGAAAAAATGGAATATTAATTCGAGAAAAAAGTATTTCCATCCTTTTGTATATCTTTTTAAGTGCTCCTGGCACAAAAACATGATAATCGTTATCTTCATGAATATATGAAATTAGTTTATATTGTTTTGCCAGATGAATCAGTTCATAACATTCTTGTTTGGATAATAGAGAAAACTTATGTTGGTCTCCACCAGCTAAATCAATCACTTCAGCTCCATTGGCACAAATCACAAAACCTTGATACTTTTTAAGTTGGAGCTGTTCAATAAAACTATCTAACTCATTTAAAAATCGTCCCGTTGCCAAGCCAATGACAATTCCTTTTTCTTCTAGTTCTATGATTTTCTTAGCTGCATTGTCAGAGATCATTTGATCTTTATAAAATAAAGTTCCATCTAAATCAAAAATAATTACCTTATACGAATCCATAAAGATCATACCCCTTTTCCATAATATTTTTATAGTATCACTTCTATGTATAAAATTAAAAGAGAACAAAAATTAATTCTTGTTCTCAGTTACTAAAGTTAATTTTATTTTTGTTGCTCGATTGGATTTGATTCCTAAAATATTAAAGATACAGTTTTTATATGAAACAACATGCTGTGAATCATCCATAGGAATTTCTCCTAATAAATCTAAGACAAAACCACTTAATGTCTCAAATTCAGTATCTCCAAAATCTATATCTAATTTATTCGATAAATCTTCCAAAGCATAATTTCCATCGATAATGTAGTTATTGACATCCAGTCTACGAAGCTTAGGTTCCGTATCTCGGTCATACTCATCTTCAATGTCTCCCATTATTTCTTCGATCAAGTCTTCAATCGTTACAATACCTGAAAACCCACCATATTCATCAATCAAAATTGCGATATGTTGGTGTGCTCCCTGCAGTTCTTTAAAAAGATCATTCACACTTTTTGTTTCCAAAACAAAATAGGGTTTACGTAAAATTTTTTTTATATCTACATTATCAAAACCATTTCTTCTGGCTTCAATCACAAAATCTTTCATATTTAAGATTCCAATAATGTTATCAATTGAATCATCATAAACTGGAACTCTTGTATACTGCATTGTCATTAAACGATCAAGATTTTCATCCAGCGGATCATTAATATCAATGGAATATACATCAGTACGTGGTGTCATAATATCGCAAGCCAAACAGTCATCAAAATCAAAAACATTACTAATCATGTCTGTTTCATTCTCGTTAATGGCTCCGTTTTCCTGTCCTGATTCCAGTAAGGCACGTATTTCTTCTCGTGATAGAGATTCTTCCACATTTTCATCTTTGATATGAAAAATACGCAAAACCATTTTGGTAGACCATGATAAAATCTTGATAAAAGGACTGGCAATCTTACTAATAAAAAGAATCGGTTTAGCACATAACATTGAAAACATCTCTGGCTTTTGTAACGCTATTCGTTTAGGTACTAACTCACCAAAAATCAATGTAATAAAAGAAATCAAAACTGTAATCAATACCATTGCTATTGTATCTGCATAAGGTATTGATAATTGATTTAAAAAATCTGCAAAAATAACAGATATACCAGTTGCAGCACTTGCTGAGTTAAAGAAACCAGCCAAAGTAATCGCAACTTGAATCGTTGAAAGAAAATTTGTAGGTTGTTCTAAAAGCTCTTCTACCAATTTTGC
>OLPZ01001552.1_pt1 | contig 14877 bp, 10 predicted proteins | sample 1672711 | NCBI WGS metagenome assembly OLPZ01 (sample SAMEA3136716, study PRJEB25190) | human gut metagenome
CCCTTGCTGCTGCGGCATATAGCCAAGAATACGACGGAAGGCTATACCCGTTGCTGGCTTGCCACACCAAAGAACCGATCCGGAATCAGGAGCAAGCGTGCCTGTGATGATGTGAATTAAAGTAGACTTGCCAGCGCCATTAGGCCCTAAGATTCCATATAATCCGGCAGAGAATGAAATGGAAATTCCTGATAATGCGTGCTTCGCTTGAGATTTTTTTAGTGAAGTTAATATGAACGTCTTTCGTAAGATATGTAATTCTAACGTAATCATAAATAGAAATTTTCAAATCTTAATCGTTTCTAAAACGTGCAAGGAACAGTTGACTCGCCTATATGGTTGAAACAACTTGTTCCATAGGCATTGCTACATTCTGCGGCCAGTGACTACGCTCTGAAGTGGATTAGTTGTCTATATCGCTAACCGCTGCTATATTGTTTTTGGAAGATAAGTAATCAGTCTTTTTTAACATGCCATATTGGTTGCTGACATAATCTACATTTTGCAATGCCCCATCTGTACTATAAAACTGAAAATTTCGAATTTCAATATTACTTAATACACAAAGGGCATCGCCATATTCACCAACAATCGGAAGAAGTATTCCCTGGGAAGCTAAAGTCATTGAAGATAGGTTTTGTGTCCTATTCTCCAAGTCAACAATATAATTTTCGCTTTTATCTTCTTGCCCTTCCGAATACGACACATCAAGCTCGACATAATTATCGAATAGGGGGTATGCAAAAAGCCATCCGCGTTCTTTGCGGAAGGCTTTTAATGTGAAATTTTAGATTGGTGGAAAAAATTGTCAAAGTGACTTTAGTTAGAAAGAAAGAGTGCTATTCAAAAGATTGATAATTTGTAATGCTGTGCCAGTAGTCATCTTTATTAATAATTGCATAGAGAAAATCTGGCGCAGGTAAGACAGTGGAAGAACCATCGTCTAAAGCTGATACCTTATTTTGGACAGCAAAGCCAGCGCAAACCAAGTAGTGATCTTCATCTACAGATGTAATCGGATAAAAGATTTCGGAATCACCGTCAACATCATACAAAAGATCAAACGTCTGTATATCACCGCTCGTATCTAATGCAAAGTAAGTACATTCGGAACCATTCAATTCTCGAATTAGAAGATGACCATTATCAGCAAACAGTGGTGTTACGGAAATGTTGCTGATGTCGGATGTAGGAATGCTGTACTGTGATAGAGGAATATCCTCTTTGCTTTGCAAATCCATCAAATGAAAATATCCGTCGTCACCAACGTAGGAAAGAACACCATCGCCCAAAATGGGATAGGTGTCATTCATTTTCCACGTGAAAAGTACCTCATCATTTGATGTGTCGTTGAGATCCCAGGATACGAGGCCAATAGTATTATCGTCAACATATTGATAAACCAGTATTTTATCTCCGAAAGCACCCCAAATTCGCTCATTTAACTTTGAATCCATGCTTCGAAGAAATTCGGTTTCGCCGGAAATACAGTCTATTCGGATTAAATCGGCTTTTTCTGTATCGGCATCTACTTGTGTGGTTAAACGCAGGTACAGATAATTGCCGTCACTTAGCATGGGCTTTTCGAGAAATTGATTTGACTTAAATTGTGTGAGTACAGTTCGATTGCTTCCATCTAAGTCTGCGGTCATTATGTAAGAAGATTTATCATCGTCAGATTCAATATAGGGGGACTTTTGCGAAACAAGGATTAGCTTTTCACCAACTACCATGGGAGAAACACCGCCGGAGCTGGGAATAATATAGCTGGTGCAGGAGGAATTGTTATGTGCGCAGTTTGCTTGTGAGCATAAATAAAGAACTTTCCCACTTGAATAGTCTGCATACATAATATTACAAGAGCCGTCGGATCTTCCAGAAGAGCGAATGTAATAGAAACCATCTTTCCCGTATCCACCCCAGACATATCCATCCTGTTTTTGTAGAGGAACAATCTCAGGCAAAGAACTATGCTGAGGATCGGAATCAGATGTACTGGAAGATATATCGGAAGAAATTGGCTCTTGCTGCATGGAATTAGTTGTCTCACCTATGCTTGTATTCTGTTCACTTGGAGTAGTGCATCCCGAAAGAAAAGCAGAAAGCAATAAAGCCAAAAGGAAAGACAAGATTTTTTTCATAGTATTACCTCAAATCTTTAATAGCGGGTGAAACTATATATGGGGAAATTTGTAAAGCGGATTTAAGTTCGTCACTAGTGATGTATCAAAGACACAGATGGAATAAGATGATTCCTTTATGGGCATACCCAATTTCCCCAATAATAGTCAGAAGTGGTATATTCACTTTTGCACAAATTACAACGATATGTTTCAGATCTGTGATACTGCACGCGGTAATCGCTGATTCCAACACGACCGTCTGTACAATTCCGAAACTCTTTTCCGACTGGAACAGAAGAGGAATTAGTACGAATGTAGTAGCCAACATTACCGTTTTTTTCGCAATGTGCTGCTGCATAAGGAGTGACTGTACCGGTATCGTCAGAATTTGCGGCAACGATATCTGAGACACATTCCTCAGCATCGTGATTGCTAGGCATAGTACTTGTCTTATTGCTCAGGGCAAAGGTGGGCAGCGCCATTGCCACCATCATAGCGAGAGCAAGCAGGAACATGGGGATGCGTTTCTTCATCGTTGACATTTGATAAGCCTCCAATCTAATGGATTTAATAGAGTTGATGTTCGGACGATATTTCAGCATCTGCGTGCCGATGCCTAATACGGAGTAGGAAACGGTTGTAACTTGTGCGTTATCTTGGCATCAAAATAGCACAGTTTTCTACAAAAGTCCACTAAACCTGCGTATACGCAAAAAAATGTGCATGAATGCAAAAATCCTCTGTGCGAGTTGTTCTGCACAGAGGATTAAAAAGCAATATTGGTTATGAGAGAATTGATGTGTTCACAGATGGTTCAGCTATATCAGGCCAGTCTGCGCTAAAAATAAATCGTCCGTCATCATAAGTGAAAAGGTACTCGGCATGATACTTTTCTAAAATGTCTTTAACGTTTCCAATGCCGAAGCCATGAAGCAAAGGGTCTTGTTTGGTTGTAGGAATGTGGCCATCGTTGATCCGAACGATATTACTGGGATTGATAATTAAAATAGAAAGCATATTCTCGCTGTAAAGGATCTGAATACTGACCCAGCGGTTTGGATCGGACAAGCCTGCACAAGCTTCCATGGCATTATCAATCAAATTGCCCAGCACAATAGTCACATCTACACGAGGAAGCCTCAGCGCGGAAAGATCATTGACACGAAACCGCATATCAATGCCTTGCTTCTTCCCAATATATCCCTTTTGGTTTAGAACCGCATCAATAGCAGCATTATGGCTGTTGACAAGCAAAATTCGCTCACTTTGACGTACATTCAACTCGGAAAGGAATTTCTTGGCATCGTCAACGCGTTCACTTTCCAACAATTCAGATAAAGTCGAAAGGTTGGCTCGGAAGTCGTGCGTCATTTTTCTTTGCCCTGCATACGCCTGACTCAAAGCCTGAATGTTTTCGTCCTGAACGTGGGCGCGTTCATTGGCAGCAATCAGCTTCTCGCGATTCTCCGCGTTTTCTTCAAGATAGTCCAATAAAATCAATGCAGCAATATCAACAAGATCGAGAATCAACAGACAAAGCTGCCATACACGTTGTTCTTCCGGGTAGGTATATACCTGCCTGAGCACAAGCAGTGTGCAAACAGGGAAAGCAGCGGATAAGGGGACCCAAGCACTTGGTTGTGTTCTTGCATGTAGCGGTTTGTGGTACTTATTTATCAGAAATGCAAATGCTAAGATAAACGAACAACGGAGAAGAAAGAATATAGAATAGAGCGGAACATTCCATATATATTCTTCGTAGGTAAATCCGCTAATACGCATACATAGTTCATCAAACCAGTGACTGTAAGAAAATAAAAGAGAATATACCGTTACAACGATAAACAACCGCCGATCCCAGCGACTTTGGTACAAAAAAGCACAAAACAGATATATTAAGGCGACTTCTTGCAGCATTGTGAGTGTATATCCAAATTTTGTGCCAACGGATATAGACAAGAATGTAGCAATGGCCCACCACAAGAGAATACAAAGCCATTGACTTTTTCTGTTTTCATTACGAGGGAAGAAAGCGTTAAATACAAGGACTTCGACTGCCAGCGCAAACACATTGCCTATAAAGCTGAGAATATTTCCCCAAATTACTACCATAGTTGCTGCGCCTGCCATTTTACAAATTTTTGCTTATTGTCGCGATAACTACGAGCCCCCACAGGAAGCGTTTGACCGATTGTCAGAACTGCACTTGTGCTTTGAAAAGACTGTAAATACGCCATATTTACAAGATAACTTTTGTGGATACGCAAAAATCCATGAGGAACAAGCAAATCCTCAAGCTGCGTCATAGTTAATCGGGTAATTAGCTGCTCACGGCATCCGCCTACCAAATGGAGATACTGTTCGCGCCCCTGACTTTCTATCCATGCAAGAGATTGAACCGGAATAGGAACACTCTCACCCTCACAGAGAATCTCTACTTTTCGCTGCCGGGTGCGGCACATTGCCAGTGCATCTTCAAAATAGGTTGGCAGCTTCTTTTCCAACTCGGATTTAGCAAGATAGCGAAACGCATCTACTTCATACCCTTCAGGGGCGTATTCACTGAAGTTTGTCACGAAGATCAATACGGCTTCCGGATTCATCTTGCGCATCTTTCTTGCAAGGTCGATACCGCTTTCTTTGCCAAGGTCAATATCGAGAAATAGAATGTCATATTGCGCGATAGTGTCAGCGCTCATTTCGGAAATATCAGTTAAGCAGCTCAATTTCATGGATTTGCTGGTATAGGCTGGCAATGATAGTATCCTTTTGAACATTGACTGCGCGAATGTAGGATCATCGTCACAAATAAGAATCTTGACCATACTCTCTCCTATATAGGCTCGACTGCCAATCCTTTGTTTGGGGTATGTTTTCAAAATAACGAATCCTCCGGGTTTTGTCAATAGATTTCTTTTTATATACCACGTTCAATGGGGCGAGGGAGAGCATTTTCATCTTTTACATTTTGCGTCCGTGTCATGTTTTTTGCGTTTACAACATTTTTGTGGCGCTAATCTTTCACCGCTGATAAAATGAACGCTATAAGAAGTTAATAAGAATTGAATGCTGCCTGAAGTCAGAAAACTATGCATGAACTTGTAATTAAAATAACACAGTTGCCTATAAAAGTCCAAGAAATTTGCCTATACGCAAAAAAATGTGCATGAACGCAAAATCCTCTGCATAGGCAATTCATACGGTTCAGAACATTACTGATGGTCTTTAAATACGTGTTAAGGAGAGGCTCTTTTGAAGCCTCTCCTTTAGCAGTTGCTATTCAATTTCGAAGCGGGCTTTCATGTAATCGCTCCACGACGTCAAATGCGAAGTATCTCCAAAACAATTTCCAAGTAGCCCCTTGAGGACTATCTGATATGGACAATATCATTTTGCATCGCATAGGTTGTTCCATTTGTCTTACCCTTTACGCTTCAGCATATTCGCTCGGCGTTTTCCCATAAAAATCTTTGAATTTTCGCGAGAAGAAGTAGGGGTCATCAAAGCCTACGGCGGCAGCTACTTCCTTGATATAGACCTGCTTATTACTGCGGATCATCTCACCGGCGCGTTTCATGCGCACCTCGTTGATGTACTGGAACAGACCGATGCCAGTCTCTTTGGAGAACAGGCGGCTCAGATATTCCCGGTTCAGCCCTACATAGTCGGCAATGCTGTCCAGCGTCAGCTTGTCCATATAATGCGCGTTTACATAGATGATGACGGCCTGCACCTCTTTTTTGAATTTGCTCAAGGCAATTTTGCTAAGTCCCATGCGCTCCTGCAAAATCAAGCAGAGCAGTTGTTCAAGAGCCTCCGCGGTGGGGGCTTTTTCTATTTCTTTAAAGGTTTGCTCCAGTGTCTCCTGCGGAATCATATTCTCGCCGGGACGCTCCAGCAACAGATGGCAGGCTTCACGGACGCGCTGCGGCGGCATACAGAGTGCCGCACAATTCTGGAAGAAAGTATGAACAGCAATCTGCATCTGTAATTCATCGGCATTTTGCACTGCTGCTGCGGTGGCCTTGGACAGTTCTGCCTGAGAGACATGGAAGGGTTGGGCGGTAACTGTGTGTGCCGTTGCCTTTATGGGAGCACTGCACCCCACATAAAAGGCGAGCGCCTTAGAATCCTCACACAGCTGGTAGCCCTGGCGGAGTTCAGCCAGTGAAATGGGCTTGTCGTGGTAGATGATGACCGGGGCATCCAGAAAATATGTTGTGACCTGCCGTTGCAAGCGGGCAAGTTTCTTATCCAGAGTACGCCCGGAGGCTACAAGGCTTTCATTGCTGATCAGCCCACAGATTTCATCCTCATGGGTGTGCAGAAATACTTTGCCGCTGATTTCATCGAAAACCTCGGTAATCAAGTCGGTCACAGCATCCAGCGCGGGCATAGGATGAGTTTTTGTGGGAATTAAAGTGACGGTAAACAGCCGGACGGGAAAGACCAGCGGTTCCGGCAGCATGGAGAACGGATTGGAAGCAGGGGAGGACCCAGCAGTGGATGTTATCCATTGAGCGCAGTGAATCAGGGCATTCTCCTTTTTCTGCGCTTCAATGGCAAAGGATCGGTGGTCCTCCTCCGTCTGGCGCTGCTGCTGGACACGAAGCAAATCGGCCATCTTTTCCAGATGCTCACTGATGCTTTCCCCGTTCATATTGATTTTCAGGAAGTAGTCATAAGCGCCGTCCGTCAGGGCCGTGCGCACGGAATCGAAATCGGAATAGTTGCTCAATACCAGAATCGGGCCGATAAAGCTGCGCTTTTTCAATTCATGAATGAGCGCAAGCCCATCCATGCCGGGCATTTTCAAGTCCGTGATAACCGCATCAATGTGCTGTGTCTCTATAATGTGCAGCGCTTCCTGCCCATTACTGGCTGTTGCCGCCAGCAGGAATCCGTTCTTGCCCCACTCCACGGCGGACTGGAAAGCAACCTTAATCAGTGGCTCGTCGTCTACAAGCAATAAATTATACATTGTGTTACCTCAACGAATGGCTTCATTTGGAATACGGAGAATACATTGTGTGCCGGTGCCGGGGGCACTTTCAATCGTAAGACCGTATTCATTTCCGTAGTGCAGACGCATACGCTCATCTACGTTGCTCAATCCAATGCCGGAGAAGCGCTCAGAATTTTTCTCCTTGATGGCACTGGGGTCAAAACCGCAGCCGGTATCGGAGATATGAATGGTAAGCAGATTCTCGCTCACGGTGGCACGGACGGTGATGGTGACAAAATCATCTTCATCTGCCGTGCCGTGCAGGATGGAGTTCTCTACAAGCGGCTGCAAAATAAAGCGCGGCACAGTCCAGTATCCGGCAGCATCTTCAATTTGATATTCCATCTCAAAGCGCCCTGCGTAACGCAGCTGCTGGATGTCGCAGTAGTTCTTCAGGTTGCGCAGCTCATCATCAAACGGAATCAGTTCATCCTTTTTAATAAGGGTGCTTTGCAGCAGGGAAGAGAGGGCATCAATGCCGTGGCTGACCGGGGTGACGTGATTAAGTGTGGCAATCCACTTTAAGGTGTTCAGGGTATTGAACAGGAAGTGCGGGTTGATTTGATATTGCAGGGTCTGCAATTCCAACTCGCGCATTTTGCGCTGATCATCGCTCCAGCGCTGCGCCAGCAGACCAATTTCGTTGACCATGTTGTCGATGGTGCGCGCCAGAAATCCGAGCTCGTCGGGGCTGGGATCATTGATTTTCAGCCCGATTTCCTCATCGCTTTTCGCATTGCAAGCAGCAACCATGTTGTCAATAGGGTGCATGACGCTGCGGTAGACAAGCAGTGTCAGGAACAAACTGACAACGACCAGCACTGCGGCCAGCGCAATAAGCATCATATTGATGGTTCTTGTGCCGTTGGTAATGTAGGCCTGCGGAATCGTGGCCGCCAGGTACACATTATAGGTTGTGTTGTATTTGAAAATTGTCAGTGTATCTACGCCGTTCAGCTCACATAAAAAGTTGTTTTCACCCGCCTGCCGAAGCGCCGTGATCTGCTGGAAAATCGGGTCATCGGCCAAATCTTCTCCCAGCAGTTCCGCGTTCTGAGAAGATACCACATTGCCGGCAGCATCAATCAGCAGGAAGTTGGACCCCTCGCCAAAGGAAACATCAGTAAATATGTAGCGACTCAGCTGGGATTCGTCAATGTACAGCATGATATACCCCAGCGGCGTGCTGGTGTGGTGCATATCATAGATTTTACGGCCAATGACAATTTTATCGTTGGCGCGGTAAGTGTGGATGTATTGCAGACTATCCTGTGGAGAGGCGGCCTCAATATTATCCAGCAATTCATTAAAACGCTGGGGTGTAATATCGTCATAGCCCAAATCGTAGATGACTGTGCGGTCATTGGAAACGACGCGGATGTTTTTAAGGTGTGTGCTCTGAAAAGGAATTGTGACGATCATTTCACCAATACCGCTCACAATATCACTCGTAAGGGGGTGCCCCTTATTGACAGATGCGACACCATTCTGTACAGTATCAGATACGGAGATGGAACCTATGTAGTCGCTATAAATGCCAAGCTGGGTAGACATATTATTATTGAGTAGTTCGATAGATTGTAAGGCAGCCTGTTTGACCTTTTCGTTCATGGATTGGGTGTATGCATGGTAAGAAAAAATACCAATCGTGATGACGGGAACAAGAGAAATAATCAAAAATGTCACAAACAGACGGGTGCGAAGTTTGATTCGTCGCAACACATTGGGGAAAAACTCACGCGTTTTTTGTGCATTTAGTGACATATATAGGCCTCCGTTTGTGCAAAGTGACTACAATCTATCCATACATTACCTGAATTATAAGGGCAACGACAGAAAAAGTCAATAAAATCCATCTTTAAGTAAAGGGAATACATTTATCAAATCCGGCTTGCCCGATATAATAAGAGTGCAATCAGGGAACGACAGATGAGCCGCATCCCAAACAAAGAAGGAATAATTTTTAGGAGGAAAACCATGAAAAAAGCAATCAGCATGATGCTTGCCACTGCAATGGCAGCTACCTGTCTGGCAGGCTGCGGCAGCGCAGCATCTTCCAGCGCAGCAGCATCCAGTGAGGCCGCTTCTTCCGAAGCAACGTCCGCCGCTACCAGCGAAGCCTCTACCGGTGAGAAGACCTTTGAGAACAATGAACTGAACATCGCGGTGTTCGAGGGCGGCTACGGTTCCGAGTACTGGGACGAAATCATCAAACGCTTTGAGGCCGCTTATCCCGGCGTTACTGTCAATATGCAGATCAGCCCGAAGATCGGCGACATCATCCGCCCGCAAATCGTGGCAGGTAATGTGCCCGACTTCATCTCGATGAACGACAACGACTCCACCGGCCTGATTTCCTCCATGGTTAAGGAACATGCACTGATGGATTTGTCCGATGTCTTTGAGGAGGGCGGCATTGATGATGACACCCCGCTGAAGGATCAGGTCATCGATGGCCTGCTGGATTCCGCCAAGTGTTCTCCTTACGGCGACGGCAAGATCTACATTGCCCCGTTTGATGCCAGCCCGATGGGTCTGGTTTACAACAAGACCCTGTTCGAAGAGAACGGCTGGGAAACGCCTGTGACCTGGGATGACTTCTTTGAACTGGGCGACAAGGCCAAGGAAAAGGGTATCGCGCTGTTTACCTATCAGGGCATCTACCCCGGCTACCTCGAAAGCATGCTGTGGCCCGCGCTGGCATCTGCCACCGGCATCGACAACATGAAGGCAGTCGCCTCCTACACGCCCGGCTCCCTCAGCTCTGATGAGGCCCTCAAGGTCTTCCAGAACATGGCAAAGATCGGCACCGATGGCTACCTGATGGATGGCACCGTTGCTCTGAACCATACCCAGAGCCAGACTGACATGATGATGAACAAGGCTCTGTTCATCCCCAACGGCAACTGGATGGAAGGCGAAATGGCCGATGCTCCCCGTGCTGACGGCTTTGAGTTTGGTCTGACCTGCGCACCCGTTCTGGATGACGGCGAAACCCGCTATGTTATGAGCTCCGTTGAGCAGTTTGAGATTCCTGCTAACGCCAAGAACCCCGAACTGGCAAAAGAGTTCCTGCGCTTCCTGTACACTGAGGATTCCGTTAAGCTGTTCGCAGAAAAAGCCAACGGCATCTACGCTCTGAAGAAGGCCAACGAGATGGTCAAGGGCATCGTTACCGATGGTGTCTACAACATGAACGACATCTATCAGGAAGGCACGTTCATGGTCTTCGGTTGGGATGCAATGCCCGACACCAGCAAGGTCGTTATCGCTGATTCCGTCTTCAATGTTGCCAGTGACGTTATGAATGGTGACATGACTGCCGAGCAGTGGCGTGACGGCATCGAGGCTGCTTTCGAGGAGATTGCTGCTTCCAAGTAAGCTGAATTGCTGAATTTCCACTGACCAAAGTAAGATTGACCCTGCCGAGTAAACGCCATGCGAACTTGGCAGGGTTCTTTTTAAGGGGGAAACTCGTTTGAAAAACCGCCAAAATCGCCAAAAAAAGGCGCAGCCACTTCCCGTACTGTTTATCTGCATCAGCGTTCTGCCTGCCGTGATCCTAACTCTTATGTTCACGATCTGGCCTACGGTGCAGGCATTATATCTTTCTTTTACCAATGCGACCTCTCTGGGGCTTAACAACAAATTTGTGGGACTGGATAACTATATCTATATGTTCCACGATAAATCTTTCATTCAAGCACTTAAAAACACAGCAAAGCTGATGGCGGTTGTTCCCGTTATCACAATTTTCTGTAGTCTGGTGCTGGCATTCGTTTTGAACCAGTGCAAGCTGAAAGAAATGGTCTTGTATCGCACGATTTTCTATTTCCCGAACATCGTTTCTCTGACCGTTGTAGGTATTATATGGAGTTTTGTGTTCCACCCGAATGTGGGCATCGTCAATAAGATTCTCGGTGCTGTCGGGCTGGAGAGCTTGCAGCGTTCCTGGCTGGGCGACAGCAAGACTGCGCTTTGGTGCATCGCGTTCACGCTGCTGTGGCAGGCTGCCGGTTACTATATGGTCATGCACATCGCGGCTATGGACGGCATTTCGCCGGAAATCTACGAGTCCGCAACGCTGGACGGTGCCAGCGCATGGCGCAAGCTCGTCAGTATCACGATGCCTCTGATGAAAGATATTATCGGCATCACCTTTGTTCTGGCACTTTCCGGCACCATCAACCTGAGTTTTGTGCTTTCGCAGGTCATGACTGGCGGCGGTCCTAACGGTGCATCCAGCGTTCTGCTGCAATATATGTACACGCAGGGCTTTGTCAACGGCAACTTTGGCTATGCCATGGCTATCACGGTCTTTACGCTCGCCATCTCCGTGGCGCTGTCCATGCTGTCCCGCAAATTGACCGATGCTTCCGAAGGAGGTCAGTAATATGACACAAAATGAAAAAAGCAAAATCAGAGCAAAGGTCATCAAGTGGGTGACGCGCCTGTTCCTGATTTTGGTTGCCATTATCATGCTGTACCCTCTGGCGTGGAACGTCGTTTCTTCGTTCAAAACCAGTACAGAGTTTCTGACGGACCCCTTTGCATGGCCGCAGGGACTTGCATGGGATAACTACGTCCGCGCTTATGAAAAATCTAACCTTGCTGCCAACATCGGCAACTCGATTTATGTCGTGCTGGAAACACTGGTCATTATTGTGGTCTGCGTTGTGCCGTGCTCCTACTGCCTTGTGCGGTATAAGTTCCCCGGCGCGAAGCTGATTTTGAACATCTACATGGCGGCCATCTTCATTCAGGCCACTTATATTATGATTCCGCTGTTCTTGCAGATGAACAAGCTGAACCTGCTCAACAGCCTGACGGCGCTGGGTGTACTGTATGCAACGATGCAGTTCCCGTTCGCAATCTTCCTGCTGACCGGCTTCCTTCGCAGCATCCCGCGTGATTATGAGGAGGCAGCCATGATCGACGGCTGCGGCCCGTTCCGTATTCTGACGAGCATTATCATTCCCATGTGCAAGCCCGGTATCGTGACGGTCTGCATGATCTCCGCTATGGCAGCATGGAACGAGTACCCGGTGGCTCTCGTTATGGTTACCGATCCGACCAAGGCTACGCTGCCTGTCGGCCTTGCCAACCTGTATGAGATCCAGCGCTACGCTACCGACTGGGGCGCGCTGTTCGCAGCCCTCGTGCTGGCACTGATTCCCACTGTCATCCTCTTTATCGTCGGCCAGAAGCAGCTCGTGCAGGGCTTGAGCGTCGGCGGCGTTAAGGGCTAAACAAAATCGAATAGGTTAGGAGAACCGATATGCTGCCCCCGAAACATTGCAACATCAATTTGACCGGCCCAATACCCCGCTGGGATGAAGCAATTCCACTGGGGAACGGCATACTCGGTTCTCTTTTTTGGGGGCCGATGGAGCACCTGCGCATTTCCGTGGACATTGCCGGACTGTGGCTGCGTCGCCGCCCGGAGGAAAAACTCGATAAAGAATTTACTTATGCAAAACTGGTAGAGCTTGCACGGAAAGGCGATGTGGCAGAAACACGCCGTATCTTTGATACGCCCTATGCTCGTCCGACACCCACAAAAATCCCCGCAGGACACTTGTTCCTGGATGGACTGCCGCAAGGCAGCTATCAGGCAAGCCTTGATTTGGGCACGGCGGTGGCATCCTTTTCGCAAAAGGGTACAACCATTCTGCGCGCCTTCCTCTGTATGGGGCGACCTGTTGGGGTACTGATGCTGCCGGAGGCGTACCGGGATGCAGAGCTCACGGTGGAGCGCCCCTCTTTCGGGAATGGCACGCAGGCAGCCGAAGCGGGCAACAGCGTGTCTCCCGGCAGCTCGCAGCAGCTCGCCCTGCCGGATGCCATCCCCGAAACAGAGGACGGCATGATTGGCTTTTCCCAAAAGGTCGATGATCGGACTGCCTATACGCTGCTCTGTAAAAAATGCGGCACAACGCTGTATTATACCGCCGTGCAGGCAGAAAACGTAGAAAAAGCAAGCCGACTGGCGAAGCTGGAACTATGTGCAGCAGAAGATATGGGCGCCGAGAAGTTGCTGCAACAGCATAAACGCTGGTGGCGGCAATACTGGGGCAAAAGCAGTTTGCAGCTGCCGGATGAAACACTCGAACAACTCTGGTACCGCGCCAATTACTTTTTGGCAGCGGGTTCCGAGCCGGGCAATGCCCCGATGCCGCTGCAAGGGGTATGGTGCGCGGATGACGATCAGCTCCCACCGTGGAAAGGCGATTACCACAACGACCTCAACACTCAATTCACCTACTGTCACTATCTGACTGCCAACCACCCGGAGCAGGGAAAGGTGTTTCTCGACTATCTCTGGTCACTGCGTCCGCAGGCGGCAAAGTTTGCCCGTGCATTTTACGGCACAGCAGGGGAGTGCCTGCCCAGTGTCATGGACATTGACGGCGGAGCGCTCGGCGGCTGGCCGATGTATTCCCTGTCACCGACCAATCAAATCTGGCTCTGCCAGATGTTTTATGAATACTACCGCCTGACGGGGGATAAAGAGTTTCTGCGTACCCGCGTGGAGCCTTACTTTACCGCCACGGCAGCCTGCCTGGAAGAACTCCTCCAAGAAGGCCCGGACGGAAAGCTGGTTTTACCGGTCTCGTCCTCACCGGAAATTCACGATGATGAGGCAGCCTCATGGCTGACTCCTAACAGCAACTACGATCTGGCGCTGCTGCACTATTTGTTCCAAACCTTGGTACAGATCGAGTACCAGCTTGGCAACCCCCGCGGCTATTGGCATGCAATGGAGGCAAAACTTGCTCCGTTGAGCGTAGATACAAAAACCGGGCTGATGCTTTCGCCCAATGAAACCTTGCAGGAAACGCACCGCCATTTTTCCCACGCTATGGCAATCGAGCCGCTGTGTATGCTGCGCTATGAAAATCCGCAGGACCGCAGCGTAATAGATGCAACAGTAGATCACCTTGTACACCTCGGTAGTGGGCAGTGGGTAGGGTTTTCTTTCGGTTGGATGGCACTTTTGCAGATTGCCCACAGCAATGGAAATGGTGCTTTGTATGAGCTGCACCGCTTCGCAGAGCATTTCCTGAGCCGGAACGGATTTCATTTGAACGGCGACTACAAAAACAGCGGCGTTTGTGATTTCCACTATCGCCCCTTTACGCTGGAAGCGGATTTTCTGGCGGCACACGCAGTACAGAAAATGCTGTTACGTTCCGAAAAGAATCAAATCGAGGTTTTACCGGCCTGCCCGCAGAGCTGGAAAAATGAACCTGTTGCATTTCAGAATTTGCGGGCAGAAAATGGTCTGCTGATTTCTTATCAGCGGACAGCAGACGGCAAGCACAGCCTTACCGTAAAAGCAACACAGGACGGAAGCTGGTATCTTTGCAACACGCATTGCTGGGTCACCTTGCAGGCCGGACAAACTCAATCTTACCAATGGACGGAGGAAAACAAGAAATGAATACCAAAGGTCGTGTAACGATTCCCACCGATATGGACGCAGTACCCGAAACCCTTGACCTGCTCAAGCGCTGGGGCGCGGATGCCATCCGCGACTGCGACGGCACCGAATTCCCGCAGGAGCTGAAGGACACCGGAGCCAAGATCTACGCCACCTACTACACCACCCGCAAGGACAACGCTTGGGCTAAGGCAAACCCCGATGAAACGCAGCAGTGCTACATTATGACCCCGTTCTATACCGCTGCGGACGGTGCGCTGACCATCCCCCTGATGACGGGCATCAGCCGCGAGCTGATGAAGGTC
>OLPZ01001557.1_pt1 | contig 14835 bp, 10 predicted proteins | sample 1672711 | NCBI WGS metagenome assembly OLPZ01 (sample SAMEA3136716, study PRJEB25190) | human gut metagenome
GCCCAAGCGCGCTCGCCCAGGGCTGCAGCAGGTAGGCGCACAGGCACGCCGTCATGGCCACCACGGGCCGCCGCGCCGCCTCCAACTGCGCGAAGGCCACATAGACCAGCACGAACAGCCACGCCTCGGCAAGGGAATCCAACAACGAGCCGGCCAGCAGTAGACCGGGGCTCGCCCAGGCGAAGCCGCAGCTGTCCAGCACAAGATAGCCCGTCACCGACACCAGGGCGATGCCGTTGAACAAGCGCGGATGCAGACATCCGGGGCGATAGCGCGCCACGACCACGAGGGCCGCGAGCACCACGACCCCGAACAGGGTCGCCCATTCGCGCACCCACGGATCAATGGACACCAAGCCCGGGTAAATGCTGCCATTGGTAGCCAGGAAGCTGAACAGGGCACAGGCGATGGCCGCGGCCACCCGCACTGAAGCCGCCATTCGGGCGTTCTCGCCCGATCTTGCGGAGGAAACCCCCGCCTCGCCTGCCGGCCGCACCTCGTCTACCATAGCACCCTTCTTTGTCGCGCGCGCTAATCTGGCCGGCCATTCTACCACGGAAGCCCCATCTGCGCCCCACATTCTGAATGTGGGATATCCCACCCTGCACCTTTTCCGACGAATTGCGAAAAACTGCCCTGACGATGTGGGGCGCCATCGATATTTGAGTTCTAAGGTAGTAGCCGGAGAGACATCCACCATGCGGTCGGCGCCCGTTGCGGGACCGGCCCCGAACGAAGGAGGGTTCACCATGACCGATTCATCCGGACTTTCCCGCCGCGGCTTTCTGCAGGCCGGCATGCTGGCCGGGGCCGGGGCGCTTGCCGCCGGGGCGCTTGCCGGCTGCGCGCCGCGCCCCCAGGAAATCCCGCACCCCGAAACCGCCTCACAAGAGGCCCACACCTACTGGCTCGGCGAAGAACCCGCTGTGGCCGATGCCGACATTGTGGCCACCCGCGACACCGACTTCCTCATCATCGGCGCCGGCAACGCCGGTATGATAGCCGCCGGCACCGCGAGCGACCTCGGCCTCGACTTCATCGTAGCCGAGAAGGGCACGAGCGTGGGCGACACCCGCGAGTACGTGGGCGTCATCAACTCCAAGTACGCCCTGGAAGTGGCCGATCCAGTCGATGAGATGAGGGTGCTCAACGAGCTGACGCGCTATGCTTCGGGCCGCGTGGACCAGCGCGTCATCAAGACCTGGCTTCGCGAGGGCAAGGAGATGATCGAGTGGATTACCCCCATCATGGAGGCCAACGGAAAGACCCTCGGCGTCACCCCCATGGAGGCCGATCATCCCGCTGGCGGCACCTACTACTTCGCCCCCACCATCGAGCACTTCTTCAACCCCACTTACGAATACCCCATGCGCAACGACATCCTGGAGTGGCACATCCAGGAGGCCGGGCATGAGATCAGCTACAACTACGACCTCGTGAAGCTCGACCACGACGGCAACCGCGTCACCGGCGCCGTGTTCGCCACGCCCGAGGGCCTCGTGCGCGTAAACGCCGCCAAGGGCACGCTGCTGGCCACCGGCGGCTACGCAGCCAACCCCGAGATGATCCGCGCGAACTTGCCGCTCGTCCCTGCCTGCTGTACCGCCGCTAGCTACTCGCCGCGCTGCGACGGTTACGGCCTGCGGGCAGGACTTTGGGCCGGTGGCATAAAGGACGTGAACGGCGCGCCAGTCATCTTCGATCGCGGCGCCGTGCCCGCCGGCGTGGACTGCGGCTATGTGACCGACGCCGATGGGCGCGAGCACTTCCCCGCCACCCACTACCAGCTTAACATCGGCAGCCAGCCCTTCCTGAAAGTGAACCGCAAGGGCGAGCGCTTCGTGAACGAAAGCCTGCCCTATGACACCCTGTGCAATGCGGCCAGCTACCAGCCCGGCGGCGTATGGTGCCAGATCTTCGACGGCAACGCCGTAGACGACATCCTGCGCTTCGGCACCACGGGCTGCGCCGCCTACACCACCGCCTTCATGCAGATGGGCATGCCGCTCGACGACTTCATCGCCATGGATGGCGGCACAGGTCTCATGCAGAAGGCCGACAGCCTGGACGAGCTGGCCGTGCTGCTCGGCTTTGAAGGCGAAGCGAAACAGCGCCTCATGGACACCATCGCTCACTACAACGACATCGTGGAGTCGGGCGTCGATACCGACTACGGCAAGGAGCCCCACCGCCTCTCGAAGATTATCGAGCCGCCCTTCTACGGCTGCTGGTTCGGGGGTGCGTTGCTTACTACCTTGGACGGCCTGCGCATCAACGAGGACATGCAGGCGCTCACCGCTGACGGCTCGGTGATCGAGGGACTCTATGCCGCCGGCGACGTGTCTGGCTGCTTCTACTCCGACAACTACCCCGAGTACATCGTGGCCTGCGCTTGCGGCCGCACCTGCACCGAGGGCCGTCATGTGGCCCGTTTGCTGGCCGGCGACCTCGCCTAGCCCCTAGCCCACCTGCTGAAAGGAGCGATTACCATGAGCGAAGAGAAGAACCCCACGACGGCCTCGGCCACCGAGCACGACCCCGTTATCGCCGGCACACCCGAGGCCGCCGGCGCCTCCCCTGCCCCCAAGCGCCGTGGACGGCGCACCGCCGTGGTGGCGGCCGTGGTGGCGGCCATCCTCGTGGTGGCTGGGGTCGGCATGTGGGTCTGGCACGAGCAGCCCAGCTTCTGCGGCGCCATCTGCCACACCCCCATGGACAACTACTTGACCACCTACGAATCCGACCTAAACAGCCCCGCCACCGACAAGTGGGGCAACGAGGTGGCCGATCCGCACACCATGCTCGCCGCCTATCACGGCAAGCTCGGCAACGACTGCATGGACTGCCACGTGCCCACGCTCAGCGAGCAGATCGGCGAGGGCGCAGCCTGGGTCGCCGGCAACTACAACTTCCCGCTCGTCGAGCGTACCGCCAGCGAGCTGACGAAGGCATCGGGCCGCGACGCCGACGAGCTGTGCCTGAACGAGGCCTGCCACAACCTCACCCGCGACGATCTGTATGAGAAGACCGCTGACATGGGCACCTACAACCCCCATTGGGCCCATCACGAAGAGCTGGAATGCACCACCTGTCACAAGGCCCATCGCGCTTCGGTCATGTACTGCACTCAGTGCCACGCCCAGGCCGAGGTGCCTGAAGGGTGGCTCTCCATGAGGGAGTCCAATGAGCTTAACGGCGTGAAAGCTCCCGTCGCGGATTAGGGGCGAAGCCATCTAAAACAAGCAATTCCGGCACTGCGTTTTATCTGGGGAAATGCTGCATATTCCCAGGTAGAAGAACCGCTTGCGCAGTGCCCGAAAACCGTGTTTTAGCCGCATCGGTTCCCGAAACGCGAGTTTTATTCACACCGGATCCGGAAAGCACGTCTCAGCGGCACAGCGGCACGGCTGCGCAGCCGCACGGCATCCACGGCCACAAACGAAGGGCCTCCCGCAGGAGGCCCTTCGTTTGTCGCTGCAAGGCAGCACAAGCTTACTTCACGTCGTCCAGCTTCTTGCCGGAATGGTCGTGGGTCATGCACATGGCGATGAACGCGACAACTGCGATGGCCACCATGTACCAGGCCGGCGCGATGGCGTTGCCCGTGAGGTCGATCAACCAGAACGAGATGAACGAGGCCGAGCCGCCGAAGATGGCGTTCGCCAGATTGAACGAGAGGGCGAAGCCGGAGTAGCGCACATCGGTCGGGAACGTCTCGGTAAGGTAGCTGGCCAGAGTGCCGTCGTTGATGGTGAGCAAGAGGCACATGAGCAGCTCGACGAGCAAAATGACCCAGAAGTTCATCGTGCCGAGCAGCATGAACGCCGGCACCGTGAACACGATGAAGCCCACACAGGCGCCGATGAGCATCTTCTTGCGGCCCACCTTGTCGGAGATGCGGCCGGACAGGAAGATGAAGGCGATGTAGACGACGAGCACGATGGTGGTGATCGTCGACGCGTCGCTCGGCGGGTAGTTCAACGTCGTCTCCAAGTAGTTCGGAAGATACGTGAGCACCGCGTAGAAGCCCACGGCGTTCAGCACGCAGGCACCGAACGAGATGAGCAACACCCTGAGATGCTTGGTGAACAGCGTGCGAATGGGATGCTCCACCTTCTCGCCCATTTCCTTCATACGCTCCTGCATCTGGGCGTACACCGGGGAATCCTCCAGATGGGTACGGATGTAGTGGGTGATGTAGCCCAAGGGAAGCGCCAGCCAGAACGGGATGCGCCAGCCCCAGTCGACGACGAAGGACGAATCGGCGCCCCAAACCGTAAACATGAACGTGGCCAGAAGCGAGCCCACGAGCAGGCCTGTTGCCGTGGAGGCCGGCACCATCGAGCAGTAGAACCCGCGATGGTTATGCGGCGCGTACTCCGCGATAAAGGTGGCAGCGCCAGCATATTCGCCCGCCGCCGAGAACGACTGCACCATGCGCAGCAGCAGAAGCAGAAGCGGGGCTCCCACGCCGATGACAGCATAGCCGGGCAAGCAGCCGATCAGGAAGGTCGCGCCGCTCATCAGCAAGATGGACACCGAAAGCGCCCATTTGCGACCCTTCTTGTCGCCCATGTTGCCCCAGAAAATCGCGCCGATGGGACGCACGAGGAACGAGAGCGCGAACACGCCGAAGGTGCTCATCACGGCCACGGCACGATCTTCCGCCGGGAAGAACACCATGGCGATAACGGTCGCCAAATAGGAGTAGCTCGCGTAGTCGAACCATTCGATGAAGTTACCGAGGAAGGAAGACCCCGTCACCTTGCGCAGAACGGCGTGCTTCTCTGCTTCGGTCGCTTCAGCGTACGTCGTTGCCGGCTGTACCGCTTCGTTGGTGCTAGATGCCATAGTAATCACCCAACCCCAAGCCCTCTGTTGTGAAAGTTCCGGTCATGGCTTCTCCTTTCAATAAGGCCCTGACTTAAGTGTTTACCTTACCATAGGAATCATTTTATGCAGACGGGAATGGCGAAATAGTTAGTCGCACAAATCCCCTTTTTCAGTCGTGACCTGGAATCATGGCCAATAGAGCAGGGAGCTTGATTCAACTTCCAGCGACAAGCGCGCAAAAAAGGAGCCCGCCGAAGCGGGCTCCTTTCGCAAACGCATCGCGTGAGCTGCGAGTGGGATTTACTTCCACATCTCGGGGCGCACGAGGGTGGGATCCTCGACGCGGTTCGGGAAGTAGTCGAGGCACTCGCCCTCGCGGTAGACGTCGGCGGTGGAGCAGTGCAGGCCGCCGCCGAACGGGTAGGCGTCGCGCAGGTCGCAGGGGATGACGTTCATGCCCAGCTTGTCCATCTGCTCCTGCTGGTAGACCTCGGAGGCCTCCACGATGACGGTCTTCGGGTCGAGGACCAGGCAGTTCATGGACAGCCACACGGAGGAGTAGCACAGCGCCGGCGGCTCGGTGTGCGCGGGCTGGGCGGCCTCGACGATCTGCCAGTCGTTGGCCTCGAAGATGGCGCGCTGCGGCTCGGGCAGCGGGCGGTGCGGGTTGTTGATGATCAGGCCCGGGCGCAGCGGCACGAAGGTCGCGTCGATGTGGATCGGGTAGGGGTCGCCGGGGAAGTTCACGGCGTGCACGCGGTACTCGGGGTAGTAGCGCTGGAACCAGTCCATGGCGGCGCGGTTGGTGGTCAGGCCGTGCTGGATGAACAGGTCCTTGCCCATGCGCATCACGTCGGCGGCGTCCCACATCGGCTCGACCTCGGTGGTCACGAAGTCCTTGTTGGCGGTGCGCACCAGGCGCTCCTCAAGGGTGATCTTCTCGTCGTAGTAGTTGTGCTTGTAGGAGCGGTCGGTCAGGCGCGGACGGGGGGCCTGGGTCCACTTGAAGTCGGGATCCTGCTCGAAGTACTCCTCCATGAGGGGCCAGTAGGCCAGGTACTCAAAGTAGCGGCAGCGGAAGGAGTTGGCGGCGGCCATGATCTCGTTGCCGATGGTCAGCAGGATGTCGCGCGGAGGCATGCAGGTCATCATGGAGTCGTTGCGGAAGTCCGGCGTGCCGATGGCCTGGTTCCACTGCAGCGGGGTCGGGCGGTCGACGACGACGCCGCGGTCCTCGAGGATCTTCACGAGGTTCTCGAGGCACTCGTTGCCGCGAGCCACGGTGTCGGAGGGACGCAGGCCCCACATGCCGCGCATCTCGGAGTCAACCGGCACCTTCTCAGAGGTGGCGGGCTCCTCCGGCGGGATGACGGAGTTGTCGCAGCGGCCGACGATGACGCGCTTCAGCGGATCCCAGTCGTTCCAAGAGCTGACGATCTTTGCCATAACATGTGCTCCTATCTCATAGGCACTCTTCCGTCTCTTTTGAGACTAGCTGCACTATAGCATTTCTTGCAGTTGCACAAAAGCCTTTTACCGAAGAAAGTTTTCGATTTCCTGAAAAATCATCGTCATCTTGTCAACTATGGATATCTATCATCTTTTGCAATCGCACAATATTTGTAGTACACCCCGTAACCGATTGAAGCAGCAAAAAAGACGCCCACTCCTTATTCGAAAGAGCGGGCGTCTTCCCTTTGAAACGATAGGCGAAAGCACCAGAGCTACCGGTCGAGAGCAGTCTCCAAGAGCATACGGGCAATCTCGCGCACATCGTAGCCTTCCGAGATCGCCTTCACCGCTCCCCCGTCGACGAGGGCGACGACGACCGAAGGAGTAAGGTTCACGCCGGCGCGAACGAGAATGCGGTTCACGGCCGCATCGAGAGCCTCGCGTCCCTTGCGGTAGGCCTCGGTAACCACCGGCGCTTCGGCTGAGGCGATGAGCTGAGCATAATGGGCGGGCATGGATACCGTGTCGTCTGGAAGGCACGCCTCCAGCAGAAGGTCGACCACGCGCTCGCGACATTCCTCGGGGCTGAAGGCATCGGCGGCCTGAGCCACCTTCTCGGCACGGGCGATCCACAGTTCAATGTTGTAGCAGCCCGCTTCGTAGAGAAGCTCGGTGACGGAGTCGAAATAGTAGCCCACCGAGGACGAGGCCGCACCGGCCCATTCTGCCACCTTGCGATAGGTGACGGCCTCCGGGCCGCGCTCGCGAAGCAGAGCGGCCGCAGCCAGCACCAGCGAGGTTCGCGTGATCTGAGCTTTCAGGGATTTGGGCTTGGACAACGGCTTAGCCATGGGAGACTCGCTTCCTTTTTGATTACTTTTGCGTGACTCTACCAGAAAACGCCCAACAATGAAACCCCAGATGAGAGTTATTTTCTGGAAATATTTGGAGTGCCGTCAAAGTTTCGCTTCATTGTGCAAGTGCACAAGCAAGCGGCAGCCAGGCGACCCTCCCCGATCGCCCGACTGCCGCAGAAATTGTCGCTTCCCGACTACTGGATCTCGGTCAGCTTCTTCTTGGAGTTGTCGTGGGTCATGCACATGGCGATGAACGCGACTACAGAGATGGCCACCATGTACCAGGCCGGCGCAATGGCGTTGCCCGTCGCCTCGATGAGGGCGATGGAGATAAACGACGCCGAGCCGCCGAAGATGGCGTTGGCGAAGTTAAAGGACAGCGCGAACCCGGAGTAGCGCACCTCGGTCGGGAACGTCTCGGACAGATAGCTCGACAACGTGCCGTCGTTGATGGTGAGCAGAAGGCACATGACGAGCTCCACGATCAGGATGATCGCGAAGTTCTGCGAGTTCAGCAGGTAGAACGCCGGCACCGTGAACACGATGAAGCCCACGCAGGCGATGATGAGCATCTTCTTGCGGCCCACCTTGTCGGAGATGCGGCCCGAAAGGAAGATGAAGGCGATGTAGGCCACCAGGCAGATTGTCGTGATGAGCGACGAGGAGCCGGCGTCGTAGCCCACGGTGTCCTGCAGGTAGTTGGGCAGGTAGGTGAGCACGGCGTAGAAGCCCACAGCGTTCAGCATGCAGGCGCCGAAAGACACGAGCAGGGGCCGCAGGTGCTTGGTGAGCAAAAGCTTGATGGGTTTGTCGTCGGACTCGCCCTTCGCCTCCAGTTTCTCCTGCATCTCCTGGTACACCGGCGAGTCGGACACGCGGGTACGAATGTAGTGCGTGATGAGTCCGAGCGGACCCGCCAGAAGGAACGGAATGCGCCAGCCCCACTCGGTCACGAAGGACGAGTCGTGGCCCCAGGTCATGAACATGAACGTGGCGAGCGCGGAGCCGATGAGCAGGCCCGTGGCCGTCGAGGCGGGCACGAGCGAGCAGTACAGGCCGCGGTGGTTGGACGGGGCGTACTCGGCCAGGAAGGTGGCCGCACCGGCGTACTCGCCGGAAGCGGAGAACGACTGCACCATGCGCAGGCACAGAAGCAGGATCGGCGCCAGAATGCCCACGGCCTCGAAGGTGGGCAGAAGCCCGATCACGAAGGTGGCCGCCGACATCATGAGGATGGAGGTGGCCAGCGCCCACTTGCGACCTTTCTTGTCGCCCATGTGCCCCCAGAAGAAGGCACCCACCGGACGCATGAGGAAGGACAACGCGAACACGCCGAAGGTCTCCAGCAGCGCCACCGTGGGATCGCCCGGAGGCATGAGCACGAGCGCGATGACCGTCGCGAAGTAGGAATAGGACGCGTAGTCGAACCATTCGATGAAGTTCCCGAGGAAGGAGGAGACCGCCACGCGCCTCAGTGTCGCGTGTTCCTCGCTATCGCGCTGGACTGCAACCGCTGTTTCGCTAGACGCCATGGAAATCACCCAGATCCTTTCCGAACCCCTTTTTATTTTGTGTTTTCCGCATCGGGAAACACCCCCTTTAGAAACGAGGGAGGCCCGGCATCCGTGTCTCGCAGATGCGCGAACCTCCCCATCTTCGTGCAAGCTGGCACATCCCGGGGTCGGGAGGTTACACCTCGTGCCAGCCAGCACACGTGCCGCACCTTTTGGGCCGTGCGCGCCCTTAATGCGCCGAGGCCGCGCGAAAGCTTCGCACGGCCCCAGTTACATCCTAGTAGTCGCCCATGTAGTCAACTTGGGCCTTGCTGGCACGCAGCACGAACGCCTTCTCGGCCTTCTTGCCGCCGGCAGCCAGCTTGGAGAGCACCACGCGCTTCAGACGCGGATACGGATTCATGCCATACCACGCGAAGGCGGTGCCCCCGGTGTAGCACTCCACGATGCTGTGCACGGGAAGCGAGGCATCGCGCTCGGCATCGAGCTTGATGTACTCGGCGATCTCGTCGGCGCACACATCGCGGATTACTTCCACGCTGATCTCGAGGTCGCGGGCCAGCTGCTTGAGCTGGTACTCCACCTCGGCCTCGTCGGCATGGGGGAAATAGGTCACGTCGTAGGTGACGGCAGAGAGCCCGGACGCCTTGGCGAAGGCGATGAACTTCTCCAGCGACACCATCTGCACATGCTCCTCGGTGCGCTCGGCGATGTCGAGCTCGGCGGGGAAGCCGGCCACGCCGTTCTGGGCGAACACGGCCTCCAGCTGCTCCTCGGACATCGCGGGCTCGAACTCCACCTTCGAGGCGATGTGCGTCAGGTTCTTAGTCATCTTCATAAGAAGCCTCTTCCTATACGGCAGTCATTTCTGACGCGCTGCTTACAGACCCTCGATGTCCTCTTGCTCGGCAATGCGGGCGGTGAGGTTCTCGGCGATCTCCTGCTGCTGCTTCGCTTTGCGCTCGGCCACCATGCCCTTGACGGACGGGATGGCGCCGCCGGCGATGATCATGAGGCCGCCGATGATAGTGTTCACGGTCAGCGCCTCGCCGAAGACGACCAGGCCCACGAAGATGGCCACGGGCACCTCCCAGTAGGCGATGGTGCCGTAGTCAGCAGCCGGCAGGTTGCGGCCGGCCACCAAGAGGAAGCCCAAAGCGATAGGACCGCAGATGATCCACAGCAGCACCGCACCGATCCAGTTGAAAGTGGTGAAGTGCACGGCCAGCGCCCAGTTCTCCATGCCGGGCTGAGAGCCCAGGGAGTTCAGGATGATGGTGATGAGGCCGGCGCCCAGCACGGCGAAGATGAAGTTCCACACGCCGCGGGCCGTGGTGTCGGCGTCCTTGCGGTAGCCGTTGAAGAACATCGACAGGCCGTAGAACAGGCCGGACAGAAGGCCGAAGGCGTCGCCCACGCCCTTCTGCGGGAACTCGGGCGTCGAGGTCTCGAGGCTGAAATCGAGGCCAAAGACCTGACCGCCCACGCCGAAGCCGAGCAGACCCTCGCCGAACAACATGCCGATGAACACGACGAGCAGGCAGATCCACTGCAGGCCGCTCATGGGCTCCTTGCGGAAGATGCGGGCCGCCAACACGCAGATCACCGGGCCGGTGTAGATGAACAGTACGGCATTGGCAACGGTCGTGAGCAGCGTCGAGGTCACGTAGCATGCCAAGGACATACCAATCATCAAACCGCCGAGAGCGATGGCGGGAGTGAGCTTGAGCTCCTTGAAGGTCTTCACCTTGTGGGTGGCGACCATCAGGATGACGAAGAACAGCACGCCCATGCCCATGCGGCCGCAGGCCATGAGAGCGCCAATGGAGTCGCCGGCGTTCAGGCCCATGGTGCCATCGAACATATCCGTTCGCGTGGCCCAGCGGCTGAACAGGGGCACGAGGCCCATGCCGGTTGCAGAGATGAGCATGGCAATGGTACCCCACCCAGTCTTCATCTGATAGCCCTCGGTGGCGTTGGTGTTTTCCTGTGCCATAATCCCTCCTTTTTCTTTCCTCTGAGGTGAGATAGGTTGAATGGAACGTCCCCTCGCCCTTAAGAGAGGCGCCCCGGACACGGAACATGCCCTTAGTTCCGTGAAACAAAGAAAGGGAACAGGCCGCGCCTTTGCGTTGAAACCTGTTCCCCTTTCTTTTCTAACTTGTACTTCTCAGGCAGCTGCCCTTAGCTGCTGATCGGCGATTCTAGCTCTCAGGCTGCTTTTCGAGCCCAGGAGCCCACGATAAGCGTCGTGCTTACTTCCACATCTCGGGGCGCACGAGGGTGGGATCCTCGACGCGGTTCGGGAAGTAGTCGAGGCACTCGCCCTCGCGGTAGACGTCGGCGGTGGAGCAGTGCAGGCCGCCGCCGAACGGGTAGGCGTCGCGCAGGTCGCAGGGGATGACGTTCATGCCCAGCTTGTCCATCTGCTCCTGCTGGTAGACCTCGGAGGCCTCCACGATGACGGTCTTCGGGTCGAGGACCAGGCAGTTCATGGACAGCCACACGGAGGAGTAGCACAGCGCCGGCGGCTCGGTGTGCGCGGGCTGGGCGGCCTCGACGATCTGCCAGTCGTTGGCCTCGAAGATGGCGCGCTGCGGCTCGGGCAGCGGGCGGTGCGGGTTGTTGATGATCAGGCCCGGGCGCAGCGGCACGAAGGTCGCGTCGATGTGGATCGGGTAGGGGTCGCCGGGGAAGTTCACGGCGTGCACGCGGTACTCGGGGTAGTAGCGCTGGAACCAGTCCATGGCGGCGCGGTTGGTGGTCAGGCCGTGCTGGATGAACAGGTCCTTGCCCATGCGCATCACGTCGGCGGCGTCCCACATCGGCTCGACCTCGGTGGTCACGAAGTCCTTGTTGGCGGTGCGCACCAGGCGCTCCTCAAGGGTGATCTTCTCGTCGTAGTAGTTGTGCTTGTAGGAGCGGTCGGTCAGGCGCGGACGGGGGGCCTGGGTCCACTTGAAGTCGGGATCCTGCTCGAAGTACTCCTCCATGAGGGGCCAGTAGGCCAGGTACTCAAAGTAGCGGCAGCGGAAGGAGTTGGCGGCGGCCATGATCTCGTTGCCGATGGTCAGCAGGATGTCGCGCGGAGGCATGCAGGTCATCATGGAGTCGTTGCGGAAGTCCGGCGTGCCGATGGCCTGGTTCCACTGCAGCGGGGTCGGGCGGTCGACGACGACGCCGCGGTCCTCGAGGATCTTCACGAGGTTCTCGAGGCACTCGTTGCCGCGAGCCACGGTGTCGGAGGGACGCAGGCCCCACATGCCGCGCATCTCGGAGTCAACCGGCACCTTCTCAGAGGTGGCGGGCTCCTCCGGCGGGATGACGGAGTTGTCGCAGCGGCCGACGATGACGCGCTTCAGCGGATCCCAGTCGTTCCAAGAGCTGACGATTTTAGCCATGGTTCATTCCTTTCTTGAGCACGCCCTAACCGTGCTCGCGACGATGAGGAATAATTACTATCGACAAAACCGATGAGCTGATCGGTCGGCTTTATCGATGGGTTCAATATAGCACCATTTTTGTTCACCTGCAAGAAAAAATTTCCCAGTTGAGCAACTATTTTTTTGTTGACCTGTTGTGCATACGAACAGAATAGGAAGAGCGCGTTCTCCACCTTCGCGGAGAACGCGCTCTTTTAATGCATTAAGTTAATGTCAAAGGGCGCCTATCGCACTCCCCCTGACAGGTTGCGCATCGGTGCCTAGTCGGCGACGATGACGGTGCCCGTCTCGCCGCGCAGGCCGGCGGCCGCGCACTCGAGCGAGGTGATGAGCGCGCGGCCCTCCGGGTAGGCCTCGACGTACTCGATGCAGGCCTCCACCTTCGGGAGCATGGAGCCGGGGGCGAACTGGCCCTGGGCGATGTACTCGCGGGCCTGGGACACGGTCATCTCGGAGATCTGCTCCTGCTCGGGCGTGTTGAAGTTGATGCACACCTTCTCCACGGCGGTCAGGATGATCAGCATGTCGGCGCCGAGCTCGGCGGCCATGAGGGCGCTGGAGCGGTCCTTGTCGATGACCGCGGGGGTGCCCACGTAGCCGTTCTCGGTCTCGAAGACCGGCACCCCGCCGCCGCCGGTGGACACGACCACGTAGCCGTCCTCCACCAGATCGCGCACGGCGTCGAACTCCACGATGCGCTTGGGGATCGGGGAGGCGACCACCTGGCGCCAGCCGCGGCCGGCGTCCTCCTTGACGGTGATGCCCATGGCCTCGGCCTTGGCCTTGGCGGTCTCCTCGTCCATGAACGCGCCCACGGGCTTGGTGGGGTTCTGGAACGCGGGGTCGTCCTCGTCGACGACGGTCTGGGTCACGATGCAGGCGGTCGAGCGCATGATGTCGCGGGACTTCAGGTCGTTCAGGATGGCCTGGGACAGCTGGTAGCCGATGTAGCCCTGGGACATGGCGCCGGCCTCGGGGAAGGGCATGTCCGGGGTCTTGTCGTCGTTGGCCGCCGCGTAGGCGAAGGCGTTGTTGATCATGCCGACCTGCGGGCCGTTGCCGTGGGAGACGACGACGTTGGTGCCGTCCTGGATCATGTCCACGATGTGCTTGGCGGTGTTCTGCACGAGCTCGAGCTGCTCCTGCGGGGTGTTGCCGAGGGCGTTGCCGCCCAGGGCGATGACAGCGGTCTTGCCGTTGCCCTTTTCATAAGCCATAGATTTCACCTCAATCTTTCGGTGAACCAGCCAATCTCGCTTCTAGGTTGCATGTAAGAGAGACGAGACTGCGGTTCCAAACGGAACATAACATGCAACGGATGTGATTCTAGGTTTCAGGGCGATGACGACGCCGCGCAGAAGCATTCCGTTGTCAAATCGTAGGGGGTGACTCCGAGAAGGAACCACCCCCGAAAACCCCTCCGTAGGGGCTGACCTTGGTCAGCCCTTCGCTCGCAAGTCAACCTCGCTTGCAGAGGGGCGACCGAGGTCGCCCCCTACGAAATGGATCCTGCCGCAATTAGCCGCAGAGGGTGGCGTACATGACGGCCTTGATGGTGTGCATGCGGTTCTCGGCCTCGTCGAAGACCTTGGAGGCCTTGGACTCGAACACCTCGTCCTCCACTTCCATCTCGGTGACGCCGAAGCGCTCGGCGATGTCAGCACCGATGGTGGTGTTGGTGTCGTGGAAGGCCGGCAGGCAGTGCAGGAAGATGGCGTCGGGGTTGGCCATGGCCATGACTTCCTTGGTCACGCGGAACTTCTCGAGATGCTTGATGCGCTCGGCCCACACCTCGTCGGGCTCGCCCATGGACACCCACACGTCGGTGTAGATGACGTCGGCGCCGGTGCAGGCGTCCTTCACGTCGTCGGTGCACTTCACGGTGCAGCCGTTCTCGGCAGCGATGGCCTCGCAGGTCTTCACGAGCTCGGCGTCGGGCATGTTCTCCTTCGGGCCGCAAGCCACGAAGTTCATGCCGAGCTTGGAGCACACGACCATCAGCGAGCGGGCCACGTTGTTGGCGGCGTCGCCCATGAACACGAGGGTCTTGCCCTTGATGTCGTAGTTGAAGTTCTCCTGCACGGTGAGGATGTCGGCGAGCATCTGGGTGGGATGCCACTCGGTGGTCAGACCGTTCCACACGGGCACGCCGGCGTTCTCGGCCAGATCCTCCACGTCGGTCTGGGCGAAGCCGCGGAACTCGATGCCGTCGTAGAAGCGGCCGAGCACGCGGGCGGTGTCCTCGATGGACTCCTTCTTGCCCATCTGGGAGCTGCCCGGATCAAGGTAGGTCACGCCCATGCCGAGATCCATGGCGCCGACCTCGAAGGCGCAGCGGGTGCGCGTGGAGGTCTTCTGGAACAGCAGCACGATGTTCTTGCCCTCGAGGTAGCGGTGCGGGGTGCCGGTGCGCTTGAGATCCTTGAAGTTCTTGGAGAGCTTCAGCAGGTACTCGATCTCCTCGGTGGAGAAGTCGAGCAGGCGGAGGAACGGACGACCGCTGAGATTGATAGGCATGTTCTGTTTCCTTTCCCTTGAAAGAGACATTTGTATCGCGCGGGGCCCCCGAGAACCGGGGAACCCGCGCCTCTTTTACGGCCCAGCGCTGGCTGGCTAGACTGGGCCGGAAAAGACGGACGTAAGAGTGCTCCTTGACGGAGCGGGCGCCTTGCGGCTTACAGAGCCTCGCGCCAGGCCGGCATGGACATGCAGCGCGGGCCGCCACGGCCGCGGGAG
>OLPZ01001568.1_pt1 | contig 14750 bp, 13 predicted proteins | sample 1672711 | NCBI WGS metagenome assembly OLPZ01 (sample SAMEA3136716, study PRJEB25190) | human gut metagenome
ATAACGTCGTCCATTTTGCTTCCGGTGTCAACAAGTGCAGTGGCCAGAATGGTAAGGCTTCCTCCCTCACGCATATTACGTGCTGCACCAAAGAAGCGCTTCGGCATATGAAGTGCTCCCGGATCAAGACCTCCTGACAGAGTTCTTCCGCTTGGAGGAACAACCAGGTTATAGGCTCTTGCCAGTCTGGTAATGGAATCCAAAAGGATCACAACATCCTGCTTATGTTCTACAAGGCGGCGTGCACGCTCTACAACCATCTCGGATACACGCTTATGATGCTCCGGAAGCTCATCAAATGTGGAATAAATAACTTCCACGTTCGGTCCCTGTATTGCTTCCCTGATATCGGTAACTTCCTCAGGACGTTCATCAATAAGAAGAATGATCAGATGCATATCCTTGTTATTCTTAAGAATAGATTTCGCGACATCCTTAAGCAAAGTAGTCTTACCTGCCTTAGGCGGGGAAACAATCATACCACGCTGTCCCTTTCCGATAGGGCTGATCAGATCTACGATACGCATGGCAGTAGTTCCGCCGGGACGCTCCATGATCAGACGTTCATCTGGGAAGATTGGGGTCATGTTTTCAAAATTGTATCTCTTCTGTCCCTCACTTGGATGGAAACCATTGATAGACGTTACATATAAAAGGGCACTGAATTTCTCCCCCTGTGTTTTAATACGGATATTTCCCTGAATAATATCCCCTGTCTTCAAATTAAATCTGCGGATCTGTGACGGGGAAACATAGATATCATTCTCTCCTGGAAGATAATTCTCACTTCGAATAAATCCAAAACCATCCGGCATAACCTCCAGGATTCCATTGGCCTTTTCGCCACTGTCAAGCTGGACCGTTTCAGCCGGAACATTGTAAGCATTGCTTACCCCCTCTTCTGTACGGTTCTCACTGGCTGCGCCTGTACGGGGCTGTTCCGTTTCCTCTGGTCTTAATTCGGCTGGCGGAACCACTTCTACAGGTTTCGCTACAGGAGTGCGCTTCACAAAGTTCTCCGGTCTGTTTTCTCCATTATAACTGTTCTGACGTCCTGCATTTTCATTTCTGCCATAATTATTGCTGCGGTACTCAGGATTACGCCGTATAATGGTACGGGATCTGGTTGGTGCTTCTCTTCTCTCCGGTGAAGAAACACTTCCCGTATTTTCTGTTTTTTCTGCTGCCACAGGCTCTGGTCTTGCAGGTATGGTATTCTCTTCTGCTGTTCCGGAAATAGTCTGCTCATTTTCTGCAGTCTGTTCTTTCCTGTCCTCTTCCAGCATACGTTCAATTAATTCAGGCTTTCTCATAGTAGAAATGCCCTTCAGTCCTCTGGCTTTTGCCAAGTCTTTCAGCGTAGCCAGGGATAATGATTCATACTTTTCTTTCATCAATCATCTACCTCTTCGACTAATACAATTCTAAAACACATTTCAATTTTGATTTAACGGGATACAAATGTCTGATTAGACAGAAGCTATATACTGAATTATAAAAACATCCTTCAAAAAACTTATTAAAGTTGATTCTAACACATTTCAGGCGCCGTGTCTACATCCATTCCAAATATATATTACTGTTCACTTAGGACCAGTGACCCCAATATATCTATCCCTGCCTGCAAGAAAGTGATAACCTTTGTTTTGTATTATACACACCTAAGGTTTTTCATTGCAAGAATTTTCTGTCGACACATATCCCGACTCTTCGACATATATAAGAGTCCTGTTCTCCCGGTGACCCAAAGATAAGTACCAGCTGTCACTTACCTTTTTATAAAACACTATTTTCCCGCGCCTGTGGTATCCACAGTAAAACACCCGGAGATATTTCTCCGGGTGCCGGTCATCTTTAAAATCATTAGTTCCAGAACGCTCCATAAATCTTCTGAATCTTAGCGATCTGTGCATCTGTAATCTGATTCAATGCATTCTGAACAGCTGCATAAGTCTGTGGTCTGCTGCTCTTCAGGGAAGCATTGTTCAGGATGTAATCCTTAACAGATTCTGCAAAATATTCGGAAGCATTCTGTGTTACATAGGCTTTATTAAAAGCTGTAACATTTGCCTTCTCAGCTGCAAAAATGCTCTGGAAGCTTGCTGTCTTATCTGCATTTCCTGCGATAAATGCAAGGAAATGACCCAGCTCATGATAAACAGAATCATCAATCTGCTTCATTGTAATAGATCTTGATCTTGCATCAAAATATCCGGAATAGTTGACGGATGGATCAACAACAAGCTTAAATCCCAGCTGCTGATATGCTGCAATTACACGATTGTCCATCTTGCCTGCAACACTTGCTACATTTGCTTCGTATTTGCTCTGGTTCTGTGAAGAGCTTGCTGCTGCAGTTGCCTGGGAAACGGAAGTACCAGAAGAAGTAGTGCTTACAGCGGTCTCATTGGCAATTGATACCTGCTGTGTAGTTGTTGTCTGAACAGTTGTTGTGATCTTGGATGTAACAACTTTCTTTTTGGATTTCTTGGTGTATTTCGCTGTTGCTTTGGTAACAACGGTTGTCTTGGTATCTACTGTTGTATTACCGGATTTATTTGTTTTATTGGTTACTTTTGTTTTGGTTTTCAGTTTCTTGGTGTAGCTCTTCTTGGAAGCCTTTTTTAATTTAACAGTCTTCCTGGTTGTCTTGGTACTGGAGGTAGTCTTCACAGTAGTCTTCGGCTGGGAAGCCAGTGGAGTTTCATCTTCTATGATGGAAGTCTCCATGATCGGATCTGTGTAACTGGGGAATTCAGGTGTTTCTCCTGCTCCTGAGAATAATGAAACGCCGCCGATCACTGCTGCCAATGCTATAGCAGCACAACTGGAAACAACTTTTTTATTTGCGAGCCACTCTGTTAATTTCTTTCCTTTCATAAATAACACACCTTTCTTGAACCATAATGTAACTGACTTGCCGCTATCTGGAAACTATCAGTCCCATCAGTTTGTGGAAATAAAAAAACCGTTTATCAGATTAAATAAACGGTCGCCACAAACAGAAGAACCACGTCTCCTGTCATATTACATTACCTAATCAATATCAATGCGGCAACCGGCTGTCATAGTCTTGAGACCTTAGACCCTTGGCTTTGCGTCCCTGTCTTTCAACAGGTTTGCCTTTTATTCACTTCTTATAATAAAGCAAACTGTCACTTTTGTCAACGGAATTCCCTTGTTAAAACTTACAAAAATCCGTCTAAAAAGTACGAAAGCAAAAAATCTGTAAAAATATCTGAGCGGATCGTAACGCATGATAATCCTTCTCAAATATTTTCACAGATTCCTTTTCGATGTCTGGAGGACAGCAGACACGCATTACAGTTTGCGCGTAGACTCCCGCTCTATAAGAGTTCCGCCCAGTATTTGCCGTTTCACTACCTTTTTCCGGTCGATCAGATCAAACAAGGTACGGACGCTCTGCAGGGCAGTTTCCACTCTTGGATATTTCAATGTGGTGATGGATGGATGATAATATTCCGCAATGTCCTGACCATCTGCTCCTGCCACACAATAATCCTCCGGTACTCTTTTGCCGCTGTCAATAATTGCTCTGCAGGCGCCTACCGCCAGAGTATCTGAAATTGCATAAATACAGGAAAAATCCACCCCCGATTTCAAAAGCTCACAGGTACAGTTATAACCATTCTCAATCGTATAAATTCTTTTACCTGGTTTTAAACGAATTATAAGCTTCTCATCATACTCCAGTCCATTTTTTTCCAGTGACCTTTTATAGCCATTGAGATGGCATCTTCCAAGACCTTCATCTCCGGAAGTAATAAAGGCGATCCTTTTATGTCCGCAGCTGCACAGATAATCAACCATACTCTGGCTCTCAATCTCTGTATCAGTCGTCACAAGGGCACTTTTAGGATAAGTTCCTGTATCCTCCGGAACTGTTTTTCCGGAACCACTGATCACATACGGAACTCTCAGCATTCTCAGGCTTCGGTATGTATTTTCCAGGAAGAACATAAAGTGGTGACTCCAGTTTATCGTCCAGTTCAAGAGTAATTCTCTTTCCGGCAGGAAGGCTTATGCTGATTTTGTTTCCCTCTTCTTTGAATGGTATCTGTGCAGCTGCAGGACGGATAACAGCTTTCTGAAATGGTTCGTTTACTGTAACTTCTACCTCTGCCTTTTCATTTTCATCCAAGAAAGAAACAAAATCAAAAAATTCTGTATGATATACTCTCTGTTCCTTTCCGTTTATCTTAACCTGATACAGCTCTGATACCGGAATATCTTCCACTGATTTCAGTTCATACAGTGGTTTCTCGCTTATCTTTCGCGGTACAAATTCCTGTTTTTTCATCATTATGTTTCTCCTTTATTTTTAATTTATTTTCAAATTCATGATTATGTTTATAAACATTACTATACAATGTTTTTCTTTTTTAGTAAAGTGTTTTATTTGACAAGATACTCCTCTTATTTTTATGCATTTTGTATAAGTCCCTCTGTTTTTTCAATTACTGTTTGACTTATTTGTTTGATATATATATACTATAGGTTACTAAACAACCTTATTTTGAAAGGAAACATTATGGAAAAACTTCCTGCATACAAGAAATGTTATAACAAATTAAAATCCGATATAGATAATAACGTTTATCCCATAGGTTCCTATCTTCCCACAGAAGATGAGCTTGGAAAAATGTTTTCGGTAAGCCGTACGACGGTCCGGCATGCTATTGACCTTCTGGTTAAAGACAAACGCATAAAGGTAAAGCAGGGTGCCGGCACACAGGTGATCAATCCCAAAGAACGGGAGCTTACCAGCTTCTCAAAATTTCATAACGTAATAGACATAAACACTCTGTTTCCGGATAATGCCGCCCTGACCATCAGCGGAACCTGGATTGACCGTATTCCTGCAAACAGCCAGGTCGCCAGTGCGTTGGACCTTAATGAAGGAACAGAAGTCTTCCGCCTTCAAAGAGTGGTTTCCTCCAATGAACAGCCTGTGATAATTCAGACAAATTATATCCGTATTGATTTTTTCCCAGATTTAGATACCTACCGCGAACAGCTTGTAGATCTCTATTACTTTATTCAGAAGCACTACGGAATTAAATTTGAAACTGGCGAAGAACACATCAACATCAGCTCAGCTGATTTCCTTGATGCACAGATTCTCAACATTGAACCGGGATCTCCTATTTTTTTCAACACCAGAACAGCACACTGTTCACTGGGTCCTATGGAATACCTGGAAGCCAGGATTCGTCCTGATCTGTGCCATTTCGTGGTTCGTATGAAGGAACCACCAGCATGGTACGATCTTCCCGAATTTCAAAAATCCCTGGAACGTGTTTGAAAATGAATGATCAACTTATAAAAAGGAGCGGCGCTATGTCTAAACGCATTTCGGCCCTTCTGCTTTGCTTATTTCTATTTTGCCTGCTAATAGTTTTCCCAGCTGCAGGCTGCGGTCAGAACAGCAGCTCCGGTTCCGGCGAAGAACCGCCTGTTTTTTCCCCGCTGAAGGTTCTGGTTCCGGAAGCTCCGGGAACAGACACCATAGGATATTCACCTCTGATACTGGATATTTCAAATATCAGTCAGGGATATCTGACTGCTGTCAGTGACAGCAATGGTACCACCAAAAACATCCAGCTTTCCGCGGATGACGGCGTTGTTTATTCTTATTTTGTAAGCTCCGGCGAAAGTGCTGTCATTCCGTTTACCAGTGGAAGCGGCACCTACCAGGTATCCTGTTATGAGCAGGTAAACGGCAGTCAGTATGCCGCACTTTTTGCCCAGGCTCTGGAGGTTTCCCTGGAGAATGAATTTCTCCCGTTTTTGTATCCGAACCAGTATGTAAATTTTACCCCGGACTCAGAAGCCTGCAAGCTGGCTCTTTCTCTTCTGGCAGAGGATGCCACGGAACAGGAAAGCATTGACACCGTTTTCCAGTATGTAACCCAGCATGTCACCTACGACGAGGACAAAGCAGCCACCGTTGAGACAGGATATCTTCCTGACATAGACGAAACCCTCTCTACCGGAAAGGGAATCTGTTTTGATTATGCTGCCCTGATGACGGCAATGCTGCGAAGCCGGGATATTCCCTGTAAGCTTCAGATCGGATATGCAGGTGACATCAAGCATGCCTGGATCGATGTTTACATACGTGGAAAAGGATGGGTGGAACAGGCGATTACCTATGACGGGGAGAAATGGAACCGCATGGATCCAACCTTTACCGCCAACAGTGAAGATGAAGAGCTTATCAATTCCTATATCGGTGACAGCGCAAATTATACGCTGCAGTTTACCCGATAGCACAACGAAAAACGCCTCGCAGGTTCATGGATTTTTTCAGGATCTGCCTGATGTTTTTTCAGAGAGGACTTTATATGATTACCAAATTAAACAATCGGGAGCTGTTCCAATTCTGTGAACAGTTTTCCATCATATTACGTTCCGGAATGTCCGCCATTGAGGGACTTGCCATCTTAAATGACGACAGCCAGACAGAACGGGGCAAAGAAATTTTGACCTTTCTTTATAAAGACATGGAGGAATCCGGCTCCCTGGCGCACGCCATGGAGCAATCCGGTGCTTTTCCTGCTTCTGCTGCTGCTTATGTACGCACCGGCGAAGAGACTGGCTGTCTGGATGAGGTTATGAAGGGTCTGTCTGCTTTCTATGCGAAGGAGATTCAGATCACAGACCAGATTCAGAGTGCAGTCGCCTATCCCCTTGTTATGCTGGGCATGATGACTGCGGTTATTGTAATTCTTCTTGTAAAGGTTCTCCCGGTTTTCCGCCAGGTTTTCCGCCAGCTTGGACTGGAAATGAGCGGGATCTCCGGTGCCCTTCTTGGAATCGGCGAAACACTTAGCCGCTATTCTACTGCCTTCCTTGTTCTTCTGGCCGCGATGATCGGCTTTATCCTTTTCCTGGTTCTTCACCCAAAGGGGCAGGAACTGATCCGCAAAATCGTCTGCCGTTTTCCCGGCATGAAGGAAATTCCGGTAAATCTGGATTACAGTCGTCTTTGCCAATGTATTTCCCTGGGAATCCGAAGCGGACTTTCCCCTGAGCTTTGTGTGGAGCTGGCAGGGGCTGTGGTTACCCAGACTGAGATCAGGGAAAAGCTTGCTTCCATTCAGAAGCAGCTCGCGGAAGGATATGGATTTACAGAAGCCATCACGGAATCCGGACTTTTTAAGGCTATGGAGCTTCGTCTGATCTCCCTTGGTTTTCAGGCTGGTGCATCTGACGAAGTAATGGAAAAACTGGCTGAGCAGTATGAAGAGAAATCCACAGACTCTGTTTCCCACATTGTGTCAATTTTGGAGCCTACTATTGTGATCGTCCTTTCAATTTTGGTAGGACTGGTCCTTCTTTCTGTTATGATGCCGCTGCTGGGACTGTTATCTGAAATGATCGCATAACAGCTGTAAGGGAGAGTGAAAATGGATATATTTGAAACCAGACTCATTCGTGTCAGGCGGATTTTCCGCTTTATTGTTCCAATCCTGTTCGCTGCAGTCCTCTGCCTGATCTTCTATCTTGGAATTGCACGTACACAGACTGATTCCCTGGAAAAAGAACAGGTTACTTTAACGCAGGCACTTGAAGGAGGTGCCATCCGCACCTACGCCCTCACAGGCCAATACCCTCAGAGCCTGGATGAATTGCTTTCGGATTACCATATTACCTATGACTCTGAGAAATTTGTGGTAGAATATGTTCCAAACGGATCCAATCTTCTGCCATCGATCAGCGTACTTCCGGTAAATGCCAGAAAAGGAGGTGCCAGATGAATTCCAGATTTACCCGGAAGAACCACAGCATTGATTCACTGGCAGCCCTGCTGCTTTTTGCAATGTATGTGCTGTTTCTTCTATTTCTGATGCTTTTTGGTGCCGGGAACTATCAGGCCTCTGTAAAAAGCCTGGACACTAATAACAACCTTTATACAGCAGCCTCTTACATCACTACCAAGTTTCGTCAGCACGATATTCCCGGAATGACCTCCCTTACAGAGCTTCAGGGAACACAGGTTCTTTGCTTTCAGGAAGCTATTGAGGGGAAAGATTACTGCACTTACATTTATTTTGATGGCAGTCATTTAAAAGAGCTTTTTACAGCATCGGATTCCCGGGCCGATCTTTCTATGGGGACCAACCTCGCACAGCTTCAGGATTTCCAGATTGACGCTTTAGAAAACACTTTTTACAGGATCACATTAACGGACACAGATGGACATTGTTCCAGTTTTCTGCTTCATCCAGGGGGTTCTGCCTGATTCGCAGGCTCCTGAATTTGGGGCAGGTCACTTCTGAATGATGTGCTGAAAGGAAGTTTTTATGAAAAAAATCACTACCCATTCCAAATCCGGGCTTTTTCTTATGGAAATGATATTTGTCCTTCTTTTTCTGGGACTGACCTGCGGTGTCTGCGTAAGACTGTTTGCGGCTTCCTACATGGCAAGGGTACATGCCCGGGAGGACTCTCATATCCAGGAGCTTATCACCAGTGCCGGTGAAATTCTGGAAGGAACTGACGGCACTGTCCAAAATTTTCTGGCACTGATGCCAGATGGAGTTGCAGATCAGGACAGTATTTGCTATTATTTTGACAAGCACTGGCAGAATACTTCCGAAGAAAGCGCGGTTTATAAAATGAGGCTTGTCTGCTCTGCTTCTGACAAGGTCAAAGAAATTCAGGTCACTTTTGAAAAACTCCAGAATGCAAATGAGGAAACCAGTCTTTATACACAAACAATTCGCTTTCCAGTTTTTTCCACAAAGGAGGAAGCAGATTCATGAAAGAAAAGAATCATCTTTTTTCCGCAACTGGAATTCCTTCCCTTTTTCTAATCTTCGGAGTACTTATGCTGGTGATCCTGTCCTTGCTTGGCTATGGTACTTCCAGACAGGATCTGCGCTCCAGCAGTCTTTCTCTGGAGCAGACCTCAGCCTATTATAATGCCTGCAGTGAGGCAGCTGATTTTTATTCAGATCTGGTTCAGACACTGGAAGGATTTCAGGCACAGGTAAAATCAGAAAGTTCATATTACAAGCTCGTCTCCGATTATCTGAACTCACAGGAGAATGTAGAATGGAATTCAGAAGAACATACTGCTGAATATGTGAGAGCATTTTCCGACACCCAGAGTCTGGCTGTGAAAGTTTCTGTATTCTGGACTGATCGTACGGCTGATTCCACAGCCTCTGATACTGTTGCCTCTGATACCGCTGCCTCTGACACTGCAGCCTCTGATACCGTTGCTTCTGATGCCGCTGCTTCTGATACCGCTGCTTCTGACCGTACTGTAACGAATAATGCAGGATTGGACGTGACCAGCAGCAATATCGCCGGGATCCTCTCCTGGAATACGGTTGTAACTGCAGACTGGAATCCGGACAACAGCCAGTCTGTCTACAAAGGAGAATAATTTTATGGAAGAAAAAGTAAAGGCTTTTCTGGAGCTTGCCACTCAGAAAAAAGCCTCTGATATATTTATTATTGCCGGTCGTCCCCTTTCTGTAAAAATTGACGGAAAGCTCTGTACGCTGGATGGTTTTGAAGAACGGCTCATGCCTCCGGAGACAGATGAATTTATCCGGATCATTTACAAGCTTGCTCACGACCGGAATATAGAACCTATGCTGGAAACCGGTGACGATGACTTTTCCATGGCTATCCCGGGTCTCTCAAGATTTCGTGTAAATACATACCGGCAGCGTGGTTCTCTTGCCGCTGTCATCCGTATTATTGCATTTAATCTGCCTGATCCGCAGGATCTGCACATTCCTCCAGCTGTTATGGAAGCAGCTGATCTTACCAAGGGAATGGTTCTGATCACAGGTCCTGCCGGAAGCGGAAAATCTACCACCATGGCTTGTATCATCGACAAAATCAATCACAGCCGCGAAGGGCATATCATCACGCTGGAAGACCCTTTGGAATACCTGCACAGACATGACAAATGCATTGTCAGCCAGCGAGAGATCTGTACGGATACTGCCAATTATCTGGTTTCCCTGCGTGCCACCCTGCGTCAGAGCCCGGATGTGATCCTTCTTGGAGAAATGCGTGACCACGAGACTATCCAGACTGCCATGACTGCTGCTGAAACCGGACATCTGATTCTTTCCAGCCTTCATACTACCGGAGCTGCCAATACCATCAGCCGTATTATGGATGTTTTCGAGCCCAGCCAGCAGCATCAGATTGCCATTCAGCTTTCCATGGTTCTGCAGACTGTTATTTCCCAACAGCTGGTGCCGGATGTGAATGGACACAATATTCCGGTTTTTGAGATTATGAGGCTTACCCCTGCCATTCGAAATATGATCCGCGACAACAAGATTTATCAGATTGACGGTGTGATTGCCTCTTCCTCCCAGGCAGACATGAAATCCATGGATAACAGCCTGCTGGAGCTTTATCGAAACCGCCAGATCACAAAAGAAACTGCACTTAAATATTCATCTAATCCGGAAATGTTAAAACGGAAGCTCATGTAATGGGCTTCCGTTTTTTTAATATCCGAAGGTTGTCCTGCTGCAAAAAACTTTATAGTTTTTACTATGTGCAGACTATCTTCTATTCCACAATGCTTTACTGTAAATTCTATTTCTTTTCTGTAATTGATTTCCTACTTTCTTGTAACTGCCGCCGATGCTTTATACTTTCCCTTTACAACACCATTGGGCTCTTTTACATAAGCACGCACATAATAACGGTACTTCTTTCCTTTTTTCACCTTCTTGTCTGTCCAGGTGGAAGTTTTCCCCTTCTTAATAGTAGCGGCCAGCTTATATTTTCCGCTTCCGGTCTTCTTGTAAATGTAATAGCCATCACACTTCTTCTGTGCCTTCCACTTTAATTTCAGACCTTTCTTCGTATTGGAAACCGACGAGACCGTCTGCCTGGAGGGTGCTGATTTATACTTTCCACTGGACTTGTAACTGCTTGCCACTGTTTTCTTATCCACAGTACAATAAGCTCTTACTGTATACTCATAAACGGTAGTTGATTTTATCTTTTTATCTTTGTAGGATGTAGTAGCTACTTTCTTTATGTTTGCAAGCTTCGTCCATTTTCCAGAGGATGTTTTCCTGTAAACCACATAGCCTGCTGCACCGGAAATCTTATTCCAGTTTACTGTATTGTAAAGTCCGGAAGAAACCTTCACCGACACAGACGGAGTGGCAAGCATTGTCTTAGCCGCAGCTTCCGCGGTATAATCGGAATATTTTGCAGTACCGTTCACCATACTGTACGCACGGATCTTGTATGTATACGTAATTCCCGGCTGAACCTTCGTATCTGTCCAGGAAGTATCCGACCAGGAGGCTGTCTCCACCTTCTGATACTCTCCGCCGGAGATTTTTCTATAGATCTGATATCCGGAAACTCCGGCTGCTTTACTCCAGGTCAGACTGATCTGGTTATAGGCGTGGGCCGCAGCCTGAAAGGAAGCAGGTCTGGTTACATTCACTGCACTGCTCAAGGTTCTTGTGTGAGCTTTAATTCTTGCACAGGCACTTGGACTTGTTTTGGAAAAATCGCTCCATCCATTTTTCTCATGGTAACAGAAGCTCTGATCCGCCTCCAGACCAGCTTGAAACTCCACCCAGTCATAAGCACTGTTAGTCTCGCACAAGTATTCCACTGTGTCGGAACCGATATTGGTGAGCACTACCGAATAAAGGGTTCCATTCATCAGATTTACCTCTGGCACTTCCACTGTGGAAATACCGGCATGTTCCTGATAAAAAGTAACCGGATTGGCATAGGCCGGAGTTCCGCTTACCGGATTGCTCTTATCCTTCAGATTTGTATAAATCTGAATGCTGTAGCTTCCTCCGTCAGTGTAAGTAGCCAGGACCACTTCTCCAAGGGCTTCTCCGTTCCCATTTCCGGCTTTTGCCTGAAAAACATTGGCAATGGAGGAAATCCCACTGCTGCCGGAAGGATACAGCTTCAGCTTGCTCAGTGCACTGGAACCATCATAGAAATAGTTGTTCCGGTACTTCGGACTGGTGGTGGCTTCTGCTGCTACAATATTATAATTACATTTATTCTCATAGGAAATATAAAAATAACCGGCTTCTCCCCAGTCATCTCCCCAGCTGTTTCTGGCGATCCATGCCCCGTTTGAAGTAACATTGCTGGCAGAATTGAAATTTTCCCTGGAATAATTGTCATCCCATCCAATCAGGGTTATTGCATGATTCACGCCTGCACTTCCCGGGTAGCTGTATGCATACGTATACGGATTATAATAGGTATCATACATTCCAAAGGACATGGAAACAGATCCATATTCTGATATCAGACTTTTAATGTTATTTACAGAATAAGAGGAAAACGCCGCATTTTCCAGATATGCTGTGGTCTGGTATGCCATTTGGGAGGACGGCACCTTGTCAGAGTCCAGGGTATGATCTGCATTTGTCTCATAAGGAATCTGTGACTCCAGTGCCATACCACTCCACGTACTCAGAAAAATAGCAGCAAGAGTCTGATTGCCTCCCTCTCTGTAGGAATGAAGAACCTCGTTTTTGTCATTAGCTGTATTTCCAAGAGGATCGTTCCTTCGATTGGCAAAGAAATATGCCAGATGTTCTTCTGACAAATCAAACAAACCTGCACCTGCCTGCAAAAATGAGATTTCCAGGTTGGCAGCCAATGTGTATGCCCAGCACATATTGGAAGGCTTTTGATTCCTCACCGGGATGGAAAGACTGCTTCGGGGATCGTATTTCGCAGGATAAGACGCAGCTCTGGCAGCACCTACGCTTCCTGTATCACCATTCCCATTGCCAGATGGCGGGTCTACATAGCTTAAGGGCTCCAGCTCACGGATCGGCTCCAGCTGAGCCTCAATCTCCTCATCAGTCAGATTATCTTCACTTTTCTCTTCTTCGGCAGAATCCGGATCCATGCTGCCAAAACCGGAAGATTGTTCCTGAAGTTCATCAGTACCACCATCTGAGAAACCGTCTGACAGGTCTTCCGATTGGGAGGGATTTCCATCTGTCATGCCTGTGAAGCTGGCATCGTTTTCCGTACTTCCATTGCCAGCCTGACCGGCATCATCTAAAGTGCTTTCGCTCCCTGACAGATCATCACCTGCTGAAAAATCATCCTGCACATAAGACTCTTCCGCAGCCATCTTATCAGACGACACAGCGGATACAGTGTCTCCTGCATTTTCCATTTCCGCACTTTCTGTCCAGACCATACCCTGCCCGGCAATATCTGCTGCCTGAATGGGCAAGCCTGTAAAAATCAGGGACTGGGCAAGTAACAGACTTACAGCTGCTTTTTTCAATAATTTCTTATATTTCATATTTACTCCTGTCGTTCTGAGCTTCCTGTTCCGAAGTATTTTTCACACAGGCTCCAGAGTGTATTTAAAAAATCACCAGAACAGAATTTTCGTTCAAACAGATATTTTTCACTTATTTATGATTTTTTAGATATTTTTCCAGAAAATGTATTAATTTCTCCATTTCTTCCTGAGTCCCTACAGTGATCCGCAAATGATTGTCAATCCTCGGCTTCGGGAAGTATCTTACATAAATATGCTCCTGACGAAGGGCCTCAAAAATTTCTTTGGCCGGACAGCTTTTGTGAGAAGCAAAGATAAAGTTGGTCTTAGAATCCGGGAATGTGAAACCAAGAGCAGCCAGTTCTTTCTTCGCCCATTCTCTGGTAGCAATGATCTTCTCACAGGTTTCTGTAAAATATGCCTTGTCCTGGATAGCTGCCACACCGGTTACAAGAGTGGTACGATCCATAGTGTAGGAATTGAAGGAATATTTTACATCGTTCAGAAATCTGATCAGCTGTGGATTGCCGCATGCAAAGCCGATACGCATTCCAGCCATGGAACGGGATTTGGAGAAGGTCTGGACTACCAGGAGATTGTCATATTTCTCTATAAGCTCCAGTGCTGATTTCGCTCCAAAATCTACATATGCTTCATCTACGATCACAATGACGTCCCGGTTGTGTAAGAGAATCTCCTCGATGTCACTGAGGGGCAGCTCCACTCCTGTAGGTGCATTGGGGTTCGGAAAAATAATTCCACCGTTTTCTCCGAAGTAATCTTCTTTGCGGATACAGAAGTTCTCATCAAGAGCTTTACATTCATATGGGATTCTGAAAAGATCCGCCCATACGTCATAGAAAGAATAGGTGATATCTGGAAAAAGGATCGGTTTATCTGAGTTAAAGAAGGTGAGGAAGCTCATGGCAAGTACATCATCTGAGCCAACACCTACAAAAACCTGTTCGTCTTTCAGCCCATAGTTACAGGCAATTGCGTGTACCAGGTCGCCAGCTGTAGGGTCCGGATAAAGGCGGAGGGTATCTGGCTGAATCCCGTGTAATGCTTTCTCCACGCCTGGTGCAGGGGGATATGGGTTCTCGTTTGTGTTCAGCTTGATCATGTCCGGCTGATTGGGCTGCTCGCCGGGTGTATAAGGTACTACTTTACGAATGTTTGCTTCCCATGTATTCATTTTCGCTCCAACCTCATTTCTCTTTGAACTTTTTTCCATAAACAGTTTTGTTCATTTTACTTTTTTCCATGAGGTTTGTCAAATCAACGGTTCATTTTCATGTTTGCCTCGATAAACATCTGCATTTCTGCTGTTGTATGATAGTAATATTCTCCACTTCCCCTATCATGGCTTCCCTCTGGCAATACACGAAGAAGTATCGGATTTTCCGGTGCCGCCTCTGCCTGAAGGCGTGCTGCAAAC
>OLPZ01001574.1_pt1 | contig 14731 bp, 10 predicted proteins | sample 1672711 | NCBI WGS metagenome assembly OLPZ01 (sample SAMEA3136716, study PRJEB25190) | human gut metagenome
CACCAACGGCGTCTGATGCGGCAGATCGAAGGCATCGGCGTTCAGGGCGAGCGTCGCGTCGGCGATCACCGCGGTGACATTGTCGGTGCTGCCTGCCCGCAATGCCATGGAAACGAGGCGCTGCGCACATTCTTCCTGATCGGAGCAGGTCGCTAGCATTTCCTGCAGGGTGGAATCTTCCAGTACGCCGCACAGGCCGTCGGAACACAGCAGCCAGCGGTCGGCCGGATGCGCCTTGCGTACGGCGATGTCGGGGCGGGGGTCGATGTCGAAGTCACCCAATACGCGCATCACGACATTGCGCTGCGGATGGTTGCGCGCCTCGGATTCATTGATGCGACCGGTGTCGAGCAGATGCTGCACATAGCTGTGGTCCGAAGTCATGCGGATGAGATGACCGTCATGCAGCAGATAGGCACGGGAGTCGCCGATATGCGCGAGTACCCAGTATCCCGACACCAAGGCTACGGCGGTGACGGTGGTGCCCATGCCCGCAAGGCGGCGTTCGCGCTTGGCCTTGCCGACGATGGCATCATGCGCGGCCATGACGGAGGTCTCCATCATGTGGGCGACGGTCTTCACGTCACCTTGCTCATTGTCCTGCTCGATATGCGCCAGCGATCGGATGGCGATGGTGGAGGCGGTATCGCCGCCGGCATGGCCACCCATGCCGTCGCAGATGGCGATCAGGTGCTCTCCGGCGAATGCGGAATCCTGATTGTTGGAACGTACGGTACCCACATCTGAGACCGTGGTGGAATACAGGAACAATGGTTGTGAAGTGGCGGAAGTCGTCAAAGTCACCTCAATTCAAAGGTGGTTGCGCCGATACGTACCGGAACGCGTGAACCGAGAATCATCGGAGCGTCCAGGCGCTGCTGGTTGACCACAGTGCCGTTGGTGGAGCCCAGATCGCGCGCGATCACATTGCCGTCATTGATGTCAATCTCCAGATGCTTGCGGGAGATGCCCGGATCGTCGATCACGATGTCGCAGTTGGAGCCACGGCCGATGATGGTCTTGTCCTTGGTGAGCAGGTACTGCTTTTCACCGATCTCCAGCATCGGGCAATCCTCGGTCTGCGCTTCGGTGGTCACCGGTACCGCGTTGCCCTGTACGGATTCGCTGGTCAGCTTGAAATCGCTCTTGCTCAGATCGAGATCTTCCTCGAAGATCACCACGACCGGTCCGACGAATGCATAATGCTGGCTCTTCGCATACTGCGTGAGATTGTCGGCCAGCTCATTGGCCAGGGTCTCCGCACCCCATTCCACGATGTTGTTGAAGTCCGGCGTGCTCAGCTTGAAACGGTATTCGTTCGGGGCTACGGTACGGTCGCGAGTAACGGGCATTGCCTCTTTGTCAATCTCGCGCTCAAGAGCGCTGGAGAGGTCAACCGGCTGCAGGTCCTTGGACCCGAACTTAGCGAATACTCCGTTGACGGCGCCTTCCACGCTCTTCTCAAATCGGTCGAGAACGCTCATACTTGTCCCTTTCTATCCTCACCTATCCTACGCGGTAGAGTGCCGAGAGCCAATTTATGAGGCCCATAATTGCAAAAATTCCATGCAAAGTGGGGTGTGAATGGTGATGCGGACCTAGTTCGGTGTCGGTTGTTTGGGTTTCTTTCCAAACTACCGACGGTGAGGTGGGGCTAGGCGTCGGTGGTTTGTGAGAATACCCAAACTACCGATGATGGGGCGGCCTGAGCGTCGGTGGTTTGTGGTGCCGCCCAGACTGCCGACGGTGAGGGGATCTGAGGGTCGGTGGTTTGTGAGAATACCCAAACTACCGACGGTGAGGTGGGCCTGGGTGTCGGTAGTTTGGGAAGTATGAATGATGCGATTGATGTGTTTCCCCGACTCAAGGCCCGCACTGTGCGATTCACATGTGGCGCGCCCCGTTCCGCCCGTACGATTGGCGACGGGTCGCGGGCGCTGTTCCTGCGATCCGACGGTCCGGAGGATACCGTCACCTCGCTATGGATGAGCGTGATCGACACGACCGGCACCGGCGACGATCGGGAGGTCCTGCTTGCCGATCCGCGCGAACTGCTGGCCGATGCCGATGCGGAGAACGTTCCCGCCGAAGAACGTGCGCGACGCGAGCGTGCGCGCGAAGGCGGCTCCGGAATCGTTGCCTATTCCGTCGATCAGGCCGGACGTCGCGTCGTGTTCACCATCAACGGCCAGCTGTTCCTGACCGAAATCCGGGAGGATGGCATCTCCGCACACACCCGTCAACTCGTCTTGGACGATTCGATGCTTTCCGCCGGCGAATACGGACCGGTGCTCAATCCGCGCATTAGCCCCGACGGCTGCCACGTGATGTACACGACCGGCGAGCACCTGAACCTGATCGACATCGCCGATTGGCCGGCTCCGGGGCAGGCCGCGCAGGAGTCCATCACCACGGTATACGGCGTATGCGACGGCAACGGAGACGATCAGGCGCCCCATACGGTGAAGATCGGTCTGGCGGAATTCGTGGCCGGCGAAGAGATGGATCGGTACGACGGTTTCTGGTGGTCGCCGGATTCCCGATACGTGCTGTTCGAGACCTTCGATGCCTCACCCGAGCCGATATGGCACATCTGCGATCCCGCGAATCCGACCATGGGCGCGGCCGCCCGCCGCTACCCGCAGGCGCTGACGTCCAACGCCGACGTGCATCTGACACTGCTGGAGCTCGGCTTCGACGCCGATGGCTGCTGTTACGGTGAGGTGCCGCACGCGGTGGAGTGGGACCGGAAACGCTACGAATATCTGGCATCCGTGAATTGGGCGGAAGGGCACGATCCGATCATCGAGGTACAGGACCGACTGCAGCGCAACGATCAGGTGCTGACCGTCCGCGTCGGCGATCCGATCATGCCGGTCATCGCTCCGGAAGCCGAATTCACCGACGAGAACGGCGATGAGGTCGAAACCTTCTCCTTCGCGATTCCCGAATATGCGCCAGGCGAAGAGCCCGGTACGACCCGCGTGCTCGAAGAGCGTCACAACGACTGCTGGCTCGACTTGGTGCACGGCACGCCCGCCTACACGCCGGATGGTCGTCTGGTGTGTGCGGTCAACGACATGGAAGCCGATACGAACCGTCTGAGCGTGGATGGATGTGCGTTCACGCCAATCGGTCTGCAGGTGCGCGAAGTGCTTGACGTGACTGACGATGACGTGCTGTGCGTGGTGCAGCGCACGCCGGAACTGCTGCCGGAATCCGACCTGCCGTATCTGTGGCAGGCGAACGCGGCCGATCATGATGCGCGCAGCTTCGACGTGGTGTCGATACGCTTCGATGGCAGCTGGGAGCCGCTTACCTACACGCCCGGCCAATGGACGATGTCGCGTGCCGGCAACGGATGCGTGATGACCGGACGCGGCATGGACGATGCGCGGGTGCAGATGCAGCATTGCATGAACGTCACGGTGACTGGCGAGGATGGCGTGGACACCCTGTCCATGGTGGTCGCGCCGATCGGGAATCATGCCGCCGAACCCGGCTTCGTGCCGAATGTGCGATTCGTACGATTGAGGGAGCGGTCGCTATACACGGCGATCGTGCTGCCGTCCGAGAGCAGCGGGTACGCGCATGCTGACAGGCTGCCGGTACTCATGAAGCCATACGGCGGCCCGGGATTCCAACAAGTCGTCGAAAGCCAGTCGTTCTACTGGGATGCGCAGTGGTGGGCCGATCAGGGGTACATCGTCGTGATCGCCGACGGTCGCGGCACCACCGGCCGCGGGCCGAAATGGGATCGTGCGATTTACGAGAGCATGAAAGCCGTGACGCTTGAGGATCAGGTTGACGCCGTGCATGCGCTGCCGGGAATTCTCAGCGAGTTGCGGGCGGAACAGGCCGACTCTGAGACTGCCGTCACCATTCCCGAACCCGACTTGGAACGGGTGGCGATAATCGGCTGGTCATATGGCGGATTCCTCTCCGCGCTCGCCGTGCTGGAGGCGCCTGATGTGTTCGCCGCTGCCTGCGCGGGCGCTCCGCCGACTGACTGGACGCTTTACGACACGCACTACACCGAACGGTACCTGGGCCTCGACCCGGCCGTATACGAGCGCAATGGCATCATCGCGGACGCGCCGAATCTCAAACGTCCGCTCATGCTCATCCACGGGTTCGCCGATGACAACGTGACCATCGCGCACAGCCTGCGACTCAGCCAGGCGCTGATGGCCGCCGGTCGGAAGCATACGTTCCTGCCGCTCACCGGCATCACGCATATGACCAACGACGAAACCGTCGCCGAAAACCTGCTGATTCTCCAACGCGACTTCCTCGCAGACGCCTTACGCAAGGTGTGATGCTTTCCGTCGATTGCGATGCGGATGATGCGGGGCGCTCCCGAGTGTACGGGGGTGGCCGATGCCGCAGGCCGGCATGAGTATTCGCCAAGCGCGTTATCCGCACCGCAGCTGGTCAAGGCAGGACTATAGTGCTCACAGGCCGGTATGCGCAGTATGCGACCTGATAGTTGAATGTTCGACTTGACGGAGGAAGATATGCGAACGATTCTCGCCATTTTCGCGCGCGATGTCAGACGCATCGTGAAGAGTCCCGTGGCGTTGGTCGTGACCTGCGGCGTAGCCCTGATTCCGTCGTTGTACGCATGGTGCAACATCCTCGCCAACTGGGACCCTTACGCCAACACCGGCAACATCCAAGTGGCCGTGGCCAACGAGGATCTCGGTACCGATTCCACGCTCGTCGGACACCTCGACGCGGGCGCGCAGACCGTTCGCAAACTCAGGACCAATCATCAGCTCGGCTGGCGTTTCGTCAGCAAGTCGGACGCCCTCAACGGCGTGAAATCCGGCGAATACTATGCGGCAATCGTATTGCCGGATGACTTCAGCGCAACGCTGATCGGATCCGTCACCGGTACCACCAAACGTCCGCACATCACGTACTACGTCAACGAAAAGGAAAACGCGATCGCGCCGAAAATCACCGACACCGGCGCCACGGAAATCGACGAACAGATCAACTCCACCTTCGTAACCGCCGTCGCCGACGCCGTGGCCACGGAAGTCAAGCGATCCGCGCAGGCCACCACGCAATCGCTCGACGGTGCGCAAAGCGACGTCATCGCGGATCTCAACACCACCATCGACCAGCTGAACAGCGTGCGCGACGAGCTGACGCACATGTCGACCTCACTCAGCGACGCCGAAACCACCATCGCCAAAGCGCAGGATACCAACAAGCAGATCAGTGCGGACCTTGCCACCGCACGGGTACCGCCAACACCACCATCGGACTGCTCGCCGACGCACAGACCGCATCACAACGATTCTCGACGACACTCGCCAAGGCGCTCGATAACGGCAGTGTGCAATTGTCCAGTCTGCACATCGGCGTCAACACCGCTACAGGTCAGATCGTCAGCGGGCTCAACATCACGCAAAGCGCCGTGAACGCCGTCAGCCAGGCGATGCAGAAGACCTGCGACAAAACCGATGAATTCATCGATGGTCTCGACCGCGTGCTCGCCTCCAGCGGCCTTGATCACAACAGCAAGGAATACCAAGCGCTCGCGCAGCAGATCGCCAATGCGCGCACCCAGCTCAAACAGGAGCAGCAGCTGCTCGACACCTTCGGCAACAACGCCGACGCCCTGATCGGTGACGGCACGACCACTGCGACCACGCTCGGCAACACCATCGCCGGACTCACCGCCGACGGGGCAAACAAACTGATTGACGCACGTGACAAACTGACCGGCACCATCATGCCGTCACTCGACAGCTCGTTCACCTCGCTCAGCGCCACCAGCGGTTCCCTGATCGGTACGCTCGACGCGCTCGGCAGCCTGATCGGGCAAAGCGACGGCCTGCTGAATCAGCTTGATGACACCCTACGGCAGACACGCACCACACTCGACTCCACCGTCGGAGCGCTGGACGACCTTGAAGGCAACCTCGACGCCACGCGCACCGACGTGGCCGCACTCTCCAGCTCGCAGACCTACGAGCAAATCACCAAACTGCTAGGTCTCAACGCGGCGAGCATCGGCGACTTCATGGGCAATCCCGTGCATCTGAGCGAAATCGTCGTATATCCGACCGACAACTACGGGTCCGCTGTCACGCCGTTCTACACCAACCTTGCGCTGTGGGTCGGCGGTTTCGTGCTCGTGGCCATCTACAAACTCGAAGTGGACCGCGACGAGCGCATCCGCAACTACACGCCGACGCAAGGCTATCTCGGGCGTTGGCTGCTGTTCATGACAGTCGGCTTTATGCAGGCGATCATCGCCACCGTAGGCGATATCGCACTCGGCATCCAATGCGCGCACCCGATGCTGTTCATCCTCGCAGGACTGCTCGAATCGTTCATATACGTGAACATCATCTACGCGCTCGCCGCTACGTTCCGGCACATCGGCAAGGCGGTGGCCGTGGTTCTCGTGATCGTGCAGATTCCGGGTGCCTCCGGCCTATATCCGATTGAGATGATGCCGGAATTCTTCCAGCGGCTCAAGCCGTTCCTGCCATTCACCTACGGCATTCAGGCCATGCGCGGACCGATTGCGGGACTGTACAAAATGCACTACTGGAACGATATGTTCCACTTGCTGTGGTACTTGCCGGTTGCCCTGTTCATCGGATTGGTGGTGCGCCGGCTCGCCATGAACCTCAACGCCCTGTTCGACGAACGGCTGGCCGACACCGACCTGATGATCACCGAACGCAACGCCGGCGTAGACAGTCAGTTGCGCTTCGTAGGCATGGCACGCGAATTCGCCGAACGCTATCCGGAAATCGCGCACGCCCGAGCCGAACGGTTCCTCGCCGTATACCCGAAGCTGGTACGGTGGGGCTTCCTCACGTTGGCGGTGCTGCCGTTCGTACTGCTGATTCTGCTGTTCATCATCCAACAGAAAACCGTGATGCTTACGTTGTGGATCGTGTCGATCATCGTCATCGACACCTATCTGATCGTGGTCGAATACCTGAAGGAAAGGTACGCGCGGTGAAATATCTCTGGGGTATCTTCCGACGTGACATGCGCCATGCCACAAGCAATGTGATCGCCCTGATCGTCTCGATGGGACTGGTGATCGTACCGGCGTTGTACGCATGGTTCAACATCGCCGCCAGCTGGGATCCATACGGCAACACGAAGGCGCTGAAGGTGGCGGTCGCGAACGTGGACTCCGGCTACAAGTCGGAGTTGATTCCGGTGCGCATCAACGTGGGCGAGACGGTGCTGAGCGCACTGCGAGCCAACCACCAGCTCAACTGGCAGTTCGTGGACAGCGTCAAGGCCGTCGACGGCGTGAAATCCGGCAAGTACTATGCGGCGATCGTCATTCCGAAATCCTTCAGCGCCGACATGATGACGCTGTTCTCACCCACCGTCAAGCATGCGACGCTGAAATACTATCTCAACGAAAAAATCAATCCGATCGCACCGCATATCACCGACGAAGGTGCGTCCACCGTGGCCAACACCATCGACAAGACCTTCGCGAAAACGATGGCGCAGGTCGGACTCGACCTTGCCGCAAACATGCTGCAGTATTCGCAAAGCCCACAGATGACGCAGTACATGACGAATCTGACGTCGAACATCGACGGCATGGTATCCACCATCTCAGGGGCGCAAGCGCAGGTGAACGCCTACTCGACGCTGTTGGGTTCGGCCGACAGCGTGATCACCTCCACGGACAAGCTGCTCGCCTCCACGCGCAAAGCCGGCAAACAGGCGCGCAAAACCTTGAAACAGAGCGGAACCAGCACCTCGACACTCACCGATGCCTGCACCAACGTAACCGATGCCGTCAATCAGGCTTTGCAACAGGCGGTTTCGGCGCTGGACGACATCGCAGACAAAGTCGGCACCGCTTTCGACCAACTCGACAAGGATGCGACAGGCGCCGCGAAAACACTGCAGGACCTATCATCGCAGGTATCAAGCAGTGCGAACGTGTACGGCAATTACATCGCGCAGCTGGAGAAGATGCGTTCGGCAGTCGAAGGATTGCCGGACGGTGACTCGAAACAGGCCTTGCTGAACGCCATCGACAAGCAGATCGCGGCATTGCAGGCCGCACAACAGGATACGCAGGATCTGGCTACGGCGCTCGCCGCCGCCTCGAAACAGGTTGCTGCCGACAGCGGCGACATTCAGCGGGATCGACAGCAGATCCTCAACCGGATCACGACGGCAAAACGGTCGATCAGTACCGTGCGAAGCGACTATGAGCAGAACGTCAAACCCAAACTGGACAATTTGTCGGCATCGGTACAAACGCTCGTCACGCAGACCGGTACCGTGATCAGCGGACTGGATGCCGTCACCGGTGACGTCGGATCAATGGCCGGTAGCATCGGCGCGAATGTGGCTGCCGTACGCAAGACGCTAGGCAGCGTATCGGCCTCGTTGGGCGAATCGGCCGGCAAGCTGTCCGATCTGAGCGCAAAGTTCAAACAGGCCGTACAGGCCGGAGACAGTAGCGCAATCGCATCGCTTACGTCGAGCGATACCGACGCCGTCGCGACGCTGCTGTCCGCACCGGTGGCGCTCGACCGTGTGCCGATCTACCCGATCGCCAATTACGGATCAGCCATGGCGCCGTTCTACACGGTGCTGTCCATCTGGGTGGGTGCCATCATTCTGGTGGCCATCATGAAGGTGGCCGTATCCGATCGTGAAAAGGCGCACGTGCTCGGGTTGGGGGATTCGTTGCCGCTTCGCGCCCGTAACCGTGAAATTCCGGGTAACGCGGCGACGTTCGGGTTGCGATTGCATCACGAATATTTCGGCCGACTGGGCATCTTCGCACTGCTGGCGCTGCTGCAAGGCACCATCGTATGCCTGGGAGACATGTACTTTCTCGGCGTGCAGGCCGAGCATCCGCTGCAGTTCCTGGCCGTGGGATGGTTGTGCGCGGTGGTTTTCTCGAACATCGTGTACACGTTGACCGTGTCGTTCGGCGATATCGGCAAGGCATTGGCCGTGGTGCTGCTGGTGATGCAGGTAGCCGGTTCAGGCGGCACGTTCCCAATCCAGACGCTGCCGAGGTTCTTCCAGATCTGCTACCCGTTCCTGCCGTTCCCGCACGCCATCGACGCGATGCATGCGGCCATGGCCGGCTCATATGGTCTTGAGTATTGGATTGATCTTGGTGCGCTCGCGCTGTTCCTGCTGCCGTCGTTGCTGCTTGGACTGGTATTGCGTCGACCGGTGATCCGCCTCAACAACTGGGTGCTGCGGAGGCTTGAATCCACGCATGTGATGTAGACGGTTCCGTTTGCGCTTGGCGATGGCGTGTCTGCAAGAGCATGCCAGCGATGGCATGAACGACTGGCCGTATGATGGGTGATATGACTATCACGCTCATCGATGAGGCGCATTACGACGCCGAAATGGACGCTAAGGTGCTTCCGGCGCTGCAAGCCTGCCTGACGGAAGGGCGTATGAAGCCGGCGACGCACGACAGCGACGGCAAGGCGTTGCCTACGCTCGATAATCCCGGCACGTTGCACTATTGCTGCTACGACGTCCGAAAATTCAACGAATCGCGCGGAGGCAGGTCGGCGGGATCGTTCCGCGGAGCGGTCGTCATCTCCCACGGTTTCACCGAATTCGGACGCAAATACAGCGAGATGGTGTGGTACTTCCTGCTCGCAGGCTATTCCGTATGCGTATTCGAGCATCGCGGTCACGGCCATTCCGCGCATGACATGAGCAATCCGAGTTTGGTCTGGATCGATGACTGGCGTCGATATGTAGCTGATTTCGCAACATTCGCCAGCACCGTCGGACGCGAGTATGCAATGGGTCGGCCGCTCGACCTGTACTGCCATTCCATGGGCGGCGGCATCGGCGCGGCCGTGCTGGAACGTTATCCGAGTCTGTTCGACAAGGCGGTGCTGTCCGCACCGATGATCGCACCGGCGGTCGGTATGCCGACGTGGGTCGCGCGCATCGTCGTCGGCGGTATTTGCGCACTGGGATTCGGCAAAAGCCGAGTGTTCGGGCATGCCGACTTTTCCGACAATCTCAATCTGGACGATTATCGCGGCGCGTCCGAAGCGCGCATCCGCTGGTTCCACAAGCAACGGCTCGCCGACGAATGCTGTTGGACCAATGCGGCGACCTTCGAGTGGGCGAATCAGGCCATGGCGCTATCCCGTGCGGTGCTCAAACCCGACATGTGCGGTGCCATTGAGACGCCGACGCTGCTCTTCCAGGCCGGGCTTGACGTGTGGGTGCTCAACGGTCCGCAGGACGAGTTCATCGAACGTGTGCGCGAAGGCGGCGGTTCCATAGAGAAGGTGCGCTACGACCAGTCGTTGCACGAGATCTTCTCCATGCCGAACGACGTGGTCGGTCCGTATCTGAAGCGAATCCTCGATTTCCTTGGCGCGCACGACGTAGGCTTGTAGGAGTGGCTTGCGGCGGGCTTGTGCTTTGCGGGCGCGTGGCTTTTTGTGGCTGCGGACTCCGTTGCTTGAGAGTGGCTTGAGACCGACTTGAGACCGCAGCCACAGAGGCACAGTTGTAGTGCCACCGCCGTAGGGCTGCGGCCACAATCATGGTGGGACTCAGGCGTTGAACACGTACCGGTCGAGCCGATCGAACGCTTCCTTGACCCGACTCAACGGCAGTGCGAGATTCACGCGAATCGAGTACGGCTGTTTGAACATGACGCCATCCTGCCAGCACACGCCCACGTCCCAGCCGCGTTTTTCGAGTTCCTGCAACGAAACGCCGTGCGCCTGACACCATTCGGAGCAGTCGAGAAACAGCATGTACGTGCCCTCCGGCTTGGCGCATGAGACTCCGTCGAAATGATTGACGATGAAATCGCACGCGTAGTCCACATTGCCGGTCAGAACCTCGCGCAGCTCGTCAAGCCACGCATACCCCTCCGGCTGGTAGGCGCCGATCAGCGCGTGCATCGACAGCACGTTCATCTCGTTATAGTGCGATTTCGAGCTCTTCGCGCCAATACGGTCGCGCAGATACTTGTTGTAGATGATGTGATAGCTGCCGATCAGCCCCGCCAGGTTGAACGTCTTGCTTGGCGCGTAAAAAGCGGCGGTACGGTTGCGCGCATCCTCACTGACCGACTGCGTCGGAATGTGCTGGTGATTGCCGAGCGTCAGATCGGACCAGATCTCATCGGAAATGACCAGGCAGTCGTTGCGGCGATAGACCTCCATCGCCTGCTCGATCTCCCAACGCTCCCACACGCGGCCGCACGGGTTATGCGGGCTGCAGAACACGGCGACATGGATGTTGTTCTCCTTGATTTTGCGGTCCATGTCGTCGAAATCCATGCGCCATACGCCGTCCGCGTCGCGCGTGAGCGGGCTATGCACGATGCGGTATCCGTTGTTCTCGATACTCATCGTGAAGCCGATATAGGTCGGGCTGTGCAACAGGACTGCATCGCCGGGCGCGGCGAACGCGGTGAGTGCGGAAATCACGCCACCAAGCACGCCGTTCTCATAGCCGATGGCCTCGCGGGTCAGTCCCGTCACGCCGTTGCGCGTGGACTGCCAGCGGATGATCGCGTCGAAATACTCGTCGGTTGGACTGAAATAGCCGTATGCCGGGTGTTTGGCGCGTTCGATGATCGCTTCCGGGACGGTCGGAACGGTCGGGAAGTTCATGTCGGCAATCCACATCGGAATCACGTCGAACCCTTCCTTCGGCGGATCCGGCGAGAAGCCGAGCTGTCCCAGCCCGTCGACCGCAATCGAATCTTTGCCATGACGGTCCATGATGGACGTGAAATCGTAAGTCATACCGTGCCTTTCGCAAACATTGCCGGAGGGGAGACCTTCATCCTAATACGGTCACGTTTCACCATCGAGTCCAGCAGATGGCGCGATAGAATCAGGCCGGAACGTTTCGAAAGGTAAGGGGTGGTTATGGGAGTGGATAATGTCTGAACGAACTTTCGAACTGACTCCTCGGAAACTGGCCGTCGGCACGATCATGACGGTGACCGGGGCCGTATTATGGGGCGTCAACGGCACCGTATCGAAAATCCTCATGGACTCATATCGTGTCGACCCCACGTGGGTGGCATGCGTGCGCGAAATCGTGGCCGGGCTGCTGTTCCTTGCCTGTGCGGGGGTTGCGACGCCGAAATTGCTTGGCGGCATGCTGCGCGAACGCAAAAACTATCCGATGCTGGTCATTGTGGCGTTGTCGAGCGTGCTGGTGATTCAGGTTGGTTATCTGCAGGCGATCCACTGGACCAATGCCGGCACCGCAACCGTATTGCAAAGCCTGAGCCTTCTATTCGTGTTGCTGTACGTGTGCGTGCACGGCAGACGGTTGCCGACCGTCATCGAAACGATTGGCGTGATACTTGCGGTAATCGGTACCGTGCTGATTGCCACCGGCGGCAATCTGTCGTCGATTTCCCTGCCGCTGCCCGGCCTGGCTTGGGGGCTGGCCAACGCACTCGGCAATGCCGCGATGGCGATCATTCCGCTTGCGCTGATTGCACGATGGGGAGCCTTTTCGGTGAATGGCGTGGCATTCCTGGTTTCCGGATTCGTGCTGGTGCCGTTCGTGCGGCCATGGGCCCACATGCCGCAGTTGGATGCCCGTGGCTGGCTGATGTTGGGTTTTCTGGTGGTGATCGGCACGTTCGCGGCGTGTGGACTGTATATGGGCGGCGTTGCGATTATCGGCTCGATGCGTGGCATTCTCATCGGCACCATTGAGCCGGTGGTGGCTACGGTCACCGCCGTAACATGGACCGGTGCGGCATTCTCGCCCGCCGACCTGGTCGGTCTGGTGCTGATCATCCTCATGGTGTTTCTGGTGCGGTAAGCGTTCCCGGTCTTCTGACTCCGCTCCTCCGTCTGGTTCTTCTGGTTCGTCCTCTTTGTCTGGTTCGTCCGATCTTCCCACCCCTCTGTTTGTCCGATTCTGGTGAATCAGACAAACAAGCAGTACTGCGCATCCTCTGTTTGTCCGAAAATCCAGAATCGGACAAACAGAGTGGTGCAACCGTGCTCCAGTTGTCCGAAAATCCCGAATCAGCCATGCGCGAGGCAGTCGCGTAGTGCCATGTGTCCGATTCTGGAGAATCGGACATTCGCTGGGTGCTTAAGGTGCTCCATGTGTCCGAATCTCCAGAATCGGACACATGGCATGGGGGATGGGGGAGCTGCTTCGGCTCATGACCTACTTGGTGTAGACGGAGATACGCTCACCGACATGCTTGCCGGATTCAGCTTCGTCTACCATGGCGATGGCGTAATCGGCATAGCTGATGAAGCTTTTCCCTTCGGCATTGGTGGTGAATTCCTCGCCGGCCAGCCCGTAGGATCCGGTACGTTCGCCCTCGGCTTGGAAGTCGGCGGCGGGGCTGACGTAGGTCCACTTCACGTCGTCGCGGTCGCGCAACAGATTGAGGGCGGCGACATGTGCTGCGGAGACCGGTTTGTAGGCGTCAAGGAACTCCGGAGTGTCCTCAAGGGCCTTGGTGTGTTCTTTGTTTACAAACAGGCTGCCTGCACCTCCAACAACGATCAGTCGGATGTCGGTGCCGGAAAGCAGGTCGGCGAGATGACCGGCGGCCTGTGCAATCTGTGGCAGGGTGTCCGGGGACCAGGTGCCGAAGGCGTCGATGACCACATCGAATCCGGCAAGATCCGCCATGGTCAGATTGAACACGTCTTTGATGATGGCGTTCGGGGCTGTGGTTCTGTTCTCGCCGCGTACGACTGCGGTCACATCATGGCCGCGACTCATGGCCTCCTTGACAATGAGTCGTCCGGCTTTGCCATTTGCTGCGACTACTGCGATCTTCATGGTGATTCCTTTCGTGTTTGCGGCCCTTCAAAGGAAGGGTAACTGCCGACCGGAAGGTCAGGCGGAGAAAGATTCCTCTCTATTGGGTGTTCCCGGTGGAAATCTTCCGTTTTTTGCTTACATGATGTACTGTATTTCCATGCAGAAGATAATGGAAGAAGGCACAAATTAGTTCTGTAGTTACCTATAGGGAACTTTTATTGTGATTACTGGATGTTATGGAAAGGATAATTTTAGATGGAACGTGAATTACCGGCGTGTCCCGTTGAAACAACGTTGCTGATGATTTCCGATAAGTGGAAGGTGCTGATTTTGCGTGATTTGCTCGATGGCACCAAGCGATTCAGTGAATTACGTCGCTCGGTCGGCAATGTTTCGCAGAAGGTGCTTACCGCGAATCTGCGACAGATGGAACGTGATGGGCTGGTGCACCGCGAGGTCTATCCGGAGGTGCCGCCGCGTGTGGAATATTCGCTGACCGAAACCGGGGTGAGTCTCAAGCCGGTCATCAAGGCTATGAAAGACTGGGGAATTCACTATAAGGCCACATGCGAAGCATGAGTTTGTCCGTTTCTGCCGAATCGGACATTTCTGGAGCGAAAAGTGGATTTGTTTGTCCGATTCACCAGATTCGGACAAACGGTTGAGTGGGATGCTGCCTATGCGAAGTGATAGATAGCCAGTTAGGGGGGTATGTAACACAACCGGCAGCACTTCAATGTCGGCGAATGAACCCCGTACTCAAACATCTGTTTTGACTCAATGACCCTCAAGCATGTTCAACAACGTTTATTGTTGTTATTTTTTTCGGTATATTTTCGGGGTTTGATTAGAAAACGAAGAACCCTGAAACATTGCAATTCCAACGTTCCAGGGTTCTAATCTCGTGGTGCGAGCGGGGGGAGTTGAACCCCCACGAGCA
>OLPZ01001587.1_pt1 | contig 14644 bp, 8 predicted proteins | sample 1672711 | NCBI WGS metagenome assembly OLPZ01 (sample SAMEA3136716, study PRJEB25190) | human gut metagenome
CGAAAGTACTGCGGTGCAGTCCGTGGGAGGATAGGCCGTTCCGCTCATGCAGGGCATTTGACCCAAGCAAATTTGAGATGTATCTCAGTGGTTAAAAATTATCTTGAAATTCTGCATAGAATGTGGGATAATCTTTGATCGTGACATATGGGAGATTGGCGCAGCGGGAGCGCAGTTGCCTTACAAGCAAACGGTCACAGGTTCAAATCCTGTATCTCCCACCATTAATTACATGCCACGCTTTTGCGTGGCATTTTTATATCGGGCGTTTAGCTCAGCGGGAGAGCACTTCCTTCACACGGAAGGGGTCATCGGTTCAATCCCGGTAACGCCCACCATAAAATTTATAGCCGAGGTTATTTGCCTCGGCTTTTTTATTGCACGGCAATCGTAGACGAAGACTCGGACGGTGTGGTGACCTATTACGACTTCTGCTTTAAGGGCCAGCCTGCCGCTGAGTACTCCGCCAACAACGAGGAGGACGCAGACTAGGAAGCCGCTGACGATAGTGCCGACGAGTCGAACATCGCCTCCTCACAGACCGGTGGGGCAATGAATGATGCCGCGATGGCCGGCGTTGGCAACATCGCGGGCATCTTGGCTGCCGCCGCTTTGCCTCTGTCGCACAACTAATCATGATTTGCTCTGTCTTTTTGCGTTAAACGTACTATTAGTTAAAAAAACGGACCGGGTTGTTCCCGGTCCGTTATCCAAATTTATCTAGTTAAGTGTTGCTATACCGATTAGACGAGCTGGTATAGCTCTTTGTATAGTTCCCTGATGCTGAAGCGCTCTTCTTGGTTCGCCTTGATTCCTTGATCAGCGAGCTTCAACAATTTGCATACAGGAACGTTTGGGACTATTTTCGGCTCTTCTTTGATCTTAACCAAGTAAGGCGAATCATTGATCCTCGAAGCAAGTTGGTACGGGGTTTCTAGCGTGAGCAGCAAATGCATTATGCTGCAGAGAGCATAGGTATCGATCGTCTCTGAATGTCGAAGTTCTTCAATGCCCTCTACATCGCGGGTGAGCATTTCAGGTGGGGCATACTCAATTGTTCCGTAACGCCAGATGCCATATTGAGTGGTAGTAAACGGGGAATCTGTTTCAATGTACGAAGCGCTTCCCAGGTCAACGAGACATATATCAAAGCAGCAGGAATCTACTTGTTGCTGAAGGCTTGCTCTTTCTGTTCTGATAATGATATTGCGCGGTGATAGATCGCGGTGCACGAAAGTGCCCTCAAGCGATTGGGCATTGAGGAGTATTTTCAGGACCGCTTTGGCAATTGCGGCAACCGTAATGGGCTCGATCCCAATGCACGCACCAAGGTCTACATGGGGAAGTAAGTCTATTGCTGCTGCCAGCGTGACCCCTTCAACATACTCCATGACGATAATTGGCTTGCCCTTGGCGTTCCCTAGCCCAAGCATGCGGGGAAAACCCTTTAAATGTGAAACCGCCAATGAACTGCGAAATTCTTCCAGGGTAAGCAGTGTTTGAACCTCTTCGTATCTTTGCAGCGCTTCTTGAGAAGTTTCCTTGTATTCCATTTCCTTAATGCCGTCTTTGTAGAACAAAGGGGATTTCAGCGCGACGCATTCATTGAGCGTGTTGTAGGCTTTGCGCAAAACCATGCAGCTGGGATATGGGGCTTTATTTTCCAGGAAGAATGTCAGAAAACGACGACTCGTTTCTTCCTTTGTGCAGTTTGGGTCCACGAAAGCTGGCGTAAAGGAGTCCAGGGAGAGAATAGATACTCGTTGTTCTGATTGGTTATTGAGCTCGAAGCATGGGTCAACTGAATCCAAAACTGCCCTTCTTTCATACAGTGCGATTGATCAATACTGCAATCTGATGAGCCTTGAATGTTGCGCAACAAGGTAATGGGCCCATGTAGCCAGTTAACTATTAGTCGGCAATTTTCAGAACAAGAAACCTCGTTGTTTTGCCTAGGCAGAGTGTGTCACCATGGCTGATTTTGACGGGGGGGTCCTTTTTATTAGCAGATCCTTGCGGTTCTATCTCAGTGATAGATTTATCGGCTCCTGAAATTAGAGTAGTGCCGTTTGTCGATCCTAACCCCTGAGCGTACCAGGCGCTTCCGTCTTCGAAAATGCGAAGATGTTTTCTGGAAACATCGATATCGACATCATTGATGCTGTTGCTGCCTGTTGCCAAGAGCCCGATAGTGGTTCCTTCCTCGGAGGTAGAGAGAGGGTATATAGGAGAGCACGCAACCTCGTTATCGGTCCTGATTAGCCCAAGTTTTATGGGTTTGCCAGCGGATTTGGTTATGTGCTTTGGTTGCGCTAGTGTTGGCCGAAGCGTTGAAAATGTGAATGAAAGCTTCTTCTCCATGAAACTGTGCGTTGTTCTTGCTGCAATTTCGGGATCTGCGAGGCATCCCGTAGTCAGAAACATCATCACCAAAAGCACGGCCTTATCGGATGTTTCCGACATAGGTGATGCGTTGATTCTGCGAATGGCGTTGGCGTACAGATTTCCATCAAGGGAATAGTGCCTGAGAAGAGCCCCCATTTCCTTTGCCGCTACACCACCGTAGTGCTCTATAACCTCGTGGTATGCACAGGGGTTGGCTAAATTGGAAACGATTTTGCTAGTTATTGTTTGGGCGCTTTGATGAAAGTCGCCAAAAAACTCAGGATGTACCTGGCTTGGGGTTGCGTGGACGATCTGCCTTGATAAAAAGGTTCTTTCATTGATTCGATCACGGGGCGCACCGTTGCCGCACACAGTCCGATCGGTTAGGAGCTCGCTTGCAGCATCTTTATTGGTGATGCCGCCAAAGCTGCGTAGATCAGAATACATATAGGAGCTGGGTGTGTGCATTTATATCCTTGCCGGGTGCGCAATTTCGCTACAGGTTAAAACGATAAAAATGGGTACTGGCTGCGCGTTGTTCATATTGTAACGCAGAAATACGAGGTCAAAGCTATAATCCCTCAATAGATTTAACGGGTAAACCTCTCAGTTGCGCATGTTGTGCACAAAGCAAATCGGTAACTAATGTTGCGCAACGGATCCTTTTCAAACTGCCTTTAAATAGCGAATGCATAAAAAAGATAACTAGTCTGACGCGTAAGGGCGCGGGCTAATGCAGTGCGAAAAGGAGAATAAATGAAGGATTTGCGTTCTAAGAAAGCAATTGCGGCAAGCCTGAGCTTGACGCTTGCTCTTGGTAGCGTGCCTGCAGTAGCATTGGCCGATGACGCCGATGAGAATAGCGAGGGAGCTACTTCCGAGCAGTCTACCCAGGTCGAGCTTTCGTTTTCGGCAAATGGTGGACAGTTCACTGATGGCAGCACTGGAGTAACCATCAAGGCAAACGAGGACGGAAGCATCAATACTCCTACGCCTACTCGTGCGGGCTATACTTTCAAGGGTTGGTACTCTCAGTCCAGCATGGATGGCATTCCTGAGAATTATCAGCAGTATTACAAGCTTGATCTTTCTTCCGCCAAGGCAGGCAGCTGGTTTGCTGCATGGGAAAAGAACGCAGAGGTTCAGGCCCAGAGTGTTGAGGTTGTAAGCTTCTTCCAGGGCGGCGAACGTGATGGCTCCAGCGTAACCACCACGATTGACGTTGCCGCAGACAGCAGCGTTGCAGATTGCGTTAAGAGCTTCGAAGGGTATACCCCCACGAAGGTTGTTTCAGGCGTAGCGACCAGCGAACAAGAAGTGAACATGACCTCCTCCCTGGAGGGCATCAGCACGCTTTATGTGTACTACAAGGCCGACGAGCAGAAAACGGAACAGAACCAGATCAACGTTTTGTATGCTGCTAACGGCGGCCAGTTCGTAGACGGCAACGAAACCATGCAGGGCGTTGCCGACTCTGATGGCAAACTCCGTCAGCCTCCTACGCCCACCCGCGATGGCTACACCTTCGCTGGTTGGTACTGGCACGCTGACTACTCCGGCTACACCGACGAGCAGAAGGCTGCCGACAAGGTCGATTTCGACCAGGCGGTTACTGGTCAGACCGTTACGATGTTCGCTCAGTGGACTAAGGATGAAGTACAGAACGAGACCGACGTTCTGTATGTTGCCAATGGCGGCAAGTTCTTTGACGGTCAAGAAGTTCAGCAGGGCCTCACCGACTCCGACGGCATGATGCGCCAGCCCGCGGCTCCCACCCGCGATGGCTACACCTTCGCCGGCTGGTATTGGGTTTCCGACTTGAGCGTCCTCACCGAAGAGCAGAAAGAACAGAACAAGGTCGATTTCGGCCAGCCGGTTACCAAGCCTCATGTAACGATGTATGCCCAGTGGGTGAAGAACCAGGACGAAATCAACGTCCTGTACGCTGCTAACGGCGGCCAGTTCGCTGACGGCAACGATACCATGCAGGGCGTTGCCGACTCCGACGGCGTCATGCGCCAGCCCGCTGCCCCCACCCGCGAGGGGTACACCTTCGACGGCTGGTACTGGCACGCTGACTACTCCGGCTACACCGACGAGCAGAAGGCCGCCGACAAGGTGGACTTCTCCCAGCCCGTGCAGTCCGACGTGAACATCTACGCCCAGTGGACCAAGAACGCAGACCAGAACGAGATCGACGTTCTCTACGCGGCTAACGGCGGCCAGTTCGCCACCGGCGAGACCTTCCAGCAGGGCGTCACCGACTCCGACGGCATGATGCGCCAGCCCGCAGAGCCCACCCGCGAGGGCTACACCTTCGACGGCTGGTGCTGGGTCTCCGACCTCTCCGGCCTCACCGACGAGCAGAAGGACCTGAACAAGGTCGACTTCTCCCAGTCCGTTGCCGGCAAGGAGCACGTGACCGTGTTCGCCCAGTGGACCAAGAACCAGGAGCAGAACGACCATGCCGTGATGTACGTCGCTAACGGCGGCCAGTTCGCCACCGGCGAGACCTTCCAGCAGGGCGTCACGGACTCCGACGGCATGATGCGCCAGCCCGCTGCCCCCACCCGCGAGGGGTACACCTTCGACGGCTGGTACTGGCACGCTGACTACTCCGGCTACACCGACGAGCAGAAGGCCGCCGACAAGGTGGACTTCTCCCAGCCCGTGCAGTCCGACGTGAACATCTACGCCCAGTGGACCAAGAACGCAGACCAGAACGAGATCGACGTTCTCTACGCGGCTAACGGCGGCCAGTTCGCCACCGGCGAGACCTTCCAGCAGGGCGTCACCGACTCCGACGGCATGATGCGCCAGCCCGCAGAGCCCACCCGCGAGGGCTACACCTTCGACGGCTGGTACTGGCACGCTGACTACTCCGGCTACACCGACGAGCAGAAGGCCGCCGACAAGGTGGACTTCTCCCAGCCCGTGCAGTCCGACGTGAACATCTACGCCCAGTGGACCAAGAACGCCGATGCTCAGGCCGAGCAGATTACCGTTAAGTTTGTTGACAACTTCAACGAGACTGAATCTTCCACCGAGGTCAAGAAGGGCGAGGCCGTTGCCAAGCCTGCCGACCCCACCTATGACGGCTGGACCTTCGAGGGTTGGTCTTCCACCCTCAAGGACGATGAGGGCAACTGGGAGTACACCCCCGTTGACTTCAGCAAGGCAGTCGAGGATGAAGACCAGGACGGCGTGGTAACCTACTACGCCTTCTACTCCGAGAACCAGGCTGCTGCGGACGACGCCGCTAATGGTGAAGAAGCCGCGGAACAGGAAGCTGCCGGTGATGACGCCGAAGCGGCGGATGAATCGAGCATCGCCCCTCAGACCGGTGACGCCACCAACGTTGCCGCTGTCGCTGGCATTGGCGGTATCGCGGGCCTCTTGGCTGCCGCTGCCGCACTGCTTCGTCGCCGTCGCAACAACTAATTAATGCATACGCTGTCTGTATGAGACAGAGGTACTAGCAGGCGAATGGACTGGGTTATTCCCGGTCCATTCGTTTTTTAGTGGGAAAATGAAGCAAACCCGTATTTGAGCTTGCGTTTGACCGCATCGCGCGTGAAGGGAGTTGCCATGACTTTTGTCCTCGGGCTGGCTCAGTGCCGTCATTCTGAAGAAGGCGGTACAGAAGCTGTTTTGGAAATGGCCGAACAATGGTGTGCCGAAGCTTCTCTTCGTGGGGTGGATATCTTGGTGTTCCCCGAGTCGCTTATGACCCGCTATGAACTGGATAGACAGTCGTTCGCTTCCGAGGCTGAGCCAATCGATGGGCCGTTTTGCTGTGGAATGGATGCGCTTGCGGCGCGTTATGGCCTGTGGCTTGTATACACCGTGAATGAGCGAAACGCTGAAGGGAATCCCTTTAATACGGCGGTCATAACGGGCAGCGACGGTGCAAAGCGCGGGGTGTATCGGAAGGTGCACCTGTTTGACACCGATTTCACCAAGGAGTCCGATCGTATGGCGGCGGGCCCTGCGTTGTTCGAGCCTATTGATACTCCCTTCGGCCGCATCGGCCTTTCCATTTGCTACGACTTGCGTTTTCCGGAGGCGGCGCGCTTCGCGGCAACACGTGGGTGCCAGCTGTTAATCAATCCTGCTGCCTGGGTGGATGGCCGCTTGAAAGCGGAGCAATGGCGCACCCTTCTTTCGGCGCGTGCTATCGAAAACGAGATCTTCGTTGCGGGCTTAAGTCGCGTTGATAAGGGCTACATCGGGCAAAGCGCCGTGTTTGGGCCTGATGGTGTGATGCTGGCCAGTGGCAGCGTCCGCGAAGAGCTGGTTGCTGCCCGCATAGACCTTTCGGCGATTGACGGAGTTCGCGCAGCCATGCCCGTCCTTGAGCATCGTAGGCCGGAGCTTTATTAGTGGGATATGGGGACAGACGCTGTTTCCCCGCTAGGCAGGGTTGGGGGGTGCCCGGCAACTCCATGCGATTAGTGCGGGCGGCGCCTCAAAGCTAAAGTGGGAAACGGTACCTGTCCCTATATTCCTACTTTGCCGTTTCAACAATCAGGGCAGATCGTTCGACTTTTCGTTGCATAGTGTGGAATCGGCGTGTATGGAGCTTTCTTCGCGGATTCGTGGCCGAGATCTGTGGTGATGCGGCATAAAATCACAATGTTTACTAAATAAAACATACGGGAGTCAATAGGCTTTCTCTGGTACTCGCCCGAAACCTACCTCAACTGCACTATTAAGGGAGTTGCTGTGCTTAGCCGCTTTAGCGTAAAGAAGCCATATATCGTTACGGTTGCGGTGATCATCATCCTGATTCTGGGTGGTGTTTCGCTCACCAAAATGAAGACCGATTTGCTGCCCGATATGGATTTGCCCTATCTGTCGGTTATTACCACCGACCCTGGCGCTAGCGCTGAAAAGGTGGAATCCGAAGTTACCGATGTATTGGAAGGCTCGCTTTCGAAGGTAAGCGGTGTTTCCTCCGTCCAAAGCCAAAGTGCTGATAACTATTCCATGATATTCCTCGAGTTCGAGGACGGAAGCGATATGGATTCCGCCATGGTGAAGGCCTCGTCTGCGGTAAACGAGGTTTCTTCTCAGCTGCCTGAAACCGCTGGCAGCCCTAACTACATGGAAATCAGCATGGATATGATGGCAACCTTGTATGTTGCCGCATCCTACGACGACCATGACATTTTCGACACCACTTCGTTGGTGAAAGACAAAGCCGTTCCTGAATTGGAGCGCATTAACGGTGTTGCTGACGTTTCCACGGTTGGGGCGGCGGAAAAATCGGTAGAAGTGCGCCTTTCCGACAGCAAGATTGAAGACATCAACAACAAGCTGCTGGCCAGCGTCAATTCCCAGCTCTACGATGCCAAGAAAAGCATCGATGAAGGTGAAGCGAAGCTGGCTGAAGCGGAGAGCCAGCTAAACAGCCAGAAAGAAACGCTCGAGCAGAAGCAGCAGGAAACAAGCGATCAGCTTGGTCAGGCAAGCTCTGGCTTAACGCTGGCAATTTCCGGGAAAACCAGCGAGATCACTTCGCTGCAGGCGGAGATCGGAGCGTTGAGGGCCGTCGATCCTAGCGGCGCAAACCCCCAGGTTCAGGCGAAAATTGGGCAGCTTGTGCAGAAGGCGCAAACGGTAACGGGAGAACTTGAAGCCTACCAAAAGCAGCTTGCCGAAGTGCAGTCGGGCTCTATTGCCGCAGCAATACAGTTCGGCAGCGCCAGCGCTCAGTTTGCCAGCGCCCAACAGACCATCGATTCTAACAAACAGCAGCTGGCGGATGCCCGTTCTCAGTACGAAAGCTCGCGTGAAGAGGCTCTTTCCAAGGCGAATGTCGATGCCTTGGTGGACAAGGAAGCGCTTGCAGGCATTATTAAGGCCCAAGATTTTTCGATGCCGGCTGGCTATCTTGATAGCGGCTCGGACGATCAGTGGCTGTTGCGTGTGGGCGACAACATCTCTTCCATTTCCGACCTGCGCTCGCTTTTGCTTGCCGACATCGACGGCGTGGGTGAAATCCGCCTTGCCGATGTTGCCGACATCACCGAAGTTGACAATGTCGGAGATCAGTACATGCGTATCAACGCCAAAGATGGCGTATTGCTTTCGGTGTTCAAAAATTCCACTGCTTCTACGAGCGAAGTCTCTGCAGATACCCGAGCAGCGCTTACCAAAATTGAGCAGGCCAATCCCGGATTGCATCTAACCGTGGTGAGCGACCAGGGGTCTTTCATTGCGCTGTACATCAACTCTATTTTGCGGTCGCTGCTTTTGGGCGCGCTTCTTGCCGTGGTGGTGCTCATCGTTTTCCTTCGCGATTGGCGCCCCACGCTCATCATGGCTTTCAGCATTCCCTTCTCAGTGCTCTGCGCCTTGGTGGTGATGTACTTCTCGGGCATCTCGCTGAACATTATGTCTCTTGGTGGTATTTCCATCGCTATTGGTATGCTGGTAGATAATTCGATTGTTGTGCTGGAGAATATCTATCGCCTGCGCAGCCGCGGCATTCCGCCTGCTCGCGCAGCCGTTCAGGGTGCGAAGCAGATCTCGGGCGCGGTAATTGCTTCCACGCTCACCACCATTTGCGTATTCTTGCCCATCGTGTTTACTACGGGCATGGTGAACCAGCTGATGCTGCCCTTCGCGCTGACCATTGCCTACGTGCTCACCGCGTCGCTGCTTATCGCGTTGACCATGGTTCCCGCTGCTTCTTCGTTCCTGTTCAAGAACTATATTCCTCGCCGCAACAACTGGTTTGAGGCGCTGCAGACGAAATATGCTCATTCGCTGGCATTCTTCTTGCGTCATAAGGCGTTGCCTCTTGTGGTGTCGGTAGTGCTTTTGGTTGTTGCAGTGATTGGCGTGGCGAACATGGGTATCACTATGATCCCCACCATGACCTCGAAAACGGCAACGGTGACGGTGACCATGCCTGAGGATACCGACAAGGAGACGGCGTACTCTACGGCGGATAAGGTAATGGACGAAGCCATGGGCATCGACGGAGTGGAATTCGTTGGCGCTATGGACGGAACGTCTTCGACCTCGATGGTTGCGAGCGATATTTCCAGCAGTAGCAGCAGCGACAAGTTCCACCAGGTGTTCACGTTCTACGTACAGACCGACAGTTCAGTGACCACCGAAGGCCAGGTGCTTTCGATTTTGGATCAGCTGCAGCAGCGTACTTCTGGCCTGAACTGCGAAGTGATTACCGACGCTTCTTCTTCCGAGGCGATGAGCTCTATGACCGGCAGTGGGCTTTCGCTGAGGATCCAAGGTCCCGATCAGGATGAGCTGGTGCGTATCAGCGAAGATGTGATGGGGATCGTTGGCCAGGTGGAGGGCTATACCGAAATCGAAAACGGCATGGAAGATGCTGCGACCGAGCTTCACCTGGTTGTCGATCGCGACAAGCTTACCAAGGACGGCTATACGGTTGCTCAGTTGTATAGCGATTTGGCGAAAAAGCTTTCCGAAAGCGCCGATGCGCCTTCCATGACGCTCGATGGCAGCAAGATGAATGTGTCTGTAGTGGATAAGACAAACCCTGTTACGGCAGACAATCTTCTTGATACCGAGATTGAGATAACCAATCAGCAGACGGGCGATACCACCACGCACAAGCTTAGCGAGTTCGCTACGGTTGAGCAGGGAGTTGCCTCTCCCACGATGATTCATGTGAACTCAACCCGTGCTATTACGGTGACGGCCGATGTCGAAGATGGTTACAACAATGCTTTGCTTGCGCGCGATCTGCAGACCAAGCTCAAGGATTATCAGCTGCCCGAGGGCTACACCATTCAAACTAGTGGCGAACTGGAAAACATCAACACAATGCTTTCTCAAATGATGCTGCTTCTGATTTTGGGCTTTGTGCTGATCTACCTTGTTATGGTGGCGCAGTTCCAGAGCTTGCTTTCTCCCTTCATCGTGATCTTGACTGTCCCCCTTGCCTTTACCGGCGGTTTGTTCGGTTTGGTGGCAGCCGGCGAACAGTTGAGCATGCTTTCGCTGCTGGGCTTCGCGGTGCTTATGGGCACGGTGGTGAATAACGGCATCGTGTTCGTTGACTATGTGAACCAGCTGCGCCGTGGTGGCCTGTCGAAGCACGATGCCCTGGTGGCTGCGGGACGTACCCGCATGCGCCCCATCATGATGACGGCAATTACCACTATCTTCGCTATGTTGCCGATGGTGTTCAGCGATGCGGTGGGATCGTCGATGCAGCGCGGCATGGCGGTTGTGGTTGTGGGCGGCTTGCTGTACGCCACGTTCATGACGCTGTATGTGGTGCCGGTTATGTATGACATCCTGTATCGTCGCGTTCCTCGCGAGGTTGATTTGGGCGATGAATCTATCGACGACGATCCAGGCGATGCTCAAGCATATTTGGAGGCAATGCAGAACGCCCGTGCTTTAGTTGGAGTTAAGCCAGGAGTGGCCAATGCAGGTTCGGGAGGGAGCGCCGGAACAGCTTCGTGACAGGCATGGCTTTCGCAGAGGCAACCATTCACAATCCCCTCATCATTTGGGGTTTCTTTGGGGAAGAAGGAATGAACGTGTTACAGCATTGTGGCGTTTTTGTTTGGGTATCCTGCTAGAATAAAGAAAGATAATAAGCGAGGCGCAGGGGCGCTTCGATACTGGGGCCTTTGCCGTATGGCGAAGGAGAAAGAGGGGCGAGAGCTATGAAGCAGTACAGGCGCGTATTTGCAGCACTCGATGGTGGCAGCACTCAGCAGGAAGTAGCCGAGCGCGCAATTCAGATTGCGAAACTCAACCATGCAGAATTGATGTTCGGCCATGTAGTAGATTCGGTTCCTGATTCTTTGACGGGCACCGACTACAAAGAGCTTGCTGAAACGGTTCGCAACCGCTTGGTCGATTCCCTGGGCGATACGTTGAAGGCAGCCGAGGAAGATCCGGACATTCCTTCCGTAGAGGTTGTTGTTAAGGTTGGTCGTATTCAGGAAACCATTCACAACCTGATGATCAAGCCGTTTGAGCCCGAGCTGGTTATCTGTGGTGAGCGCGGTCTTTCGAACATCACCTACGTATTCGTTGGTAGCGTATCCACCTATCTGATCAGGAACCTTCGCTGCGACGTTCTTGTTGTAAAGCAGGATTAGTCGGTTGCGCTGATCTACGATCAGCGCAACATGCTCCTGAGACGCGACGATGCTGCGCGGGATTCTGGCGGCACAGGGAAACCTCAAGGCCTGCAGGGCGGCGCGAAGGCCTGCCCTGCGGGCCTTTCGCTTCCCCGCGCTCGCCAGAATCCCGCTCGCTGATTTACTGGCGCATACCCGGATTTTCGTTAACGCCCTTGAGGGCGTTTTTTATTGTAGGGATAGGTGCCGTTTTCCCACTTATATATTCAGGTAATTATCCGCAGTAAATGAAAAAAACCGCTGGGTATTTCCTACGTTCTGCTTGTAGGGAAAACGGCACCTATCCCTATATTCACTGGCTCTGCACGCTCTCGAATGCAATCGTTGGGGGACTTGGTCTAAAATAAAGAATAGTGCGCCCGCGCGGTGCATTCTAAACACGCTAGAGTGGCCAGCAACCTGCTGGCTGAAACGTTACACACAGAAAGGCATGGCATGCAGCGCAACCATTACGATTTCCTTATCGTTGGCGCTGGCATCACGAGCGCCGTTTTTGCTCATGAAGCCGCCAAGATCGGCAAGACCTGCTTGGTCATCGACCGCCGCGATCACATTGCAGGCAACATCTACACGGAAGAAATCGACGGCATCAACGTGCATAAGTATGGTGCTCATATCTTCCATACGTCGCTTCGTCCCGTTTGGGATTACGTAAATCAGTTCGCCGAGTTCAACAACTATGTGAACTGCCCTGTTGCCAGCTACAAGGACGAGCTGTACAACTTGCCGTTCAACATGAACACCTTCTCGAAGATGTGGGGAATCAAGACTCCCGCTGAAGCGAAGGAAATCATTGAGCGCCAGAAGCAGGAAGCAGCCGAGCAGATTGGCGAAGGCGAGCCCTCTAATCTCGAGGAACAGGCTCTTTCGCTTATCGGCAAGGATGTATTCGAGAAGCTGATCAAGGGCTACACCGAAAAGCAGTGGGGCAAAAGCTGCACCGAGCTGCCTGCTTCCATCATCAAGCGCCTGCCCGTTCGCTTCATTTATGACAACAACTATTTCAACGACCGTTGGCAGGGCATCCCCATGGGCGGCTACACTGCTATGGTTGAGCACATGTTCGGCGATACGGAAATTTTGCTGAATACCGAATATCGTGAGTTCGTTGCTGAAAACGAAGGTATTGCCGACCGCGTTATTTACTGCGGCACCATCGACGCTTACTTCGATTATCAGCTTGGCGCGCTGGAGTATCGTTCTTTGCGCTTCGAGTCCGAGCGTATTGAATGCGAGAATTGGCAGGGCAACGCGGTGGTTAACTACACCGAGCGCGAGGTGCCCTTCACGCGCATTATCGAGCACAAGCACTTCGAGTACGGCACTCAGCCAACCACCATCATTACGCGCGAGTATCCCGCAAACTGGGAGCGCGGCGACGAGCCGTACTATCCTCTGAACGATGAGCGCAACAGCGCCCTGTATGAGCGGTACGTTGAACTCGCCAAGCAGGAAGGCAACGTGGTGTTCGCTGGTCGTTTGGGAGGATACAAGTACTACGATATGGACAAGGCCATCGACGCGGCATTTGATTTGGTGAATGCTGAACTTGGCATTGACCTGAGGAAATAGGGTTGATCTCCATCTTCTTGCATTGATATATTGCGAGCCTGGTATGGTTGCCGAAAGGGCAGCTGACCAGGCTCGCTGTGATTTGCGTCTCGATTGCTGTTGAAGGATGTGGAGGGGCGGAGCGTTTGTTGGTTGGTGAAGCGCACTTTGGCTACCTGCTGGGGTTTCAGCTGTTCTCGAGGCCAGCCCAGACCAATTGACGCGCCTGCCCCAGGCCCCTTCAGGGCAAGCATATCCTTTGAGGCAGTGCCCTTTCTTAGTGCGGGGGTGCCGCTTGAAGAGTGCGCCGGCGCCGTTGGCGCTGGGCGCCGGGACGCACCGTTCAGTTGAAAGGAAAGCGCATGAGACTGATTGGGATACTTGTTGCCGCCGCTTTGGCGTGCACGCTGGCAGGTTGTGCAGCTCCTCAGCAGCAGCAGCCCGACCATTCTTCGCTCAAGGTGAATGATGCGGGCGTTTCTTCGGATGGCGGTGCCCAAAGTGGCGAAGGAGCCGAAGGGGGCGTTTCTTCTGCGGAGGAAGCTAAGCCGACGGCAAGTGAGTTGCGCGCGAAGCTGGATATAACGGAAGACTATCGTCCCGACTTCAACCACGGCAAAAAAGGAGCCAGCTATCAGAAGTACATCGTGCTGCACGACACCGAAGTGGATAGCAGCGCGGCTTCTATCGTTAATTCATGGGAAAGCAGTGGCAACAAAGTGGCATCGCAGTTCATCGTGAATAAAGACGGCTCTATTGTGCAATGTGTGCCGATGGATGCCATAGCCCATCATGCTGGTTATGGCGATGCGGGCCACAACAGCGAATATGGTGTGCCGGAAGATGGGCGCGACGACAAAAGGGGAACCACTAAAGCTCCTTCGAAGAGCATTACCGACTACGGCATGAATTCGTATTCTATCGGTATCGAAATAGTGCACGTGAGCGGCCAGGGCGCTTATCCCGAAACGCAGCTTGAAGCGATTGACGGGCTTATTGCCTATATCGATGCATATTACGACAGCGAAAGCACCATCATCGACCATAAAATGTGGCGTTCTGGCAACTCTGACACCTCAGCTGAATTCGCAACGTATTTAGCTAATTACCGCGATCATCGTACGCATAACTAGCCGAACAGGAAAATAGGGGCAGGTATCGGATTCCCGCTTTCGCCGTAGCGCACAAAAGCAAGGCTTCGTATGCGAGTATTGAACCGCCTCCCGTTTCTTTATGTCCAAGAAGCGGGAGGCGGTTCGTTCATTGCGGGCGCGGCCCTGTGTGCTGGCTGGAAAACGGTACCTGCCCCTATATTCCCGCCTGTTCGTGGAGAGTTTTGTGCGCTTGCCGAAGCCATTTCATTCAACGTAAAAAGCGAGTAAACTAATGTGGCTTATAGCTATGCGCTTCGGCTGCTGCCTTGAGGGGTATTGGACGGTATGCGCCGTGTGCATAGTCGGCAATTGATACATTTCGCGCTTTTGCGCTTGCTGTTTGCTTGTTTGAAAGGGAGCCCAATGGCAGACAAGGTCGCAGTACTCATACCCTGC
>OLPZ01001600.1_pt1 | contig 14561 bp, 9 predicted proteins | sample 1672711 | NCBI WGS metagenome assembly OLPZ01 (sample SAMEA3136716, study PRJEB25190) | human gut metagenome
AGGATAATTTAGCGTTAGCTAAATTTCAATCCCCGACCGACACTCCGCTAAACCACAATTTACCCCAACTTTTGATAAAGAACCTGAAAAAACTTTAATAATAACCGCAAAAAACCGCTTGATGCATAAAACACCAAGCGGTTAAATATTTTTTATTTAAAATCAGCCGTTAAAAGAATAGTTTGGAGCTTCCTTTGTAATCTGAATGTCGTGTGGGTGGCTTTCACGAAGACCTGCACCTGAAATTCTTACAAACTGTGCTTTCTGATGAAGGTCAGAAATAGTTGCACAACCTGTGTAACCCATACCGGACTTAAGACCGCCCATAAGCTGATAAATTGTGTCGCCGAGAGTTCCCTTGTAAGGTACTCTGCCTTCAACACCTTCCGGAACAAACTTGTTGTTGCTTGCCTGGAAGTATCTGTCGGAGCTGCCTTTGCCCATAGCGCCAAGGCTGCCCATACCACGGTAAACCTTGAACTGTCTGCCCTGATAAATCTCTTTTTCTCCCGGGCTTTCTTCGCAGCCTGCAACAAGTGAGCCGACCATAACTACGCTGCCGCCTGCCGCAAGAGCCTTAACTATATCACCGCTGTACTTGATACCGCCGTCTGCAATAACCGGTACACCGTACTTAGATGCCTCACAAGCCGCATCGTAAATTGCTGTAATCTGCGGTACGCCGATACCTGCAACAATTCTTGTTGTACAGATAGAACCCGGACCGATACCAACCTTTACTGTGTCTGCGCCTGCCTCAATAAGAGCCTTGGCAGCCTCTGCTGTAGCAATGTTTCCGGCAACGAGCGGAACATTAGGATAAGCCTTTTTAACTTTGGCAACTGTTTTTATAATGTTTGAGTTGTGACCGTGAGCGGAGTCGAGGAAGAGTACATCGACCTGTGACTCAACAAGAGCGGCAACTCTGTCGAGAACATCTGCTGTAGCGCCGATAGCCGCACCGCAGAGGAGTCTGCCTTTGTCATCACGGGCTGAATTAGGATACTGAACCGACTTTTCAATATCTTTAATTGTAATAAGTCCCTTAAGGCTGCCGTCAGAGCCTACAAGCGGGAGCTTTTCAATTCTGTGTTTACGGAGAATTTCCTGTGCCTGCTTTAATGTTGTGCCTACAGGAGCGGTAACAAGGCTTTCGTAAGTCATAACGTTTGCGATAGGCTGGTTAAAGTCAGCGCCGGTCATAAAGCGAAGGTCACGGTTTGTGATAATACCTACAAGTTTGCCGTCACGGCAGATCGGAACACCGGAAATTTTATATTTGCCCATAAGGTCGTTAGCGTCACGGACTGTATTTTCAGGAGAAAGGAAGAACGGATTTACAATAACACCGTTTTCACTTCTCTTAACACGGTCAACCTGGTCAGCCTGCTTTTCAATGCTCATATTCTTATGAATAGCACCGATACCGCCCTCTCTGGCAATAGCAATAGCCATTGCGGTTTCGGTTACAGTGTCCATTGCAGCAGTAACAACAGGAGTGTTAAGCTTAATATTTTTTGTAAGATTTGATGAAATATCAACATTCTTAGGTTCTACATCAGACTCACCGGGGATGAGAAGAACATCATCAAAGGTAAGACCTTCTTTGCCGAATTTCTGATTGTAATCTGTATTCAACATAAACTATCCTCCATTTTCCTTTTCTCATAATTGTTTATTATTAAATTTTATTATATCAAATAATTCACTCAAGTGCAACAGATAATTTGCAGTTTTTAAAATTTTTATAACGAATTTTCTGAGCCTGTAAATAAGACGGCATTTTGTGAATAATATAAAATGTTTATAAAGTATTATTGTGTATTCGGCAATTGTACTTCGTTGTTTTCAATAGTATTTTAATGTTTTAATATGCAAAATGACAAAAATATTTTGCTTTTTAAGATGTATAAAAAACGCTTTTTATAAACTTTATTACAACATCAAAAAATCCTTGCTTTAAAAACTTATGCGTATTATAATATAGGATAGTTATTTGGCTTATGATTTACGAAAGGACAGATTTTATGCCTTTTATAGATGTTAAAACTAATGTGACTTTCTCAAAGGAGAAAGCAGACGAACTTATGAAAGAGCTTTCCGGTTCGCTTAAGGCAATCGGCAAGAGCGAGGCGTATGTTATGTGCGCCGTTAATGACGGATTAAAAATGAGTTTTCAGGGCAGCAGTGACGAGCCTGCGGCAATAGTTGAAGTAAAACTTCTGGGCAAGGGTACAAAAGACGGCTATGCCAAAGTTACCGAGAATATCTGCAATATTATGCAGACAAACGGCATTGCGGGCAAGCGTTGCTATGTTAAGTACGATGAAGTAGAGCATTGGGGTATGGACAGCTTTATGTTCTGAAAACAGACTGTTATTTACCGAATAATTATCTATATATTTTACGGGAGAAAGAGTTATTATGAGAATTGTTGTTCTTGCAGGCGGATTAAGTACAGAGCGTGATGTATCAATATCTTCGGGTATTAAGGTAGCGTCTGCTTTGCGTGAAAAAGGTAACGAAGTAGTGTTGCTTGATGTATTTATGGGTTACGAAGAGAATTTCTGCGACATTGACGCACTCTTCAAGCACAATTACAGCTTTACGGACAGCCTCGGTGTCGGCACGGAAATTCCCGACATTAAGACAGTCAAGGAGAACCGCCTTGATAAATCATCAAGATTTATCGGTATGAATGTTATTGAAATCTGCGCCGAGGCAGATATTACATATCTTGCTCTTCACGGCGGTGAGGGCGAGAACGGTCAGATTCAGGCTACACTTGACCTTTTCGGCATCAAATACACGGGTTCGGGTTATCTCGGCTCTGCGCTTGCTATGAATAAGGCGCTTACAAAGAGCGTACTTATTCAGAACAGAGTTACAACCCCTGCGGGCAGAGTTTACAAGTCAGCCCAAGATGCAGAGGATTGGAGTTACTATCCTTGCGTTGTAAAGCCGTGTTCGGGCGGTTCAAGCGTAGGCATTACAAAGGCAGAAAACAGAGCGGAGTATTTAGAGTCTGTAAAAGAGGCTTTCAAATATGAAAAAGAAATCGTAGTTGAGCAGTTCATAGAGGGCAGAGAGTTCTCCGTAGGCGTTATCGGCGGCAGAGCATTGCCTCCGATTGAGATTATTCCTAAGACAGGTTTCTACGATTATGTGGCAAAGTATCAGGCAGGCGCAACAGACGAAATTTGCCCTGCTGACATTACTGCAAGCGAGGACGATGTTCTTCGTAAAGCTGCCGAGGCTGCGTTTAAGGCTCTCAACTTGCAGAGCTATGCAAGAATTGACTTTATTCTTGATAAAGTATCGGGCGAGGCTTATTGTCTTGAGGCAAACTCACTTCCCGGTATGACTCCGACAAGCTTGCTCCCACAGGAGGCAGCGGCAGAGGGTATTGACTATCCGTCACTTTGCGAAAAAATCATTGAAGTTTCTCTTGAGAAATACAATTAATAAAACAGAGGTGTTTTGCCGTGAACGAGGCTGTACTTCTTTATAATTATAAAGGCGACAGACTGAAAGCCGTAAGAAATACGCTTTTGTCTATGAAAATACCTGTAAAAACAGCGGCGAAAAAGGACTTTTCAAAGCCTATAGGAACATTGTTCGGATTAAAGGATATTGAACCGTTGCCCGACGATTCTCCGAACTTTGACGATGAGCTTATGGTTATCAAGGATTTTCCGCACCTTACATTTAATGTTATGCTTAAAAAACTTGAAAGCCATGGCATAAATAAAATGCCTCTGATTTGCGCCCTCACTCCCGACAACAGCCGTTGGAGCGGAAACAGACTTTATCAAAAAGTCAGTGAGGACCATTTAAAAGACAATAACCTTAAGGTTAAATTATAATTTACGGTTTTGCAGAGCGGTATCGGTATAAATATCGCCCTGCTTTTGTTTTTGCTTTTTTAAGTGACGGGTGAATGATTTGGCAAAGTAACAATTGGGTGACAAGGCTGTCTTCTTTTATTGTAAAAATTTGTCTTAAACAGTGCATTAAAAACCTAAATTTTAATATCTTTTTCCGTAATGTAAAAATTACAGAATTTTTGCGGATATTTTGTAGGAATTAGCAAATTTATCTTGCCTTTTTTACTTGATTTATTTTGGTTTTTGTATTACTATAATAGATGTATGATTTTTTTAAAAAGAAAAGGGGATCTCTATGAAAAAAGTTATTTCATTGGCGCTTGCGGCCGTAATTTGTTCGGCTTCAATGCTCCTTGCCGCTTGTGGTGGCAGCACAACAAAAACCATTGCAACTGTTGATGACCTTGAGGGCGCAAAAATCGGCGTTCAGCTCGGTACAACAGGCGACATTTATGCAAGTGATTACGAGGAAAAGGGTTCAACGGTAGAACGCTTTAACAAGGGTGCAGACGCTGTTCTCGCTCTTACACAGGGCAAGATTGACTGCGTTATCATTGACAGCGAGCCTGCTAAGGCTTTTGTTGCCGCTAATGACGGTCTTAAGATTCTTGACGAACCGTTTGCGGAAGAAGAATATGCAATCTGCGTAGCTAAGGACAATACAGACCTCCTCGGCAAAATCAACACAGCTCTTGCAGAGCTCAAAGCTGACGGTACAACAGAGTCAATCGAAAAGAACTTCATCGGCGACGATACAAAGGGAAAAACACCTTATGTAACTCCTGCAGGAACAGATTATCCTAACGGCGAGCTCCATATGGCAACAAACGCATTCTTTGAGCCTTATGAGTATTATGACGGTGACACAGTAGTTGGTATTGACGCATCTATGGCACAGGCTATCTGCGATAAGCTCGGCTACAAGCTCGTTATTGACGATATGGACTTTGACGCTATTGTAACAGCTGTTCAGACAGGCAAGGCTGACTTTGGTATGGCAGGTATGACAGTAACTGAGGAAAGACAGCAGGCTGTAAGTTTCTCAGACAGCTACACAACAGCTACTCAGGTAATTATAGTTAAAGAATAATTAAGAATTTTGGAAAGGCAGCCGAAAAGCTGCTTTTCTGATATATAAAGGAATTTAGCATATGGATCAGTTTTTTCAGGAAATAGCTGCAAGCTTTCAGAAAACTTTTATTAAAGATGACCGTTGGCTGCAGTTTTTAAAAGGTCTTGGAGTAACGATTGAAATTACAGTTGTTGCCGCCGTTATCGGTATTATCCTCGGCTTTTTAATCGCGATGGTTCGTTCGACTTACGACAAGAACCTTACCGGTAAAAAATGCAGAAAGCCGAGTGATTATTTACTCAAGTTTTTAAATGTTCTCTGCAATATCTATATTACGGTAATCAGAGGTACTCCTGTTGTAATTCAGCTTATGATTATGTATTACATCATATTTTCATCGTCAAGAAACGGAATTATCGCAGCGGTACTCGCATTCGGTATCAATTCAGGCGCATATGTGGCTGAAATTGTGCGTTCGGGTATTATGTCAATCGACAAAGGTCAGTTTGAGGCAAGCCGTTCGCTCGGATTTAATTACAGCAGCACAATGTTCCATGTAATACTTCCGCAGGCTTTCAAAAATGTATTGCCGGCACTCGGCAACGAGTTTATTGTGCTTGTAAAGGAAACTTCGGTTGCCGGTTATGTTGCACTCCAGGATCTTACTTATGTGGGCAATCTTATTCGTTCAAGAACTTACGAGGCATTTTTCCCGCTTATTTCGGTTGCGGCAATCTACCTTGTTATAGTATTGATTCTGACATACTTCCTCAAAAAACTTGAAAGGAGGTTGCGCAGCAGTGACCACTAATAATGATATTTTAATTAAGGTCGAGGGACTGAAAAAGTATTTTGGCAATAACGAAGTGCTCAAGGGCATTAATGCCGAAATTCACAAGGGCGATGTAATGGTGGTTATCGGTGCGTCGGGTTCGGGTAAATCAACTTTTTTGCGTTGCCTTAACCTGCTTGAAGAGCCGACAGACGGAAAAATCATTTTTGACGGCATTGATATTAACGACAGAAATGTAGATATAAACCTCCACCGCAGAAAAATGGGTATGGTGTTTCAGCAGTTTAACCTTTTCCCTCATATGACAGTGCTTAAGAATATGATTCTCGGCCCTGTAAAACTTCTTAAAAAGAGTAAGGAAGAGGCTACCAAAGAGGCAATGGAGCTGCTTGAAAGAGTAGGGCTTGCAGACAGAGCAAATGACTATCCGTCGCAGCTTTCGGGCGGTCAAAAACAGCGTGTGGCAATTGTCCGTGCGCTTTGTATGAATCCGGAGGTAATGCTTTTTGACGAGCCTACTTCCGCACTTGACCCCGAAATGGTAGGCGAAGTTCTTGAAGTAATGAAAAGGCTTGCAAAAGACGGAATGACAATGGTGGTTGTAACTCACGAAATGGGTTTTGCCCGTGAAGTAGGTACAAATGTTGTATTCGTTGATAAGGGCGTAATCGTAGAGCAAGCGCCGCCGCAGGAATTCTTTACAAACCCTAAGAATGACAGATTAAAGGAATTTTTGTCAAAGGTTTTTTGATTAAATAAACAATATGACAGTCTGATAAACAGTGAGTTTGTCAGACTGTTTTTTTGTGCGATTTTTAACGGTTGCTAAACAATTATAAAAGGTTGGTCAACCTTTAAAAAGGCTTGACCTGAATTTTTAAATTATTTTGCTTAACCCGACTGCTATACCATAATTTCCTCCAATTCTTAATTAATAAAGAACCGTTTATAAAATATTTTCGAGATTTACTTACATTTACAATTTTTAAAAATCAAAATAATTTGCAAGCAATTGCTTGCATTTGCCGTCATAAGTGAATATAATATACTTAAAGGAGCGTGATTTATATGGCAAATACTTCAGCAGTTTATGCCCGTATTGATACAGGCTTGAAAGAAAATGCGGAAAATATACTTGCACAGCTTGGTATTACTCCGTCAAGTGCAATTCAGATGCTTTACAGTCAGATTGTACTTACAAGAAGTCTACCCTTAAATCTTCAACTTCCTGTGGTTAAACCGACTGCTATCGGTTCAATGACTCAATCTGAATTAAATGCCGAATTAATAAAGGGTGAAGAATCTATAAAAGCAGGAAAAACCTATACGGCAGATGAGGTGGACGCTGAACTTGCAAAGGAATTCGGTATATGAATAAGTTATATTCGGTTGTGTACTCTCCGAAAGCAAAGGACGATTTAAAAGAAATTTATACTTATATTACTTTTTAAACGGTAGACACCCGCAGTTTGACCGTTACGGTTATCCGTATTTTTTACGGAGGGCAGGACATTGCAAATATTGCAGCGGATTTTGAAAACTTATAAATTGCGATTATCAACTGTTGATAAAATCTCAACACCTTTTTACCTCAAAATCGGCATTGATATTTCTTTACACGCTGTCGGGTGTTGCATTTTAGGGCAAAAATAATCTCCACAGGATTTATTTTCCTGTGGAGAATTTTATTTGCCTAAAAATCAAAATTTCTGAAAAATTTTTGCTTTTTTAGAAAAAAGCCCTTGACAACCTCCCTTTGGTAGCGTAAAATAGTACAATGTACCATAATGGGGTTATGTACCGACACAGTCGGACAAATCGTCAAAAAAATTTATCTTACAGGGGGATATTATCACAAAATCTCCAAAGTGTCAAGAGGTTTTTTTGACAGGGGCATTGCCCTCAAATTTATTAAGGAGTGATACGCCTATGGTTAATGTCAAACCCGTTAAGCTCGGCAATCGTGAACGAATGAGCTTTGGCAAAATCAATGAAGTTATTGATATGCCTAACCTTATTGATGTCCAGAAGCAGTCTTATCAGTGGTTCCTTGACGAAGGTCTTAAAGAAGTATTTAAGGATGTGTCGGGAATTACCGATTATCAAAATAATCTTGTGCTTGATTTTATTGATTACTCTATTGATGTTGATCACCCAAATTACAGCATTGTAGAATGTAAGTCAAGAGATGCTACATTCTCTGCCGCTTTGCGTGTTACAGCAAGACTTTTAAACAGAGCTACAGGTGAGATTAAAGAGAGCAATGTGTTTATGGGCGATTTCCCGCTTATGACACCGAGCGGCACATTCATCATCAACGGTGCAGAGCGTGTTATTGTATCTCAGCTTGTAAGAAGCCCGGGCGTTTATTATAAGATGGACCACGATAAAACAGGTAAAGAGCTTTACAGCGCTACCGTTATTCCTAACCGTGGTGCATGGCTTGAGTACGAAACAGACATCAACGATGTTTTCTATGTTCGTATCGATAAAAACCGTAAGCTTCCCGTTACAGCGTTCATCAGATCTTTAGGTCTTGGCACAGACGCTGAAATTCTCGACTTTTTCGGCGACGACGAGAGAATGAGAGCTACTATTGAAAAAGACCAGACAAGCAGTGTTGAAGAAGGTCTTATCGAAGTTTACAGAAAGCTCCGTCCGTCAGAGCCTCCTACAGTAGACAGCTCTCAACAGCATATCAATAATCTTTTCTTTGACCCCGGCAGATATGATATGTCAAGAGTAGGCAGATACAAGTACAACAAAAAACTCGGCATTGCCGACAGACTTGAAGGCCAGGTTATTGCAGAGCCTATCTCTAACCCACGCACAGGCGAGGTTATGGCTTTCAGAGATGAGAAAATTACTAAAGAAAAGGCTTTAGAAATCGAAAATGCCGGCGTTCAGATTGCTTATGTAAAAGCACAGGACGAAAAAATCGTTAAAGTTATTTCTAACGGTATGGTTGACATCAAGGCTTATGTTGACTTTGATGCAGAGGCTGAATGCGGAATCCGTGAGAATGTTCGTTTTGATGTTCTTTGCGAAATTCTTGACGCAGCACAGAACGAGGAAGAGCTTAAGGAAATGCTCACAGACAGAGCAGACGAGCTTACTCCTAACCATATCACAAAAGATGATATTTTTGCTACAATCAACTACCTTAACTGCGTGGCTCACGGTGTCGGCAGAACAGACGATATCGACCACCTCGGCAACAGAAGAATCCGTTGCGTAGGCGAGCTTTTACAGAACCAGGTAAGAATCGGTTTTTCAAGACTTGACAGAGTTGTAAGAGAAAGAATGGCTACACAGTCACAGGATATGGACTCGCTTTCTCCTAACTCGCTTATCAATATTCGTCCGGTAACTGCCGCAATCAGAGAGTTCTTCGGTTCTTCTCCGCTTTCACAGTTCATGGACCAGACAAACCCACTCGCAGAGCTTACTCACAAGCGTCGTTTGTCAGCGCTCGGCCCGGGCGGTCTTTCAAGAGATCGTGCAGGCTTTGAAGTTCGAGATGTACACTACACCCACTACGGAAGAATGTGTCCTATCGAAACTCCTGAAGGCCCTAACATCGGTCTTATTTCATACCTTACATCATTTGCAAGAATCAACAAGTACGGCTTTATCGAATCACCGTACCGTAAGATTAATAAAGAAACAGGCGTTGTTACAAACGAAGTTGTTTATATGACAGCCGATGTTGAAGACAACTACACCGTAGCACAGGCAAATGAGCCGCTTGACGAGAACGGCAGATTTGTTCATAACAGAGTTGTCGGCAGAAGAAGAGATGAATTCGTAGATCTTCCTGCAGACGAGTTTGACTTTATGGATGTATCGCCTAAGCAGGTACTTTCGGTTGCTACAGCTATGATTCCGTTCCTCGAAAACGATGACGCAAACCGTGCTCTTATGGGTGCGAACATGCAGCGTCAGGCAGTGCCTCTCCTCAGAACAGAAGCACCTATCGTAGGTACAGGTATGGAGTACAAGGCAGGTACAGACTCAGGCGTATGTATTCTTGCGGAAGAGGACGGCGTTGTATTAAGCGTTGACGCCCGCAACATTCGTGTACAGTACGATTCGGGCAGAATTCAGGACTTTGAGGTTATCAAGTTCCTTCGTTCTAACCAGGGTACATGTATCAACCAGCGTCCTATTGTTGAAAGAGGACAGAGAGTTAAGAAAGGCGAAGTTCTCGCTGACGGTCCTGCTACAGACCACGGTGAAGTTGCTATCGGTAAGAACGCACTTATCGGCTTTATGACCTGGGAAGGTTATAACTACGAGGATGCGGTTCTCCTTAACGAAAAAATCGTAAGAGATGATGTTTATACATCTATTCATATTGAGGAATACGATACAGAGGCAAGAGATACAAAGCTTGGCCCCGAAGAAATCACAAGAGATATTCCTAATGTCGGCGAAGATATGCTCAAGTACCTTAATGAAGACGGTATTATTCAGGTAGGTGCAGAGGTTCACGCAGGCGATATTCTTGTAGGTAAGGTTACACCAAAGGGTGAAACCGAGCTTACTGCCGAAGAAAGACTTTTGAGAGCTATCTTTGGCGAAAAGGCAAGAGAAGTAAGAGATACTTCACTCAGAGTACCTCACGGTGAGAGCGGTACAGTTGTAGATGTTAAGGTATTTACAAGAGCCGACAGCCGTAACGAACTCCAGCCGGGTGTAAATAAGGTTGTCAGAGTTTATCTTGCATTAAAGCGTAAAATCAGCGTTGGCGACAAGATGGCGGGTCGTCACGGTAATAAGGGTGTCGTTTCAAGAATTCTTCCTGTAGAGGATATGCCATTCCTTCCTGACGGCACACCGCTTGACATTGTACTTAACCCGTTGGGCGTACCTTCTCGTATGAACATCGGTCAGGTGCTCGAGGTTCACCTCGGCTATGCGGCTAAGGCACTTGGCTGGAAGATTATGACACCTGTATTTGACGGCGCTCACGAAGGCGATATTTTCCAGGCACTTAAAGATGCAGGTTACAGCGAGGACGGTAAGACATGGCTTATCGACGGCAGAACAGGCGAGCGTTTTGACAACCCTGTAACCGTCGGTTATATGTATTACCTTAAGCTCCATCACCTTGTTGACGAGAAGATTCACGCAAGAAGTACAGGTCCTTACTCACTCGTTACACAGCAGCCTCTCGGCGGTAAAGCACAGTTCGGCGGTCAGCGTTTCGGTGAGATGGAAGTTTGGGCACTTGAGGCTTACGGTGCGGCTTATACACTTCAGGAAATTCTTACCGTTAAGTCTGACGATGTTATCGGCAGAGTTAAGACTTATGAGGCAATCGTTAAGGGTCAGAACATTCCTGCACCGGGTATCCCTGAATCATTCAGAGTTCTTATTAAAGAATTGCAGTCACTTGCTCTTGATGTTCGTGTTCTTGACGCACAGGGCGAGGAAATTGACATTAAGCAGAAGTTTGATGAGGACGAAGACATTACAGATGCAGCTACAACCGAATTCAACGAGGAGAGCGTAATGACCGAGTCAATGGACGGTTACAACCTCGATGAAGAAGGCGAAGAGGGCAATATGTTTGACGATTCGAGTCTTGCAGCAGATGACGATGACAGCGACTACTTCGACTTTGACGACTTAAACAAGAATGATATGTAAGGAGGAAGTATAAAAATGATAGATAATAACGCATTTGATTCAATTAAAATCGGACTTGCTTCCCCTGAGCAAATTAGAGCCTGGTCTTACGGCGAGGTTAAAAAGCCCGAAACAATCAACTACCGTACATTAAAACCTGAGCGTGACGGCTTGTTCTGCGAGCGTATTTTCGGACCTACAAAGGACTGGGAGTGCCACTGCGGTAAATACAAGAGAATCCGTTTTAAGGGTAAAATTTGTGACCGTTGCGGTGTTGAGGTTACAAGAGCAAAAGTAAGAAGAGAAAGAATGGGTCACATTGAGCTTGCCGCTCCTGTTTCTCATATCTGGTACTTCAAGGGTATTCCTTCAAGAATTTCTCTTATGCTCGATATTTCTCCGAGAACACTTGAAAATGTTCTTTATTTCTCAAGATATATTGTTACAGATCCCGGCAACTGCCGTGATCTTGAAAAAAATCAGTGCCTGAGCGAAAAAGAGTACGCTGAAATGCGTGAAAAGTATGACAACGACTTTGAGGCAGGTATGGGTGCAGAGTCTATTCAGAAGTTACTCAAGGAAATTGACCTTGAGCAGCTCTCTGCACAGCTTAAAGAAGAGCTTGAAACAGCATCGGGTCAGAAGAGAGTTCGTATTCTCAAGCGCCTTGATGTTGTTGAGAGTTTCCGTCTTTCGGGCAACCGCCCCGAATGGATGATTATGGATGTTATTCCTGTAATTCCGCCTGATATCCGCCCTATGGTTCAGCTTGACGGCGGCAGATTTGCTACTTCTGACCTTAACGACCTTTACAGAAGAGTTATTAACAGAAACAACCGTCTTAAAAAGCTCCTTGAGCTTAACGCTCCTGAAATCATCATCAGAAACGAGAAGAGAATGCTGCAGGAATCTGTAGACGCTCTCATTGACAACGGCAGAAGAGGCAGACCTGTTACAGGCCCTAACAACCGTCCGCTCAAGTCACTTTCCGATATGCTTAAAGGTAAGCAGGGCCGTTTCCGTCAGAACCTTCTCGGTAAGCGTGTTGACTATTCTGGTCGTTCGGTTATCGTTGTAGGTCCTGAACTTAAGATGTACCAGTGCGGTCTTCCTAAGGAAATGGCTATTGAGCTTTTCAAACCGTTTGTTATGAAACGCCTTGTAGAAACTAAGGCTGTTATCAATATTAAGGCTGCAAGAAAAGCAGTTGAGCGTGCAAAGGACGAGGTTTGGGATGCACTTGAGGTTGTAATCAAGGGACACCCGGTTCTCCTTAACCGTGCGCCTACACTTCACAGACTCGGTATTCAGGCATTTGAGCCTGTACTTGTTGAGGGCAGAGCACTTAAGCTTCACCCGCTTGCTTGTACAGCGTACAACGCCGACTTTGACGGCGACCAGATGGCTGTCCATGTACCGCTTTCCGCAGAGGCACAGGCCGAAGCAAGATTCCTTATGCTTGCAGCAGGCAACCTCCTTAAACCGTCAGACGGTCAGCCTGTAACAGTTCCTACACAGGATATGATCCTCGGTTCGTACTACCTTACACTTGATAAGGACGGCGAGCGTGGCGAGGGCAAGGTATTCCGTGATGTTGATGAAGCTATGATGGCTTATCAGACAGGTGTTATCCAGCTTCACTCAAAGATTAAGGTAAGATACGAAAAGGTAATTGACGGCGTTAAGTATTCAGACCTTGTTGATACAACAATCGGTAAGATTATCTTTAACAACCCGATTCCGCAGAACCTTGGTTTTGTTGACAGAAGCAAGCCTGAAAACCGCTTTAAACTTGAGGTTGACTTCCTTGTAGGTAAGTCTAAACTTAAGAAGATTATTGATAAATGTATTAAGATAAACGGCACAGAGATTACAAGCCATGTTCTTGACCACATCAAGGCACAGGGCTATAAATACTCAACAAGAGGCGCTATTACTGTTGCCGTATGTGACGCCGTTATTCCTCCTGCCAAGAAAGAAATCATCAAAAAGGCAGAGGCTGATGTCGATGCAGTTCGTGAGGACTATATGATGGGTCTTCGTTCCGATGAGGAGCGTTACGAGGAAGTTCTTAAGATTTGGGAGAAGGCTACAAACGATGTAACCGACGCCCTCCAGAAGAACCTTGACCGCTACAACCCAATCTTCATGATGGCCGATTCAGGTGCCCGTGGTAGTATGAGCCAGATTCGTCAGCTTGCAGGTATGCGTGGTCTTATTGCCAATACATCAGGTAAAACAATCGAAATTCCTATCAAGGCTAACTACCGTGAAGGCCTTAACATTATGGAATACTTTATTTCATCCCGAGGCGCTCGTAAAGGTCTTACAGATACAGCGCTCAGAACAGCCGACTCAGGTTACCTTACCCGTCGTCTTGTTGATGTATCACAGGAAGTTATCATTCGTGAGGACGACTGCGGTACAACAGACGGTCTTGAGATTTTTGACATCAAGGCAGGCGAAAACAATGTTATCGAGGGACTTCACGAAAGACTTATCGGCAGATACCTCGTTGACGATTTCTGCGATTCAAACGGCAACACCCTTGTTTCTAAGGATGTAATGATGGGCGACAAAGAGGCTGACATTATCGTAAACAGCGGCGTTGAAAGAATTAAGATTCGTTCCGTACTTTCTTGTCGTGCTAAGCACGGCGCTTGTAAGAAGTGCTACGGTTCTAACCTTGCAAACCGCCAGCCTGTAACAGTCGGTGAGGCAGTAGGTATTATCGCCGCACAGTCAATCGGTGAGCCGGGTACACAGCTTACAATGAGAACATTCCATACCGGCGGTGTTGCATCGGCAGAAGATATCACACAGGGTCTTCCAAGAGTTGAAGAGTTGTTCGAGGCCCGTAAACCAAAGAGCCTTGCAATCATCAGTGAAATTGACGGTGAAGTTAGATTTGAAGAAATCAAAAATGCTCGTCACGCTATTGTATTCAACCACGAAACAGGCGAAGAAAAGCAGTACCTTATTCCTTTCGGCTTTAGAGTTAAGGTTCAGGAAGGTCAGATTATCAAGAAAGGTGACAAAATCACCGACGGTGCTGTTAATCCGCACGATATTCTTGCAATTCTCGGTTCAGACGCAGTAATGAACTACCTTATTTCAGAGGTACAGAGTACCTACCGTTTACAGGGTGTTGAAATCAACGATAAGCACATTGAGG
>OLPZ01001613.1_pt1 | contig 14475 bp, 8 predicted proteins | sample 1672711 | NCBI WGS metagenome assembly OLPZ01 (sample SAMEA3136716, study PRJEB25190) | human gut metagenome
AAGAAATCAGCTATTTTTTCTTGTTCAGAAATTGAAGGAAAAAGATGTTTCGTATTAAAAAAATCATTAATGGGTATATTTAATAATCCATGATTTCTAGCACCTTCTACAGCTATCTTATACATTTCTTTATTCCATTTATTCGAATCAAAATATATTTTTAAAAAATTACTATTGATCTTATTTGTAATTTCAAAACAAATGTATAATGTAGATATAGCTCCTTGATTATATAAATCTAATCTTTTCACAGCACCATAAGGAAATCCATTAGAATAACTTTTATTATATGCAAATTCACCTTTTTTTAATAAGTAATATCCTTTTAAATTTTTACTGGCCACATATTTATCAAAAAATTCTATTTGATCTATTAATCCGTATTTAGCAGAAATAGTCAAAGGTCTTTTCGTTTCTAAATTTTTATTTTTTCTAATGATTCTTGTTACTACATCACATAATTTATAAGTAATCCATTCCCCTTCAAACTCTGGAAATCGTAGTTCTGGTATGTTTTTATTACCTTGTATTTTTTGACTATCTTCATCTTTATTTTCTGTTTGTCTTTGCAAAGAGTCATTTTCTTTTGTAATTTCACACATATTGATCCCTTATATTGGTGGTTCTATTCCTAATTCTTTGCAATATTTTATGATTTTTACATCTACTTCTTTCATTTCTTCATCTATTTTACGTATTTCACGTACTACTTCATCTAAATCTATTGGTTCTTCTTCCTCGAACGTGTCAACGTATCTTGGTATGTTTAGGTTGTAATCATTTTCTTCAATTTCTTCAATTGTTGCTTTATGTGAGTATTTTTCTATTTCTTCCCTATTTTTGTATGTTGTAACTATTTTTTCTATGTCTTCTGCGGTAACAGGTGCTTCCAGATTTTTTTCAAGAAAAGAGCTGGTGTATTCGGCACGGTGGGCGGTCTCGCAGATGGGTTTGCCAAGACAGTCCAGACCGATCACACTTACTACTACGTCTGCAAAATCAGGAATTGCCGGTTCCCAGTCAGCAGGAACCTTCAAGGGTTTTCGTTTCGCTCCGTCTGCTTCGATCAGCATAACATCACAAAAAGGAACCAGTTTCTTCAATGCTGTTTCCTCTATGGCACACATTTTTCCAGAAGTTTCTTCAATATCGGCAACTGCTGCAAAACCGTGTTCTTTCAATATTTCCGAGACTTGCTCAAGATCAGTACTCTTTACCAGAGGCAGCATGGGATCATATGCCATATGGGTAGTTGTGGAAATAATCACTTTTTTACCCAAAGCCTGTAATTCTTCATTCAGGCGGTAAATCAGACTTGTCTTTCCACCACCACCGACTACAGCGATCACTGGGTATTTCTCTATATCAAGTTTTAATAAGTCCAGAAAATATCCGTATCTTTTCATCCTGACCTCCTTCACGCCAATTATTTTCATGCAATGATTCTTTGCCTGACTTCGTAACCTTAAAAAACAATTCTATAAAAAGTACATAGGCTTCATAACATTCCCCAAGCCAAAACATGTTAATAAATGCAATGTGACCAAACAGGATCTAGAGCGTATTTGGCAATACACCCTCACTGAGCAAAATCTCCACCACACTTCCAGCAATACATCTGGCCTTATCCGAAATGGTAAAGCAGTTCTTCTTCTCTTCTTTTCTGGGGTCGATATCGGCGATTTTCATTCCAACAGGAACATTGTAGCCTTCCTTTATAATTCCCCTTAATACGCCTGTTATAGAGGCTTCTACAGGGGTTTCTCCCACGTAGGCAAGAATCTGTCCTTTCTCTACAATATCGGCAATATGGGCCATATTATGGATTCTGCCGACACCCGGGGAGTGGATCACACGTTCTTTGCTGACACCGCCTACCATTCCGGGGACACCCGTATTTGGAATTGCCGGACCCTCAGTAATGATTCTGGCAAGATCGTGACCTCGCATGGTTTCCACAACGTAATCCACGTCTTCCCCGGCAAAAAAGCCTGGTCCCAGACCAATGGTAAGAGGTGCCATATTTCTTGAAGTTCCAAGATTTCTCTTTGCAAGAATTGCATCTACCAGAGCAGCTACCTTGCCTTGCGCAGAAAGTTCAATCATACAATCGCCTGCCGGATCGACCATAAGTGGAATTTCCCCTGCTTGCCAGACTTGCTCGCATTCTTCCAGAGAATCTATTCTTCTGCAAAGAATCCCTTCTACTGCTGCTGTCCCATCATACACAGCTTCGCAAAACGCTACCTTTCTGCGGATTGCACTTGGTTTTTCACATTCTAAGATCAGTACACGATAGCCACAGCGATGCAGTCTGTGGATCACGCCGCTTGCCAGGTCTCCGCCGCCGCGGACTATTATACACTTGTCACTCATACTTTTTTCCTGCCCATTTTTAATATTTTAGAAAAGGCGGGGAAGTCCCCGCCCTCTGATATTTTTGTATTATAACAATATTGCTACATGCTAATCGTTTTTCATTTGATTCAATCAATTTCATAACAATATTGTGTTGCAATTAATATTATAACACTTTTCCCATTTACAGTATAGTATAAAATACATTTTTAATATAGAACCCACAAACAGTAGATTACTGTTCACTCCGTTCACAGCAACATGCTTCACGATGCACAGAAATCATGCATTCGCATGATTTCTGTGCCGCACTTCTCGGGTTTTCTGTGAACTACGTTCACAAAAAACAGCACGCGGAATGCCACCAGTAAACAGTAACAACAGCACTTAAATTATTTACCCTCAGCTGTCATATTCTCCTTATTCACCTTCTCCACTGCATTCACAATATTCTCATACCCTGTACAGCGGCAAAGATTTCCTGCCATATGCTTGCGGATGGCATCTCTCGTAAGCTTCTCGCCCCGCTCAAGAAGCACTGTGGCAGACATAACAAAGCCTGGTGTGCAGAATCCGCACTGGATAGCGCCTTCCTCAATAAAAGCTTCCTGAATCCTGGTAAGTTCGCCGTTTTTCTCAAGACCTTCCAGGGTGCGGATATTCTTTCCCTCAGCCCAGACTGCCAGATAAATACAGGAGTCAATGGTCTCGCCGTCAATGATCACAGTGCAGGCACCGCATTCACCTACTTCACAGCCTTTCTTCACAGAGGTAAGCCCAAGGCGGTTTCGCAGCATGTCAAGAAGGGATTCTCTCACATCCACATACTCAGCTACCTCTTTTCCGTTTACGATACACTGTACCAGCCGCATATCCTTTTTCATGACTGCTCACCTCCTGTTACATTCTCCGCATCAGATGAAGGATAAATTTTTCCATTTGAACTCATATTTTCGCCTGAAGTTGTCCGGACATCCGGCACTACAACTCCCGTCACCATTCCCCTGCGAACACTCTCCTTCAGCGCGCGTTTCGCGATTTCTCCGCCAATCTGCAGTCGGAACGCCTTAGAAGCACGCCAGGAATCTCTGGGATTGATTTCTTCCCTTACCAGCTCTTCCACCTTCTGATACAGCTCTTCGCCAATTTCCATACCCCTCAGCACCTCTTCCGTCTTCGCACACCGATACGGCACGGGTGCAGCTACACCAAAGGTGATCCTTACATCCTCCAGAACCTTTTTCAGAGGATCGATTCTGCTGACTACACTACAGCTCAGAGTCGCAATATCCATTGCATTTCGCATGGAATACTTAATATAAAATCCATGATATCCCTGATAATCCTTCCCAGGGATCACAATGTGGGTGAGCACATCTCCCTGATGCAGATCCACCTTACCAGGTCCCAGATAAAAATCCCTGATGGGAACCATCCGTCCACCAGTTCCATCTGCGATCCGCAACATGGCATTCAGTGAAAAAAGTGTAGGTGCACTGTCCGCACTGACCGCACCATTACAGACATTTCCGCCAATAGTACCAATATTGCGGACTTGGGGTCCACCAACCTGATCTACTGCTTCCCCCAGAACCGGAATCAGCTTCTGAATCACCGGATCATTGGTCACATGGGAAAAAGTAGTTCCTGCACCAATATAAATATCACCAGAATCCATCAGCCGGATTCCCTTGATTTCCTTAATATCACGAATGCTCACTAATGATGTACCGGCCATTTTGCCCTCACGGATCTTGATCAGCACATCACTTCCCCCGGAAATCACCCTTGCATCCGGATGCTCCTTCAAAAGAGTTACCGCTTCCTTAATGGTCTCTGCATTATAATAATTTTCAATATCGTACATTCCTCATGCCCCCTTTCTCAGATCAATCCGGCCTTTGTAAAACCGTCTATCAGTCTTTGCGGTGTCAGAGGAATCTCAGAAAAGCCGATGCCAGTTGCATGAAGCACAGCATTCCGGATGGCCGGTGCACTTGGAATTGCAGGAGGCTCGCCTAGGGCTTTATTTCCATATGGACCCATTGGATCGTTCAGCTCTACAAACTCAGCAGTCAGATCCGGAGTATCCATCATCGTCATCATTTTATAATCCAGCAAAGTCCCATTTAATGGTCTTCCTGTTTTCTCATCGATAAGAAGCTGCTCAGAAACTCCATAACCGATTCCCATAAACATGCCGCCATGAACCTGCATTGCTGCAAGCTGCGGATTCAAAAGGGTTCCACTGTCATGAACATTCACAATATCCAGAACCTTGATCTTGCCAAGTTTCATATCTACTTCTACTTCCGCAAAACAACAGCCGCTGGCAACTGTATTCTTCTTCACCTGTCTGGAAACCTCTGCTGTAAGGACAGAAGAATTACTCAGACTGTAATAGCTCTCCATAGCCAGATCCTCAAGGGAAATCGCAGGCTTGCCATCTGCCAGAATATAACCATCCTCCAGTTCCAGCCGGTCCACATTACCTGGGACCAGTGTTCTGGCATATTCTAAGATCTTCTGCTTCAGCTGCTGCGCACATTCCTTCACAGCTGTACCGGTGACAAAGGACTGTCTGGAAGCATACGCACCTGTATCAAAAGGCGTCACATCTGTATCCTGCTGGGTTACAATATGCACCCTGGAAATATCCATATGTAAGGTCTCTGCTGCCATCTGGGAAAATACAGTATCCGCGCCTTGTCCAATCTCTGTAGCACCAACCTGCAGCTGTACACTTCCATCCTGATTCAGAGACAGCCTTGCACCTGCAATTTCCAGAGAAATTGGCCATACACCAGTCTTATAGGAAAACAGCGCCATACCAACTCCACGCCGGATATCGCCAGTCTGGTTCTGATATGCTTTCCGTTTCTCATCCCAGTGAATATACTCTGCTCCTTTTTCCAGGCACTCAAAAATACCGTTGGTATTCGCTGCGATTGGCTTCAGATAGGCATCTTCATAATAGCCATGGATCAGATTTTTTCTGCGGAATTCCAGCGGATCCATACCGATTTCATAAGCAATATCATCCATAAAGCTCTCTGTGGCAAAGCAAACCTGAGGAATACCATATCCTCTCATCGCCCCTGCTGTAGGACAGTTGGTATAGACGGTATATGCTTCTCCTCGGATATTTGGGCATGCATACTGAAGTCTGCTGGCCGTCAGACCATTGGCTGCTATGGCATGTCCGTGGGATGCATAAGCTCCCTGATTGGAATAGGTAGTCATCTCTTTTGCAAGAAGATGTCCTTCTGCATCTACGCCTGCTTCCATGTCATATTCAATGGAGTGACGGGTTCTGGTATTGGTAAAGGTCTCCTCACGTGTAAGCTCGATCTTCACGGGACGACCGCCCACCTGCATGGTGAGAAATGCATTCAGAGGTTCATAAAGCACCTCCTGCTTGTTGCCAAAACCACCGCCTACATAAGGCTTGATCACACGTACCTGCCCCCAGGGGATTCCAAGTGCCTGGCCAACAATACGGCGTACAATATGTGGAATCTGTGTGGAAGAAACCACCACGACCCTTCCCTTTTCCATATAGGCGTAAGAAATATTATTCTCAATATGGCAGTGCTGGACAATAGGTGTCTTATAGCTTCTTTTCAGCTTCACGGCAGCCTTCTCCATTGCGCTGTCCACATCTCCGATCGCAAAGCTGGATCTTGCCAGAATGTTATCCTTCTTGTCAAGATGAATGGGATGCTCCGTTCCACGCATGGAAATCTTCGGGCTCACGACCACCGGATATTCCTCATATTCTACTTTGATCAGCTTCAATGCCCTGGAAGCTGTCACTTCGTCCTCAGCTACTACAGCTGCAATATCATCGCCATAATACCGTACTCGTCCGGTGAGCAGATTACGGTCTGCCACATCCTGATGAGCAAGCTCCACGGACCAGGGATGTCCTGGGGTGGGATAACAATGATTCGGTACGTCCTTAAAGGTAACTACCTTTACTACGCCGTCCAGAGCCTCTGCTTCGCTGGTATCAATGAATTTTACCACGCCATTTCCGATCTTTGCATGATAAACCCTGGCTACCAGACACTTATTCAGAATCAGGTCATCTGTAAATTTCGCACGTCCTGTCACTTTCTCATAAGCGTCTACTCTTGGAACACTCTTTCCAATCATATGCTTCACCTTCTTTATATTTTTTGCAGCGGATGCCTCCAATCCGCCCTTTACCCCCTCATAAAGGAATGGCCGACGCCGTTCAAAAAACAAGTTTACGGTTCTTCTTTGAACTGATCGTCGGCCCCTTATGCTTCTTCTCTTTCCGTCTCAACCTAAAAAATATTGTACAAAATATTCTTTCAATGCAAAATTATTGTATCATATTTCACCGGTGTTTTGCAATAATTTTATAAATAATTTAGCTGTTTTATCTGTATAATTTTGAAATTTCTGCAAATTCGAAGTTCTATCAGCCTGGGGCATGTCTGGAAAATCATTCCCGCAATCTTCATTCCCTGCTTTGCGGTATATTTCGCCATGGAATATTGCGTAACTGTCATAATCGCTTCTCTAATTTTTCGCCGTATAAATCCCCCGCAGATCGTAAATCGCATGTCTTGGACACTTCACTGCGCACATTCCACAGCTCAGGCAGACAGACTCTTCTATCACTGCACAGTTATCTGTAACCCGGATTGCCCCGGCCGTACAGGTCTTCTCGCAGATTCCACAGCCGATACAGCTGACTTCACACTGTTTTTTTGCCTCTGCCCCTTTACTCTTATTTGAGCATTTTACTACGATCCAATTGGCACATTCATGGACATGAATAATCTGCTGTGGACATACCTTCCCACATGCTCCGCAGCCGATGCATTTTTCTTCCTCTATTTCCGCCACGCCATACTCATTTAGGGAAACGGCGCCAAATTTACATTTCTCCACACAGGCTCCACAGCCAATACATCCATCTTTGCATCCATTGTCCCCTGCTGTAACCCTGCACCCCCCATTACATGCCACAACAGCTGACCGATACGGAAATTTCTTCTTTACTGCCATCTCTCATCCCTTCCTTTCATATGGTGTTTCACTAAGAGGAAGGCTGTAACGCCTTACACCATCTCTTCGGAAATAGGCATCTGCTATTGCGGGTGCGGTGGGAATGGATGTAATTTCTCCAATACCAATAGCACCGCAAGCAACCTTAAGGCCTGGCTTGTCGATAACAATGGCATCGATCTTCGGAATCTCATGTGCACGGAAAAGACCTAAAGAACCATACTTGGAAATAGGTTTACAGTTCTCATCAATGGGATATTTTTCCCGCAGGGCAAATCCTATGGACATTACCACACCACCCTCGATCTGCCCCTCACAGGACAAAGGATTTACCGCTTTTCCCACATCATGAGCAGCAACTATCTCTTCAATTTTACCTGTCTTGGAATCCAAAATACAAACCTGGGTAGCATATCCATAAGCAACATGGGATACCGGATTGGGCACATTTGCACCAAGAGGATCGGTCTTCGCAAGATATTCTGCATAATAAACCTTACCGATCATATCTTCTACGCTTAATCCTGCTTTTTTATCCTCCATCAGTTTCTCACAGGCTCTTCTGCAAGCCTCACCGGTGATCAGTGTCTGTCTGGAACCGGATGTAGTTCCGGAATCTGGTGAAATCCAGGTATTACTGCGCTCGTAAATGATATCCTCTCTTTTTATATCTGTATTACTCACGATCATCTGGGTCAGTACTGTGCCAAGCCCCTGTCCAATACAGGAAGCTCCTGAGTAGATGTGAAGCTTCTTATCCTCTTCATAAATCAGTTTCACGCGGCCAGTGTCCGGAATTCCAACACCAACACCCGCATTCTTCATGGCGCAGCCAATGCCCACCGCTTTTCCTGCTGCCAACGCAGCTTCATATTTCGGCTGTACCGCTTCTAAGGTCTCCACAAGACCTGTGGAAGCGTCAACAATCTGACCATTTGGAAGTGTTTCCCAGGGCCGGATCGCATTGCGGTAACGAATTTCCCAGGGAGTGATTCCCACCTTATCTGCCATCATATTCAGAAGTGTCTCTGTCGCAAAACAGGTCTGGGTAACTCCGAATCCGCGAAATGCTCCTGCCGGCGGATTATTGGTATAGTAAGCTGTTCCCTCAATTTCAAAGTTTTCGTAGTGATAAGGACCTGCTGCATGGGTACATGCGCGCTCCAGAACCGGACCGCCAAGAGATGCGAATGCACCTGTATCCGCGGCAACCTTTGCCTTTACTCCCATGATATTTCCATTTTCATCACAGCCCATGGTCATATCCATATAAAAAGGATGGCGCTTAGGATGAACCAGCAGGGATTCTGCTCTTGTAAGCTTCATCTTAACCGGTTTCTTCGTTACATAGGTAAGAAGCGCGCTTAAATGCTGCACAGTCATGTCTTCCTTACCGCCAAATCCGCCGCCTACTAGCGCATTTTGTACCTTTACTTTGTCTGTACCAAGAACTAAGCTGCATTCGTGCAGCGTCTGGTGTGCTGACTGGTCTGTGGAATATACAAAAACATCTCCGTCTTCATCATAAAAAGACACAGCACATTCCGGTTCCAGAAATGCGTGTTCCGTCCATGGTGTCTCAAAATGATGGGAAATCACATATTTGGAATTTTTTATAGCCTCTGCTGCATTTCCCCGGCTGATATGTTTATATGCACAGATATTGTTCTCTTCCTCATCAAATACCTTTGGTGCATCTGGTTTCGCTGCCTCTTCAATCGTATGAATGTGAGGAAGTACCTCATACTCAACCTGGATCAGCTTCGCTGCCTTATCCGCAGTCTCTTTATCTCTGGCTGCTACAAGTGCAATGGCATCTCCCAGATAATGGGTAAGCCCTCCTATCGGAATCAGGGTATACTGATCATGCTTCAAATGTCCGATTTTATTCTCTCCTGGAATATCTTCCGCCGTAACAACTGCCTCTACCCCAGGAAGTGCCAGTGCCTTGGTCTTATCAATGGAAAGCACCCTTGCACGCGGATATTTACTTCTCAGTGCTGATCCATAAAGCATACCATCCAGGTAAAAATCGTCTGGATATTTTCCGGTACCAAGAACCTTTTCCCCAACATCGATTCTTGCTACGCGGGAGCCAATATGCCAGTCGTTGTTAATTTCTTCCGGAAGTGTCCCCTCCTGCATAACTTTAGCCGCGATCCGTACTGCATCTATAATTTTTACATATCCGGTACAACGGCAATAATTGTTACGCAAGGCATATTTGATTTCTTCATCAGTGGGCTCTTTATTCACATCCAGAAGAGCTTTCGTGCACATTACCATGCCAGGAATGCAAAAGCCGCACTGTACAGCACCAGCCTTTCCGTATGCATACGTATATACCTTTTCTTCCCACTCTGTCAGACCTTCTACTGTAATGATATTTCTGCCATCCAGCAGATCTGTATCCGGCACACAGGCCTTACAGGTTCTGCCATCGATAATCACTGTACAGGCTCCACAGGCACCCTCACTACAACCATCTTTTACAGAAGTCAGATGTAACTCATCACGGAGAAATCTGAGCAGCTTTTGATTTTTTTTCGTCTCTACCCTCTGGCCATTGACTGTAAATACTGCCATGTTGGACTCTCCTTTCTACTACCCCCCATGAAAGTCAGATGCTTTTAACTGCGCTCCTAAACTTTCACAGTGAACTATGAGAAACACATTCTGAAGGTTTCCCAAATTATCGCAGCAGTCACCAAGATCTTATGCATAAACATACTTCGGCTCGCTGCCTGTCAAAATATAGACACTGTCCACAGCCCTTAAAAAGCTGTGGACAGTATTTTCTATTACTTTATTTAGTTATCAGATATCCATAATCATCGATCACTGCACAGATCAGCTTCTTCAAACCGTCATACAGTTTATCTGCCGGATCGTCTGCCTTGCAGTCTGTAATCTGGCCTACAAATCTGACCTTACATGTCTTATTCTCTTTATCCAGAACAACAAAACCATCGTTCTTACTGTCTGCCATGTCTTTCTCATTTGCAAACAGAGTAAATTTATCCTTGTATGGTGCACTTGCGTATGGGCAGAAGCTCTTACAGTTACCGCACTCATTACACATATAATCTACGTGGATGACCTGATTCATAGCCATTCCAGGAACCTTGATGGAAATATTGGCACGGTTCGGGCACACATCTACACAGTTCTCACAGACTTTGTTACAGGTAAGACATCTCTCTTCCTCTGTCTTCGCCTCTTTACTGTGCTTCAGGATACCTTTCTTTTCGAAACAGTCTTTCACATCACCTGTCACAGCTGCATCTCTGGTAATCTCTTTGCCAAGAATATCTTTCACTGCCAGCTGTGCATCCCGGATTCCCTCTACGATGGTTGCTGCGCCTCTGGCGCCGTCTCCGGCAACATAGACACCACTCACACTGGTTTCAAGAGTCTTATCGTTGACCTTTGCTTTTCCTCTTTCATCTACTGCGATCTGGTTGGCAGTGTAGAAATCGGTATCAATCTTTTCTCCAACAGCTACGATCACGGTGTCAGCCGGAACCTCTACCACATCTACAGTCTCGGTTACACCTGCACGTCCGGAAGCATCCATCTGGCCGAGCTTCATCTTCTTGCAGAGCAGTCTGCCGCCATCAAGACTTACCGGAGAAAGAAGTTCCTTAAACTCAACGCCCTCCTCCAGAACTTCCAGAAGCTCATCCTCTGCAGCTGGCATATAGCGCTTGGTTCTTCTGTATACAAGATAAACATGCTCTACACCTTCTGTGCGTTTCGCAGCTCTTGCAGTGTCCATAGCAGTGTTTCCGCCGCCGATTACAACTACATTTTTGCCAATATTCAGCTTACCATCATTTGCCTTGAAATCACGAAGAAACTTCAGAGCGTTAACGGTCTCACCTTTTTCCAGTTTCAAAGTGCCAGGCTTGCCAGCTCCGATTGCCAGGATCACAGCATCATAGCCCTGTGCTTTCAGATCTGCCACAGAAGTGATTTCTGTATTTGTGCAGATCTCTACACCCATCTTCTGGATGAAAGAAATATCTTTGTCAATGGCGTCGTCTCCAATACGGAATCCAGGTATCACGTAACGGATCACGCCGCCGGCTTTCTCTTCTTTTTCAAAAATGGTAACTGCTGCGCCCTCTCTTGCAAGGAAGTAAGCTGCAGCTATACCTGCCGGTCCACCGCCTACAACAGCTGTTTTTTTACTGATAGCAGCCTTCGCCTTTACATATGGAAGCACACTTTCGTATCCGTTTTTGGCAGCCATCAGCTTTGTTCCACGCACGTCCACCGGCTCTTCATAAAAGTTCCTTGTACATTTTGTCATACAATTATGTGCACACAAGGTACCTGTAATAAAAGGAAGTGGATTCTTATCCAGAATCACTTCAAGAGCTTCTTTATATCTGCCTTCCCCAGTCAGCCGGATATACTCCGGAATATCCTGATGGATAGGACATCCTTCCTGACAAGGTGCATAAAAGCAATCCAGAAGCGGAACCTGCTGATCACTCTTTCTTACAGGAAGAGGCTTAATGCTCTTTAAATGGTGGTGATCTTTTTTCGCTTCTTCAGCAAGGGCAGACAGCTTCTCCACCTGTACACCCTGCCATTTCTCCAAAGGCTTTTCCATTACTTTTTCTGCCATCTGGGTAAATCTCTGATATCCGCCTGGTTTTAATAAAGTAGTAGCTACTGTTACCGGCCACACACCACAGGAAACGATCTTGTCAATGTTATAATAATCAGCTCCTCCTGAATAAGCGATCCGAAGCTTTCCTTTAAACTGTGCAGAAAGCTTTGCTGCAAGTGAAATAGACAGCGGGAACAAAGACTTCCCAGACATATACATTTCTTCACTTGGAAGCTCACCTCTGGTCACATCCACAGGGAAGGTATTGGTGATCTTCACTCCGAATTCAAGCCCAAGCTGACCGGAAAGCTCTATCAGTCTGGTCAGCATAGGCACAGCATCCCCATACTGCAGATCATCCAGGAAATGGAAATCTCCAAATGCCATGTAGTCGTATCCCATCTCATCCATAGTCTTTCTGGCAAATTCATAGCCTAAAAGAGTAGGATTGCATTTAATAAATGTATTTAAATGCTTTTCTTTCAGCAGGTAATCTGCAATACTTTCGATTTCCTTTGGCGGACATCCATGCAAAGTAGAAATCGTAGCTGAATTACAGACTGCAGATGGGATCCTCTTAATATCTTCTGCATTTACATGCTGAAACAGGTCTGTATGATCCAGAAGCCATTCCTGGCATTCTTTAAAAACAGCGGTATCCTTTGCTTCCTTCATGCCTTCGATAAAGGCATCGATCTTAGTAGTCTTGATCCCTGCCAGATCATATCCTACGGAAATATTAAACTGGAATCCGTCCTGTCCTCCCAGTTCAAACTCTTTGGCCATTACATGAAGCAGAAACCATGCCTTAATATATTCTCCCATTGCATCCGGTACTGTCAGCTCAGTAGACCACTCACAGTTATATCCCTCGTCCTCAGCAAGGATACATGGCTTATTAATACAGGAAGCCAATTCCTGTCCATCCATCTTCTGCACAGTTTTAAGCTCAAAGAATCGTGCCCCTGCATAATATGAAGCTACAATATTCTGAGCAAGCTGAGTATGGGGGCCGGCTGCCGGCCCAATTGGATTCTCCAGCTTCCTGCCAAAGATCTCTCCGCCTTTCCCAGGATCTGCCTTATAAGCCCTATGCACTCCAAATACAGTTCCTCTTGATCTTTCTTCCTCCAGGATCCACTCCATCAGCTGTCCAAAGGACATACATGTCATAAGATCACTCATTCGTCTGCCTCCTATTTCCCACTGTTAATATCATCTGCCAGTTCTTTCGCAGACTGTCTGCAGTCTGCTCCACATCACATACCAATACTTCTCTGTCCTTCATCAGCACTTTTCCATTGCAGATGGTTGTTACAACATCTCTTCCGATTGTGCCAAACAGAAGATGACCGTTCACATTGTCCCCACGCATTGGTGTAAGAGGATCATAATCCATTACGATCACATCCGCTGCAGCACCTTTCTTCAGTACACCCAGCTGTTTCTTAAAGTATCTGCCTGCGATCACTGCATTATTCTCAAACAGCATCCTGGGAACCTCTGCCCAGGCTGCATTAGGATCGCAAAGGCTATGCTTGTGAAGGATATTTGCCACCTTCCAGGACTCCAGCATATCATGGGTATATCCGTCTGTTCCAAGCCCTGTAACAATTCCTTTATGTACCATCTCCATAGTAGGAGGACATCCACAGGCATTTCCCATATTGGATTCCGGATTGTGTACAACCATAGTATCTGTGTCTTTGATAAGATCCATCTCATGCTCATTCACATAGATACAATGTCCCAGAAGTGTCTTGGGTCCCAAGATATTCCAATCATATAACCTGTCCACGATCCGCTTATTATGCTCTTTCAGGCACTGATGAAGGTCATAGATCCCTTCAGCCACGTGAATATGGTAACCAACACCTTCCGGCTTCAGTTCATTACAAAGCTCCATTGTCTGATCAGAAATCGTAAAGGATGCGTGCATACCCATCATAGCTGCGATCATATCGCTGTCATCTGCCAGGGCGTGTTTGATAAAATTCACGTTCTCCATAACAGACTCTCTGGACTTATCCATACCATCACGGTCAGAAATCTCATAGCACAGGCAGGTACGGATCCCCAGATCCCTGGCTGCGTCCTCTATAGCACTTAAAGATCCTGTAATATGCCCGAAGCTGGCATGATGGTCGAAAACAGTTGTTACACCGTTGCGGATGGAATCAATATAGGTAGCATAAGCGCTGAGCCTGGTCTGCTCCAGCGTAAGATGCCGGTCGATCGTCCACCACTGTCCATCCAGAATATCCAGAAAACCAGATGGATTGTACCCCTTGATAGAAAGCCCTCTGGCAAAGGCGCTGTAAATGTGCTCATGTGCATTAATAAATGCAGGCATGATCAGGCCACCTTTTGCATCAATGTATTCTGCCCCTGGACAGGCCTTTTTTACTTCTTCCGTATTGCCTACCATGTGGATCGTATTGCCATCTATGGCC
>OLPZ01001620.1_pt1 | contig 14445 bp, 8 predicted proteins | sample 1672711 | NCBI WGS metagenome assembly OLPZ01 (sample SAMEA3136716, study PRJEB25190) | human gut metagenome
TGTTTTCGTAAATCCCTTTTAAGTCTGTTTGTCTTATCTTCCGGCTTTACTCCTGTTCCTCATTCATGAACAGCGCCGTCAGAAATACAAATACATAAGCCTGTAAGAATCCATCAAATATATCAAAATAAAAACTAAACGGGATTGGTATAATCGCCGGAGCTACTATTTTTAAAAGCTCCATGATTACAAATGCTCCCAGCACATTACCGAACAGTCGCATGCACAAGGACAATGGACGGATTACAATCTCCAGTACCATGATCGGTGCGACGAACGGAACCGGCTTTGCAAAATGTTTGACCCAGTGTTTTAATCCGTTTTTATGTATTCCGGAATACTCGATCAGACACATACTCATAACAGCCAGCGCTATTGTGACATTCAGATCCTTTGTCGGCGGTTTAAACCCAAACAATCCAATGATATTGGCAATTCCGATATAGATCAGCACCGTGATCAGATATGGGATATATCTTCGGTTTTCTTTGCCCATAACATCTTCAAAGAAGTCCACTCCTTTTCCGATTGCGGATTCCAATAAAAGCTGAGCTTTCCCCGGATTCTCTACACTGAGATTCCTTACGAATATGACACACAGCAATACAACTACAGCCATAATGATCCATGTGACCGCCACGGACTCACTAATCTTAATTCCCCCGAATAACGGAATGGTAAATGCTGTATCACAATTCAGCTCTTCCAACAGACTCTCTGTTAATTTCTCCGTATGACTCCCTCCCTTTCTTCTTCAAATTTCGTGATTACTTTACTCTCCTGTTTTTTAAATGTCAATCATTTCTTTTTTTCTTAACAATTACTTTATTTGACAATTTTTTAAGCATATTCTCTTATTTGAGTTTTTTCATTTGTCCAAAATTTAGTCACTTTCCTCCCGTTTTATATACCTTCTCCTTAACATGTTGAAAATTTGCACAAATTATTTGTGTTTTTCAGAAAAATTTTAGTCGTTACGCATATTGCTTTCGGCAATATGATATAGATATGACCGCTATACACCATTGAGTTTGACTTTTTTTGCCAAAGCCTGTAAACTAAGGCAAGGCAAGAATCTCCCGGATTTGGGAAGTTTGCAAATAAAGAAATACAACAAATAAGGAGAGCATATATGCGACTTAGAAATATACCCCGCGCCGAAGGCGTGTTAAAAGAGTGCAGTCAGGTTATCGAGACTCCGGAAGAATTCCGTGATCACTGGGCATCTGATGTATTCCAGAATGACTACCCGGTCCACATTGAAATCGGCATGGGAAAAGGCCGTTTTCTCATGGCACTGGCTCAGAAAAATCCACAGATCAACTACATCGGAATCGAGCGCTACACAAGCGTCCTTCTCCGTGCTGTGGAAAAGTTAAACATATATATAGAAGAAAACGAAAGCACTCTGCCAAACATTCGCTTCATTTGTATGGACGCACAGGACATAGCAAATGTGTTCGCTGAAAATGAAGTTGACCGGATCTATCTGAACTTCTCCGACCCATGGCCGAAAGCCCGCCATGCAAGAAGGCGCCTCACGTCACCGGATTTTTTTGCACGTTACGACAAGGTGCTTGTCCAGGACGGACAGGTAGAATTCAAGACAGATAACCGTGATCTTTTTGATTTTTCCGTTGAGTCTTTAGGGGAATCCGAAACATGGGGCATTTCCGAATGTACTTATGACCTGCACCATGATGAAATTATGAACGTTGGAAATATTATGACAGAATATGAAGAGAAATTTTCATCCATGGATCACCCGATTTGCAAGCTCATTGCTAAAAGAAGATGTCTGCTATGACTTTCTTAGCGCTACAGCGCATATATTATTAATGAGAAAGCCTTCGGAGTCTGTTCGCCATGAGCCGAAATTGTCATAACAAAAAAAACTTCCGACAAAAGTTTTTTGAATACACTTATCGAAATCGGTGTCTGCACAGGTGGATCAATTGTTTCAGGAAATCCCTGAAAGAAGTATATGATATTCTGAACCACGGTTCTGACTGCCGAAGGCACTGATCAGAAAGGTTGATTTGATGTTACATTTAACTGCAAAAAATTTTCAAATAGAAGTAAAAGATACCTCTCTCCCGGTCATCGTTATGTTCTACGCTATCTGGTGTGGGAAATGTGCCATGATGAAGCCGGTCGTGGAGGATATCGAAAAGAAATACGCCGGAAAGATCAAGTTCTGCGAAGTCGAAATTGAAGAATCTGCAGTACTCGCCGCAGAATACGCTCCGGAAATCGTCCCGACATTTGTTCTCTTCAAAGATAAAAAGGCAATCAGTGTCATGGGTGGAATGGTGGATGAACACACATTTGAATCCAGAATGCTGGAAATCCTGTCTTAGTCCACAGATGTACACAAGCCGTAACAAAATCTTTCGAAATAGTTAAGAATTTTTTACTTTTTACTTTTACACAAGTATGCTATTATTGGGGGTACAGAAAGGAGATGTGGCGTCTGACACCACAGGATAATTATGAGTATGAAAAAATTAAAAAGGGTTCTGCCGTTTAGCCTGGCAATAATTCTGGCATCTGTAAGCCTGCCGGTAACTGTCCTGGCTGACAGCGCAAAAGTAGTCACTCTCGGAGCGAACTTATCCGACGAGCAGAAAGCTTCTATGTACAAATACTTCGGTACTTCCGCCGATCAGGTAGACACGATCGAAGTCACGAACACAGACGAAAGAAAATATATGGAAGGGATCGCGACCGAATCCCAGATTGGTACAAGAACATATAGCTGTTCTTATGTTGAGCCGACAGACAGCGGCGGAATTCAGGTAAAAGTCGCAAACCTGACATTTGTAACAAGTTCTATGATCGCCAGTACACTTTTGACTTCCGGCGTTGAGAACTGTAACGTTGTTGCCGGATCTCCAATTGAAGTATCCGGAACCGGTGCACTGACAGGTATTATGATGGCTTACGAAAAAGCCAGTGGAAAAGAACTTTCCGAAGACCAGAAAGCAACTGCAACAGAAGAGCTGGTAACAACCGGTGACCTCGCCAAGGATCTCGGTCAAGATACAGCATCTGATCTGATCAACGATGTCAAAAAATCCGTTATTGAAGACAAACTGACTGATCCGTCCGATATTCAGGACGCGATTTCTGACGCAGCCGATAAGCAGGGAATTACACTGACCGATGACCAGCTTGCGAAAATCACAAGTCTGATGGAATCTATTTCCCAGTACGACTACGATGTCAAAGCACTGAAAAAGACTCTCGACAACCTGGACGGGAAATCTGGAGGATTCTTCAGCAACTTGTGGTCCTCCATCAAAGGCTTCTTTGGCGGGGATAGTTCTGGCGGTGGAATTATTAACAATACGGATGATGCAGCACTCGGAAATGATGCAATCATCGACAGCACATTAGATGCCGTAAAAAGCAAAGCAAACGATGCCGTAAATCAGGCAAAAGACGAAGGTCTCTGGGATAAAATCGTAGGATTTTTCAAGGATCTGTTCGGAGGCGATGATACCGGAAACTCCGATAATACAGATAGCACTGACGCAGTCGAAGAAAATACGGACAACAACACCGATACAGGCAGCACCGACAACAATGCTGATAACGACACTTCTACAAACGCAGAATAAAATTAATTCATAACTTTAGCAGGGAGATGGAATACTCAAATTCCATCTCCCTGTTTCTCTTCCACAACTCCCAGCGTAAATCACATAATAAAAGTGGCACCAGGCGGTGATAAAATCATTGAGTGATTCTCGTTATATTTTCGAGCTGGCCTCTCTTATTATATATTTTAAAATTCAAAAACTGCTACCCCATACGGCGGCAATTTGTATCCAAATGAATATGGTCTTCCATCACATTCTTTCTTCACGGCATGATAAATGTTCTGTCTCTTCTCGCCATTTCCGCCATATTTCACATCGTCACTGTTCAGAATCAGCTTATACTGCTTCTTTCTAGGAACTCCTACACGGTAATCTTCTCTTGCCATCGGTGTGAAGTTGATCACGAACAAAAGGTTATGCTTTCCATCTTTAGAATGGCGGATAAAGCTGTAAATGCTTCTGTCTGCATCATCTGCATTGACCCACTCGAATCCTTCCCATGACTGATCCAGTTCATAAAGTGCCTGTTTCTTTTTATACATGTGGAGTAAATCACGCATCCATGACTGAATTGCCTGATGCTCCGGCTCCTCCAACAGATACCAGTCCAGTTCACGTTCCTCTGACCACTCGCGAAGCTGTGCAAAATCCTGTCCCATGAACAACAATTTCTTTCCGGCGTGTCCCATCATAAATGCATATCCTGCTTTCAGGTTCGCATATTTATCAAATCCAAGTCCTGGCATCTTATTGATCATGGAACATTTCAAATGGACAACCTCATCATGCGACAGTACGAGAATGTAATCTTCGCTGTACGCATAACTCATGGCAAATGTCATCATATGATGATTGTCTTTTCTGAAATACGGATCCAGCTTCATATATTCCGTAAAGTCGTGCATCCACCCCATATTCCACTTAAGGCTAAATCCAAGACCTCCGTCTTCTACATCTCCGGTTACCTTCGGCCATGCCGTAGACTCTTCCGCGATCATAAGTGCTCCCGGATTTCTTCCAAGTACAACTGTGTTCAGATGCTTGAAGAAATCTACTGCCTCCAGGTTCTCATTACCTCCATACTGGTTCGGAACCCATTCTCCGTCTTTCTTTCCATAATCCAGGTACAGCATAGAAGCAACTGCATCAACGCGAAGTCCATCAATATGGAAATGCTCCACCCAGAAAAGTGCATTGGCAATCAGGAAGTTCCTTACCTCATTCTTGCCAAGATCAAATATCTTCGTCCCCCAGTCCGGATGCTCCCCTTTTCTTGGATCTGCATACTCGTAAGTTGCTGTTCCGTCAAACTCGGCAAGTCCATGCTCGTCCTTTGGAAAATGTGCCGGAACCCAGTCCATAATAACACCGATTCCATTTCTATGCAGATAATTGATCATCCACGCAAAATCTTCCGGTGTTCCATAACGGCTTGTCGGCGCATAATATCCTGTCACCTGATATCCCCATGATCCATCAAATGGGTGTTCTGCGATTCCCATGATCTCCACATGCGTATATCCCATATCTTTCATATACTTTGTGATTTCTTTTGCAAACTCACGATAAGTATAGAATCCCTCGTCCTCTGTGCCTGGGTGTCTCTTCCAGGAACCCATATGAACCTCATATACAGACATTGGTTCTTTTTTGTGGTTCCATTTTTCCCGTGCAGTCATCCAGGAACTATCGGTCCATTTCAAATTCTCAATATTCGTTATTCTTGATGCTGTACCCGGACGAAGTTCTGCATAATTGGCATACGGATCTGCCTTCATATGATACTCCCCTGTAATCGTCTCAATACAGAACTTATACATCATGCCTTCTTTTACTCCCGGTACAAAGCATGTGTAAATTCCGATATATTCCGCCCTTGTCATAGGGTTTCTTGTGCGATCCCAGTCATTGAATTCCCCCACTACAGACACTGATTTCGCATTCGGTGCCCAGACAGCAAAATAAACTCCTTCCTGCCCTTCGTCGTCCACCATATGTGCACCCAGCTTCTTATAAATTTCGTAGTGATTTCCCTGTCCGAAAAGGTACTGATCTAATTCTCCGATTTCATAAGCTTTCCATTCTTTCTCCATAAACTTCCCTCACATTTCATCCGGATTTCAATATCTTAAGTATACCTTAGCGGAACACAAAATTCAATCTATGTCACTCGATTCCAGACAAAAAACAGGGATACAATTTTCTACAATTGTATCCCTGCTTCATCACTTACATTCACTATATCATTAAATTTTAAAATCTTCTTCCTTCAGAATAATGCGATCTGACGAATCCGTAGATTTTCCAAATACACGTCTTGCAAGATGCTTTACATTTGCTTTCTGTGAATGTTTAATTGCTTCATCCATGATTTCTTTTACTTCCGCAACTGTAACCGCATGATCTTCACGCTGCATTACATCAATTCGGCTGTAAAGTGCCAGAATTCCCATTTCATCAAGCTTATATCCATTTTCCTTCGCATAAGTCTGACCAAACGTTACTAACTCATCATTGATGAATACCGGAAGCTCAAGCTTAGAAGTGAATTTCTTTTTGAAATCCGGATTAGCTGTCATAATTCTCTCCAGAGGTTTTCTCTGATCTTCAAGAACAAAGAGAAGCTCTCCGGTCTTTCTTGACATCAATGCATTCAGTTCCTTGATTGTTCTGGAATTCAACTTACCAGCCTTTTCGATGATGATCGCTCCACCGCGAAGCTTCTGGATAATATTGCCAAGTTCCTTCTTATTCAGCGATTCACCTGTAACAATAGCAACTTTACCCTGTTTCAGATTTCTTTGTTTCTGGATTGCTTTTACAATATCTACTGCAAGTACTGTTTTTCCAGATCCCTTACGGCCAATGATCATTAAGTTACCGGTTCTTGAAGTTCCCTCTCTCTGGGCACGTCTGTCATTATCAAGTACTGCAACAATCTGTTCACTCATTCCTCTGACCGGTACGAAGTAAGAGAATAATTTCTTCTGCTCCTCTGTCAGTCCGGCTTTCAGTCCAATCTCACTGGTTGCACTTAAGTCATATCTTCCTGTTACAACAAATCCGGTATCAAATGGAACTCCACTTCCTTTTGACTTCTTAATTCTGCGCTGAATCTCTTCCTCAGATGGTTCTTCAATTTCCAAGTCTCCTTCAAGTTCTTCCGGATCCGGAATCTCAGGAAGCTCATCTTCAAAGTCATCTTCCTCGAAATCCTCTTCCTCAAAATCATCCTCTTCCTCGAAGTCGTCCTCTTCCTCGAAATCGTCTTCCTCGAAGTCGTCCTCTTCCTCAAAGTCATCCTCTTCGTAATCGTCGTCTTCTACATAATCATCTTCATAGAAGTCATCCTCTTCCTCAAAGTCGTCTTCTTCCTCAAAGTCATCCTCTTCCTCAAAGTCGTCCTCTTCCTCGAAATCATCCTCTTCCTCGAAGTCGTCCTCTTCCTCGAAGTCATCCTCTTCCTCGAAGTCATCCTCTTCCTCGAAGTCGTCCTCTTCCTCGAAATCATCCTCTTCCTCGAAATCGTCTTCGTCCTCGGATTCATCTTCCGGGAATTCATTCCACTCTGCATCGAATTCCTCTACTTCTTCCTCATCTTCCTCCGGGAATTCATCTGCAAAACCATCTTCGTCAAAATCGTCTTCGTCGAATCCATCTTCCTCTTCAAAATCATCGTCTTCGGATTCCTCGTCTTCGAAATCATCCTCGTCTTCGGAATTGTCTTCCGAATCATCCTGGTTTTCTGTTTCCGGAATTTCTTCATCTTCTTGTACTTCTTCGATTTCTTCTACAGCGTCAACTTCATCTTCTGCTTCAAACTCTTCGTCCTCACCCTCAAAGTCTTCGTCTTCAAACTCTTCCTCTTCGAAATCATCTTCATCCTCAGAATCCTCGTCCTCCGTCTCCTCTTCTTCCGAAACTGCTTCAACAATCTCTTCTTCAGGTTCTTCTTCAGACTCTTCAGGTTCTTCCACAATATCGTCCAGCTCTTCTTCTGAAATAAACTGATCTACAATTTCTTCTTCAACAGATTCCCCTTCTGCTTTTGCAAGCTCCAGTTCCTCTTCTATATCAAAATTTTCCTCTTCTTTCTCCTGTGCTGTCACACGATCTTCCAGCTCTTCCACAAGCTGTCTGATATCATCAGAAAGCAATGCCTTTCTTCTTGCTTCCTCTGCCTCAAGACGAGCCTTCTCTTCCGCTTCACGACGAGCCTTCTCTTCCGCTTCACGACGAGCCTTCTCCTCCGCTTCAAGACGAGCCTTCTCCTCTGCTTCAAGACGAGCTTTCTCTTCCGCTTCACGGCGGGCTTTCTCTTCTGCTTCCTGACGGGCTTTTTCTTCTGCTTTCCGTCTTGCTATTTCTTCTACCTCGCGTCTCTCTGCCTCAAGTCTTTCTGCCTCTCGGCGGGCTTCCAGTGCTTCTCTCTCTTTTCTAAGTCGTTCTTCATCGGATGCTTTTTGCTTTGCGATCGCCTCAGCATTTACCTTCTGCTTAGCTTCCCATTCCATCAAGATGTCTTCAATCTTCATCTGACCTTCAATGCGGAGTTCTTCTTCTCGTTCCTCCATCTTCTTCTGGTCTTCCGGATTAATTCCACTCGCCATAGCCACGCCATTAGCCAGTGCTTCTTGAAGTGTCGCACCCTTCACAACTGTCGTAATAGATTTTTTTGGTCCTTCTGCCGCATGCTGAAGAATTCCTTCTAACTCTCTGACATTCCGAGCTTCTTCCGGAGTTTCCTTTCCGATTGGTTCAATGACTGGTGCTTCTGTTTCTACAACTTCTGGTTCTTCTGAAACAGCTTCTTCCGGCTCCAGGACTGGTTCCTCAGCTAGTGCTTCCGGCTCTTCTGAAACTGGTTCTTCTAAAACCGGTTCTTCTATCGGAACTTCTTTGTCTGCCTTGGCATTTTCTTCCATTGCCTTCAATGCTTCTCCAAGCTCTGCTGTCGGAATTCTTCTCGTTGCATCCAGACCATCCACAGTTTCTGTTGTATTGGCTCCTGATTCCTGCTGTTCTGCCTCCGCAGCTTCTGCTGCTTCCTGCGCTGCTTTAATCTGTTCTTTTGGAATTGATACAGTATCCTGTGGGATACTCTTTACATCCTTAAGCGCAGCTCGCTCAGGTTTTTTATCCGCTGCTTTCTTAGGCTCTTTTTTCGGTACACCTTTATACTCATCGTACTTTTCCTGTTGGAGTGGTGTCAGTGGTTTGTACTTCATCTTCAATTCCATTGCCTGATATACATATTTTCCTTCGCTGAACCACAAGATCAAATCGTCACATTCTTCCAGGCACTTTGAGGTCATGCCTGCTTCATGATATAGCTTTGCGAGCTCATACGCCCATTTTTCAATATATTCTGCCTTTTTAAATTCTTCCAGTGCCGAAATCTGTTCTGACAGATCGGACCCTTGTGCCTTCAAAATCCGATATTTCAAAATGAATTGATTCGGATCTCTCGGTGCCAGTTTTACAAATTCCTCATAACAGTCCGAAGCCTCATTAATATCATTCAGTTTCAGGGCAAGTACTGCCAGACGATACACAACCTTTCTGCTGGACGGTGCTCTGTCAAATGCGATCATAAGCGTATCACGGCTCTTCTGAAACTCCCCGTTATTCTCGTAGATTTCGCTTACTGTATTTAACATTGCCGGGCTCTTCACCCTTCTCCAGTCTATTGTATCGGCAATTTCCATTGCTTTTCTAAATTGTTTCTTTTCGTAATGTTCGAGCATCTGCTCGGTTTTTACCCGATATTCATATTTATCCAATATTCTCACCTCAAATTTTTTGACAATTCTACAGATACAAGTTTATCATACACCAGTCTTATTGTCAAAAACATACGAGATTTTGTTACAAAAATGTTACAAAATGATATCGTCCACTTTTTTGAAATCTTTCAGGCTATACGCTTCTATAATATTTCCCTGGATAACATAAAGCGTATCTTCTATATAAATACCTCTTGTGATCCTCATACTATTTCCATTGATTTCCTCATGCATCGTACATGTAAATCCTTGTTTTTCGTCGTAAGAAAATGTATAGTACTCCCGGCCGCCTTCGCTGTCTGCAGCAAAACCAATCAGATTTTTCTCTGCATCTACTAAAGCTGCCTTATAATCATAAGAAACATCTGTATAGTACACATTTTCAATGACATAAGTCTGCTCCTCTTTCACATTTTCCGGATCGGAAATATCGAACATCGTCAATTTCACGCCATCTGTTGACATAGTCTTTTCATCAACATTCATCCCAATACCCAGAAGCTTATTTTTCCCATACGGATGCAGATAATCTGAAAATCCAGGTATCTTCAACGCTCCTATGATCTTTGGATTTTTCGGATCCGACAGATCAACGGAAAATAACGGATCCGTCTCTTTAAATGTTACAAAGTATCCTACTTTTCCCATAAATCTTGCGGAGTACACCCTCTCTTCTTCTGCCAGACCTTTGATGGAGCCGGTTTCTTTCAGTTCTTGATTCAAAACATAAACACTGTTCGTGTCGCCATCGGTCACTACAACTCTCAGATATCCATCATATTCATCAATAGAAAATGAATCATTAATATAGCCGTCTATTTTGCACTGTGCCCCAGCCGTCAATTTCCCACTTTCATAAGAAACTTTTCGGATTGTCGTCACATCTTTTCCGGAATATTGCCACACATTTTCATAAAAATAAATATTATCGTTGCTCACATATAAATTGCCACCGTCTGCCAAAAGTGCCTTACTGTGCGCTGTCTCATTTGGATTTTCCAGAGAAACTGATGTGATGATCGAATACATATCTGCCTTTGAAATGGACGGAAGACAAATATCTGTTTCTTTGATCAGATTATCGTTTACAAGTGGTATATAGGACTTCGGATTCTTCGCCGTTATACCATCAAGTGTTACATAATAATCACTGAATAAGTATAAGTATCCATCTGCAATTCTTGAAGAATTGTAATATCCACTCTGACTGACCCTGCCAACTTCTTTTGGATTTTCCCTGTCTGAAATGTCATAAGTTACTGCGGTCGTATTAGCCCTCTGACCATATCCATAATCATCATCATTCCATTTGCCGCCCACATAACCGTCACACACTGCAATTAATTGATTTCTTTCAATATCCAGATACATTTCCTGGATTTCAGAAACATCTTCCACTGTTATAGTAGCCGTTTGCTTCATCCGATTATCGCGGGTATCTATAATGGCAATCTGATCGCTCTTATCTTTTAACACGTAAAGGTATGTTCCATCTGTTTTAGCTGTATCCCCCTCGTCTACACCTTCCTGACGTACATTTGTCTCAGAATAAGAACCGCTTGCCATTCCGGTGTCCGCTGCTGCAGTACTGCTTTCTTCAATATTCTGTGCTGCATCTCCACTTGCCTTACTGTCAGCTGATTCATCGACTCTTATATCATTCAATGATCTTGCCCAGCTTGAAGTGTATGCACTGTCTCTTTCCTGATCTTTCTTATATTTTTCCAAATATGCATAGACATCCTTATATTCCGCCGCACTTTCTACTTTCGTACTGTCACTGATCGTCACATCACTGCATGCTATCTTATCATCTCGAGTCGCGTCTTCCATTTTAAAATAATTCTGGTATACCATCACTCCTACGATCAGCACCAGGCATGCTGCTGCCAGCCCACCGATTCTCGCCGGAGTCCACACTTTTTTCTTCTTTCCTGCAAGCTTTGCTTCAATCTGTCTCGGTTCAAGCGCTTTCGGCACCGGAACCTGTTCTGACTTTTCCTTTATTTTCCGAATCATGTCCTGCTCATTCTTATTCATAAAATGTCCTCCCATCCAACACACACTGCATCTTCTCCAGCGCCCGGCTTCGTTTTACCCGGACAGTTCCCGGCTTCAGGCTTAGGGTCTTCCCGATTTCTGTGCTGTTATAACCGCCAAACACTGACAGCCCGACTATCATTTGCTCTTCTTCTGAAAGAATAAAAAATGCATTTCTCACATCCATCGCAAGTCCCACATCTTCTTCATGAATTCCTTCCACCTGTCCTTCCGGGAAAAAATCTTCTATCTGCTGTATTCCTTCTTTCGCCACCTGTTTCAATCTTTTCTTACATATATTTGACAAAATTGTAAAAATCCAGCTCTTGAAAGCTTCTTCTTTTCGAAGTTTATGTATATGTTCATAAGCAGATAACACTGCCGCACTCACCGCGTCTTCTGCCTCATGCGGATCACGCATCAGACAAAGCGCGTAGCGATAGAGGTCTTGATAGACCTGCTCATATAGCTTTGAAAATGCTTTTGCATCACATTTCATTCTTTTTCCTCCTCAATTTGTTTTTCTCAAGAAGTTCTCCACACTCCTCCATTGACTTATCCAATTGCCGTTCCCAATACCCAGTGTAAAAAGTATTATTACTTCTTCTACATATAAGAGTCCCAAAATATCTCAAGTGTTACAAAAAGGCGTCACTTTTTTTCATAAGTGCCGCCTTTTATTTACATTCGTTTATTCAATTATATTACCGCCGAAAATACTGCGCAAGATAAAATTCAGCGTAATTCCCAGTGCAACGGAACATAGAACATGAATTTTACCTATCGGATTATTTAGCCCTTATAATAATTAATCAGACAACCTTTGAGAATAATCTCTCTTTCTGCGTCTGTCATATCTCCAAGTGTAAATGTGACTTCTTTCAATGTATCTCCGACTACATAAGCTTTGATCTCTGCATCTTTGTTTTCCACTGCTTTTCTGATTTCCGGTACAAAGATATAATCGCCATTTTTGAAGCTTAATTTCTTGTCGTCTTCTTTTGTGATAAATGGAAGCATTCCCCAGTTAATCAGATTGGAGCGATATCTTTTTGTCGCATATTCATTTGCAATATTCGCCCAGCCACCGAGCACCTTCTGACAGGAAGCTGCCTGCTCTCTTGCTGAACCGTCACCTGGTTTTACTGCAAAGATCGTACTTCCGACTCCGATATTTCCTTTTCCCGCTTCCGGATATTTCTCCTGGATCTTTGCCATAACCGGTTTTAATTCTTCCAATACCTCTAACGGACATTCGCCTGCTTCGATTGCTTTCTGTGCTTTCTGTACTTCCTTTGCACGTCCCACATATGCAGGATCTTTTCTGGAAAGTGCAAACTCTGCCAGTCCAAGTGGATTGGATCTGTAAGAAGATGTTTCTCCAGATGGGATCAGCTCATCTGTTGTTGTAACCGGATCGTGAATCTCTGATACAACTTTCAATACCAGATTCTCCGGAAGTGCTGACATTGCCGGCCAGTCTTTGATATTCGGTCCGAACTTGATCTTTGTATCCGGATCAGCCACACCATGACTGTCAAATACACGATTTGCATAAATCTTCTGATCAAAGTGGTATTTCTGTCCCTTGTATTCTACGTCCATATCTGTTGCAGGTGTCAGGAAACCTTTATTTGCTGCTGTTGCTGCAATTGAACGGGCATCCATAAGTGCAACGGATGCAATCTGTCCACTCTGAAGCTTGGAACCTTCACGGTTCGGGAAGTTTCTTGTTGAGTGACGGATAGAAAATGCATTGTTTGCCGGAGTGTCTCCTGCACCAAAGCAAGGTCCGCAGAATGCTGTCTTCACAATCGTTCCTGCCTCCATCAGATCTGCCACTACGCCATTCTTCACAAGTTCCATATAAATCGGTGTACTTGCCGGATAAACACTCAGTGTGAATGCGTCTGCTCCGATGCTTGCACCTTTCAGAATATCTGCGGCTGCACAGATGTTCTCAAATCCACCACCGGCACATCCTGCGATAATTCCCTGTTCCACATACAGTTTTCCATCGCGTACCTTATCTTTCAGTGTGAAATCAATCTTTCCATCCAGGCTGATCTGTGCTTTTTTCTCCACGTCATCCAGAATATCCATCAAGTTGGCATTTAACTCATCAATGGTATAAGTATTGCTCGGGTGGAATGGCATGGCGATCATCGGACGGATCTTGTCCAGTTCTACCACCAGCATACCATCATAATATGCAACCGGTCCCGGATTCAGTTCTTTATAATCTTCGCTTCTGCCGTGGATCGCATAGAACTCTTCGATCTTATCATCGGTTCTCCAGATAGAGGACAGACAGGTAGTCTCTGTAGTCATAACATCCACGCCAATACGGAAGTCTGCACTCAGTCCTGCAACGCCAGGTCCCACAAATTCCATAACTTTATTCTTAACATATCCATTGGCAAATACTTTACCGATGATTGCCAGTGCAACGTCCTGTGGACCTACTCCCGGGCGTGGCTCACCTTTCAGATAAATGGCAACTACCCCTGGCATATTAATATCATAGGTCTGGGAAAGGAGCTGTTTTACCAGTTCTCCACCGCCTTCGCCCATAGCCATGGTGCCAAGTGCACCATAACGTGTATGGCTGTCAGAACCAAGGATCATTTTGCCACCACCTGCAAGCATTTCTCTTGCATACTGATGAATAACAGCCTGATGAGGAGGTACATATACACCGCCGTATTTCTTGGCACAGGTAAGTCCAAACATGTGATCATCTTCGTTGATTGTTCCGCCTACCGCACAAAGGGAGTTGTGGCAGTTGGTCAGTACATATGGTACCGGGAACTTCTCAAGTCCTGAAGCTCTTGCAGTCTGGATGATTCCCACAAATGTGATATCATGGGAAGTCAGTTTATCGAATTTGATCTGAAGCTTCTCCATATTGCCGGATTTATTATGAGCCTTGAGAATAGAATATGCGATGGTATTCTTAGCAGCCTCTTCTTTCGCTACAGGCAGGTTCGCCTGGTTCTCAGGAATGATTTCCT
>OLPZ01001625.1_pt1 | contig 14405 bp, 5 predicted proteins | sample 1672711 | NCBI WGS metagenome assembly OLPZ01 (sample SAMEA3136716, study PRJEB25190) | human gut metagenome
CGGATAAGTTTTTGGGACTGCTCGACAACGTGATGGGTGCCGATACGGATCAGCTGCCTAATACCATCCGTAAACATTACGAAGAAGCTAAGGCCGAAGGCGGAGCCGACATCGTATTCATCACCGGAATAGGCAAGGTCTATCCGTATATTCGCGCGCACACTTTGCTCAACATGTTGCAGGGGCGTATCGACGATCGTCCGCTTGTGTTGTTTTACCCGGGCACGTTCACAAGAAGCACATCCTCTGGTTCGAGCATGTCATTGTTCGGTTGTCTGCCGGGAGACAATTATTACCGTGCGCGAAGCTTGCGTGAAATGAGCGTGCAATTGGAGGCGTAGCGTTCGAATGGTCTGTTTCGACAGTCCAAGCTGAAGCATACGCAAGACTAGCGCAATTATTCAAAGAAGAAGGGAATGCAGATGAACGGGGAAAACGGCATCAGCTTCAAAGAACTGTTTAGCAAGGATATTGATCGCAATATCAATGGTGTGATTAAGGCCAATGATGAGAAGAATCTCGACGATGAGGTCAATGAATACGTGCTTACTGAGGAGATTTGCCGTAATCTGTCCAAGTTCCTCGACGCATACAACGATCCGATGAATCATGAGCAGAACGGTGCGTGGATTTCCGGCTTCTTCGGTTCCGGTAAATCGCACCTGCTGAAGATGCTGTCGCATATTCTGGGAGACGTTCCGGCTGAACTGGTTGATAAAGGTAGCGAGCCTTCCATGAACCGCGGGCAGATTGTGCGCGCTTTTGTAGGCAAGGCCGAAGAGCAGGATGATCAGATGCTTGCGGGGCAGTTGGAGAAAGCCCTGACGATACCTGCCACGTCGATCCTATTCAACATTGACCAGAAGGCCGACAAATCCAACGCATCCGACGCGTTGATGTACGCTTTCGTCCGCGTGTTCGACGAGGTACGTGGTTTTTACGGCAAAAACCCGTTCGTCGCGAAGTTTGAGCGCGATCTTGAAAGCAACGGTTATCTTGACGATTTCAAGCAGCAGTTTAAGCAAAAGGCCGGCAAGTCATGGAGTGAGGGCCGTGATGAGGCCGTGCTGTGGGATGACGAGATCTGCAAAGCCTATGCCGCGGTGACGAACAAGCCCGTCCAGGACAGCATCATTCAACGGTATGAGGACACATACACGATGACGGTCAGCGATTTCGCCGACGACGTGAATACGTGGCTGTCTCAGCAGGAACCGAATCGCCGCATCCTCTTTCTGGTGGACGAGGTCGGTCAGTTTATCGGTGAGAACAGGGAGCTCATGTTGTCCCTGCAATCCATTGCTGAAGATCTTGCCGTCAAGACCAACGGGCGTGCATGGGTGGTGGTCACATCCCAGGAAGACATGGACACCATCGTCGGCGACCGAACCAAGCAGCAGAGCTACGACTTCTCGAAGATTCAAGGCCGATTCGCCATCAAGCTGAAGCTCAACAGCGCCGATGTGGTGGAAGTCATCCAGAAACGTTTGTTGAACAAGAAACCCGAATACGAGCCGGCAATGAACGAGCTATGGAATGAGCAGAGTGCGAACCTGCGCACCATGTTCGAATTCACTCGTGAGACTTCGAAATTCAGTAATAGCAAGGCATACAGCAAGGACGATTTCATCGCGTCGTACCCGTTCGTGAACTATGAGTTCGAGCTGTTCCAGAACGTGCTGCGGGAAATGAGCCGGTACAACATGTTCTCCGGGCGTCACGCATCCGTGGGTGAACGGTCCATGCTTTCCACCATCAGTAGCACGCTGCGGTCCAGCCAGAATGAGACGGTCGGGGTCCTGATGCCGTTCGACAAACTGTACGACGGCATCGCCGACGCCATCCAATCAACCTCGAACTTCCGTATCAACCAAGCTGAAAAGAGACTTGGCTCCGATATAAAGGAGCTGGGCGTGCGCCTGCTGAAGGCGTTGCTGCTGGTCAAGCATGTCGACGGATTCCCCACCACACCGCATAACCTGCGCATTCTGCTGACTGACCAGTTCGACATGGATGTGATGGAACTGGAACGGAACATCAAGTATGTTCTGGGAGAGTTGGAAAAAGACACGTATGTGCAGCGTGTGGGAGATACCTACAATTACCTGACCAACGAAGAGCAGGATATTGAGCAGGAGATCAAAAGCACGGACATCGACTCCAGCAAGGAAATCGACGAGCTGAAGAAGATCCTGGTTAGCGACGTGCTCGGCAAGATGACCGTGGCATACGGCGAACAGCGTGCCCAGTTCCGCTATGGTTTGCGCATCGATGGGGTGCAACAGTCCGCGCAACAGCCCATCTGGTTGAACGTGGTCACTTCGACCAATGCGCAGGACCGTGCCGATGCCATTCGCATGGGCATGGGTATGCGCGACACCATCACTTTGCTGTTGGATATGTCCGACAGAACACTGTTCGATGATCTGCGCATGTACGTGAAAACCTACACATACCTCATGCGCACCGACAAGAACAGTCAGTCAGAAGTGCGCCAGCAGATCATCTCCCGCAAGAGCGTCGCCAATGAAAGGCTTTATACGGAGCTGCGTACCCGCATCGTCAAAGCCGCGGCCAATGGCGAGTTCGACTATAACGGCGGAAAAGTGGAAGTGAAATCCACCGAGGTGCAGGCGCGTATGGCGGAAGGGCTTGGAACGCTCATCGGCCGGTACTACACGAACTTTTCCCTACTTGGTGGGCAAAGATGCGAGGAAACGGATCTCGCTCGCATCATCATGAACGCTTCGCAGCACCAGCCTGGCATGCTTGACGGCATGAACGCAGTGCAGGACAAGCTCGACGTTCCCGCCGATGATGTGTTCGCCGCGGTCAGTCGTGACAAAGGCAAAGGCATCATCGCCACCGTCAAGAGCCTTCTTGATGCCTACGGCAGCGTTCCCTATGGCTGGCCGTATGCCGCCACGCTCGCATGCATCGGCCACCTGTATGGTTCCGACAGAATCACGCTGACGCTGGATGGCAAGCCGGTGCAGCGCAGCGAAGCCGCCCGTTTGCTCAGGGAAACGAAGAAGCAGGATTCCATTCGGGTGGATCTGCCGCGCGTATTCGACACGAGAAAAGTCTCACAGCTGCGTGACTTCGTCAGGGATTTCCTTGGGCTCACCGCCGCGGACCTGCCATCGAACGCGATTGATCTGGCGGAGGCCGTTACCACGCGACTTAAGCGGGAAGCGGAGAGTCTGACCCAGCTGCGCGTGCGCAATGCCCGATTCGGCTTTGTGCAGCAGCTCGACAAGGCCATTGAGAAAATCAACTATGCCTCCGGAATGGGTGAGGACTGGCTGCTTGGCGATTTCACCGCACAAGAAACCGAAAACGGTTCCGAAGAACTGCTCGAGTTTAAAGAAGACGTAATCGACCCGATTGTCGCTTTCCTCAACGGCTCCCAATCCAGGATTCTTGCAGACGGATTGGAATGGCTGAAAAACAACAAGCCGAACATCGACTATGTATCTGGCACTACGGCAGCAAGCCTGTACCAATCCGCGGAACAGCTGGCAAACGACCCGAATATCTTCCGCAAAACCAATAAATTCAAGACTGCCATTGACGATCTGCGTGAGGCAACAGACGCAACCATCCAAACCGAACGCGCCAACGCGCTTAACGACGTGGAAAATATTCGCGCTAGAATCCACGATTCCACCGAATATCAGCATGCAACACAAGCCGCGCAAACCAAGGTCGAGACAGAACTGGACCAAGTGGCGGAACGCATGCAGCGCATACCGTTCATCTACAAAATGCGCGAAAGCGTACACGAACTGAGCGAACGCACCTACCCGCAACTCATCAACGCACTAGCAGCCTCCGCGCCGAGGCCGAAGACCGCGCTCGCAGGTGAGGCGCAGGCTGCTACAGCTACTACGCCGATGGATGCGAACATTCCTGAATCGCAACAAGAGGAAACCCCGCGCGTGGCCGTGTCGTTCGCTACCATCAGCAGGCCTTACACCAAGGACGCTTTGGAAACCAAGGATGATGTGGATGACTTCCTTGATGCCTATCGCCGTGAGCTTATCGCCGCCATTGAGAATGGAAAGAAGATCCTGTTATGAACACGTCGAAACTGCAAGCCTTCGCAACGGATGCGCGCCGCCAGCTCATGAATGCGGTGCAGGCCCGGCTTGACGCCGCATTGGTGCCGAATTCCGACGCCCAGGTTGACGACCCGCGTGCGTTCGATTTTCTGCAGCGTGAGATCGAGCGTGCCGGCGGCGGTGAAGAGGGCCGCAGGCATGTGGTGGAACGTTATGCGTACCGATGGTTCAATCGCATCATTGCGTTCCGTTACATGGATGTGCACGGGTTCACCGGCACACCGGTGGTCTCCCCAGCCGGTCTGACCAGCACGAATGGACTGCCGGAAGTGCTCGCAGCGGCGAAGCGAAGTGAGTATGACGACAGCACGGTGTTCTCGTTGCGGGAGAATGATAAGGCCAAAGAACGCATTGAAGGATTGCTGAGCGGTTCCATCATGGCGGATGATCCGCAGGGGCGTGCGTATGGTCTGCTGTTGCAATCCGAATGCCGGTTCTGGAATCGTAATCTACCGTTCATGTTTGAAAGCGTCGTCCACGAATCCGGCAGGGTGGATGAACTGCTTATGCCCGCCGATCTGCTCGCCGAGGGTTCCGTGTTGAGGAATGCGGTGGAGGCTATGACTCCGGAGGATTGCGGTGTTGACGATCCGTCCGGCAATGTGGAGATCATCGGCTGGCTGTACCAGTACTACATTTCGGAACGCAAGAACGAGGTGATGGACGGGTTCAAGAAGAACCACAAAGCCGGAGCCAATGAGATTCCCGCCGCCACCCAGCTGTTCACGCCGGATTGGATCGTGCGCTACCTCGTGCAGAACACCGTGGGCAGGCTCTGGATGCAGTCACATCCAGACAGCCAGTTGTACAAGAACTGGAACTACTATATTCAGCCTTTGGGGGATGATTCCGCTGGGAACGAGGATATTCTCAACATCCAAGCGCCTGAAGACCTGACTGTCTGCGATCCCGCATGCGGTTCCGGCCACATGCTCACCTACGCGTTCGACCTGCTGTATGAGATCTACGAGGAGGAGGGGTATGCGCCGAGCGATATTCCCGGCCTGATTCTCAAGTACAACCTGTACGGCATGGAAATCGATGAACGAGCCGCAAGCCTTGCCGCCTTCGCCCTGACCATGAAGGCACGCTCCCGTTCCCGCAGATTCTTCAAGAAGCAGGTGGAGCCGAACATTCAGCACATTTCGCCGATTGCGTTCAAGGAAGACGAAGTCGTAGAACTGAATGACCTATACCAGGTGAATCTGGACTTCACGGTATGGAATACCTATGCGAAGGCGGATGTATATGGTTCGCTGATTCAGCCGACGCAGGAACTTGTTGATTTGGCGGCATCAGCACCGGAAAGCGCGGATGACATCGATACGTTGTTCGACCCACTTCTGCGTGAACATGCAGAGGACGTATTCGCTCAAACAAGGTATCTCGCTCGCAAATACGCGGCAGTGGTGGCAAACCCGCCATACATGGGCGCAAAGAACATGAGTAGCGAACTCAAACAGTTTGTGCAGGACCATTATGAGGCTGGCAAGGCTGACCTCTTTGCCGCGTTTATTTTGCGCAACCGACAGTTCATTCAGCATGGTGCGATGCTCGGCATGATCACCATGCAAAGCTGGATGTTTCTCTCATCCTTCGAGGCTTTGCGACGCAAACTGCTCGATTCCTCATCTATTGAAACTATGTCGCATCTTGGTGCCGGGGCGTTCGACAGCATTGGTGGTGAAGTGGTTTCCACTACAGCTTTCACTCTCAAAAATAATTCCAGCAGCGGGAATGGTACGTATATTCGGTTAGTGGATGTCTCCGGTGATGATAATCAATCAAAGGCTTGCGTCGATGCGATTAAAGGAGATACGGATTATCTCTTCGAGGTGAACCAGCATGAGTTTGCGCAAATCCCCGGCTCGCCAATTGTTTATTCTGCTAGCTCTAGTATGCTGCGCATTTTTGAAAATGGTGTTCCTTTTGAGAAACATATTGCAATGCGTGAAGGGATTCATACAGCTGATAATCAGCGTTTCTTACGTTGTTGGTGGGGAATATCTGTTTCTTCCATGTCGGACAATGCGTCATCGGTAGAACAGATAGATGAACAAGGCTGTTGGGTTCCTTATTGTAAAGGAGGTGATTACCGTAAGTGGTATGGGAATCTGACATTTGTAATCGGTTTTGATCAGGAACACCGCAAATCTATGAAGCAGCAGCAAGGCTGTGTTTGGCCGAGTCAATCTCTTTGGTTCAAGGAAGGCGGCACATGGACTGCGGTTTCATCTGGCAATTTAGGGGTACGTTGGTTCCCGCATGGATGCTTATTTGATGCTGGTGGCCAAGTCCTAATAGGTGAGAATCATATTGAAGCAATTGCGGATTTAAACACTTCGCTTTATCAAACAATCGCCGATATGACGATGCCGACTTTAAACTATAAGTGCGGAGTTTTAAAGACGCTGCCGGACATTAGATCTAATGATGAAGATGTGATTGAGTCCGCAAAAGTATGCATTCAAGTTTCCCGGCTTGATTGGGATTCGTTTGAGACGTCATGGGATTTCCAACGATTTGTGCTGTTTGACCCTAATCAGGGTGCGCAGGCGGGAGATTTGCTTGAAGATGCGGTACTTCATCTTCGTGAGTACTGGAACCGCGTGTCCGAGGAACAGCGCCAGCGTGAGATCCGTAATAACGAGCTGGTGGCGGACGCATATGGCGTGCGTGATGACGTGCCATGCGATGTGCCGCTGGAACGCGTGTCATTGAAGCGTAACGTCGCGTTCGCATATCCGAAGGACACTCCGGAGGTGCGTAACGAGAAATTCGCTCAAGATGTCGTCAAGGAGCTCATTTCCTATGCGGTGGGCTGCATGTTCGGCAGATATTCGCTCGATAAGCCTGGTTTGATTCTCGCTTCGCAGGGTGAAACACTTGATGATTTCCACGCGCAGATTCCGAACCCATCGTTCGAGCCGGATGAAGACAATGTTATTCCGGTCACGGAAACGGACTGCTTCGAGGACGATATCGTGACCCGGTTCCGCAGGTTTCTCTCTGTGGCATTCGGCAAGGAGAATCTGGCCGCGAACATCGCCTACATCGAACAGGTGTTAGGTAAGAGCATTCGCAAGTATTTCGTGAACGATTTCTACAACGACCATGTGAAGATGTATTCGAATCGGCCGATTTACTGGCAGTACTCCAGTCAGACCAATAACAAGGGAGCATTCAAGGCGCTGGTGTATCTGCATCGGTATACGCCGAAAACCACGAGTACGGTGCTCAATTATCTACGTGACTACATCAACAAAATCGCCGACATCGCCGATAGCTTGGAACATTCGGATCGTGCTGCGGACCAGAAGCAGGCCGCCAAACTCCGCAAGGCTGTTCTTGAGTGCAAGGATTATGAGGATCAGACCCTGTACCCATTAGCTACCCGCAACCTGGAAATGGATTTGGACGACGGCGTGCTGGTGAACTACCTGCGCATGGGCAAGGCCCTGCGTTCCATCCCCTCCATCGAGCGAAAGCGAAAAGAAGTCTCCACCTGGACCTGGCCCATCCATCCGCTGAAGGAACAAGACAAGGAAGTCAGTAATGGCAAAGAATAAGCTCAGCATTTACCTGATAAAACAAGATTTCCCAGTAGGGGAGATAGTCCCTCCTGCTTCAGATGATGGGAATCCTATTATCGAATTGCAAATTAAGGGGCATGAGAGTTACAAACTGTTCGTTCGTGCCACAAAACCGCATGAACCTGAATGGGCTAACGCATTTTTTAATTCAGCAGTAGAAAGCGAATCCCTTAAAGTTGCCAATATCGGAGCGGCTTTTGTCATTCCAGTTATTATTGAGAATAATTCGTTTGATGCAAAAGCAGATGAAATTTTTTCGTCTGTTGGTGAAGAAAATCGGCGTTACTTTGTTCTTACTTTTGGATATGGTCGTACGCTTATTAATCGTTCGGCAATAGAGGAACGTTTTGGTCTGAAATGTGTACTTAATTCTGTAAAAAATGATACATTGAGGGCGATTCATTTCGCTGATGTCTCGGGTAGTGCCAAGCGTTCAAGTGAACAGTTGTCACGAATAGGAGATATCGATGATTTCGCCATCGATACTGAAAGGAATTTGTTAAGCCAGGTAACGGCTAAATGCGGAGAAGATGAGTTGCTGTGTGGAACGGTGACTGGTGGTGATTCGCTTGCTGTTACAAAAGAAATTGATATAGATAATGTGCAAGAATTTCTTAAATCTCTCTATGAATTGTTCTGTCAAGAAACTTACAAGAAAGATTTTGATTGGGTTGACAATATCGCTCCTGTAAAAGATCCCGCTCTAGAACAAAAATTATGGGACGAATCTATTCGGCAAATCGCAAACTATAGCTATAACGATGACAGTCAGCATGATTTGTGGATGGCGGTTCCTGATATTATTGATTGGGATAGAGTTGAAGGTTTCCAAATTGGGTCTCAAACCGATGAGAATGATGAGCCTATCCTTCAGGATGATGTACTTTTAGCAGATGTACTTCGTTCTTTTAAAAAGCCTCTTACTTCTATTGACCAACTTAAACATAAACGAGTAACTGCTATCTCAAAAGAAAATGGCTTGCCTTATCAAGGTTGGCAAGCGCATAAGTGTCTTGTTGGTGATTTGGCATACGGTGGGGAATCATATTGTGTACTTGATGGCGCTTGGTATGAGATTCGCTCGGATTACCTTAATCGAATTAATGAAGATTTTATGAGTACAAATGAATCGGATATTGAGTTTATTCCGTATTCTCAAGATTGTGATGGAAAAGAACTGGTTGATGGGCTTGATGGAAATAAGATAGAGCTTGAAAAGGAAGGGTTGTATAATTACAAGTTCGAGAAAACTCTTGCCAAAAAATCTCCCAATCATTTTCTTCTGATGGATAGAAGGTTAATTTCTTATGGTGGGGGACGTAGTCGGATTGAATTCTGCGATGTGCTTGCTGATGATGGCAAGAGGATCCATATAAAACGCTACTCGGGATCGGCAACGATGAGTCACCTGTTTAATCAAGGGCTTGTCTCAGCTTCTATGGAAAGAGACGCTACTGATTATGCGGAAAAAGTGGAAGAAAAAATCATGCAGGTTGGCGAACATGAGGGACTGTCTTCGGTCGAGAATTTTTTGTTAAAGCAGAATTCGCGATGTTGTTTTCGGCGTTGTTCCCAAGCAGGACAGCCATAGCCATGATCTTCCGTTCTTCAGTAAAGTTGCACTAAGCTCAGTTAAAAGACAGTTGAAGCGCATGGGGATAGAAACAAAGTTAAATTGGATTGAATGGGGCGGAACGGCTAATGAGCATTGAAGCATTGCTGAATGGCGAATCCAGGAACGTGGAATATAAGCTTCTGCCTCCTTCCCGCAGCATCAACTACACCAAAACCGCGGTGGCGTTCGCCAACGGTCAGGGTGGTTGCCTGGTGTTCGGCGTTGAGGATCAGACGCTTCGTGTGGCCGGTATTGCCGAAGACAAAGTGTTTACGGTAATGGACGCCATCTCCGACGCCATCGTCAATAGTTGCGAGCCGCTGATTATTCCCGACATCACCATGCATGACGTGAATGGCAAAACGGTGATCGTGGTCGAGATTGCTCCCGGCTTGCAGAGGCCGTACCACATCAAGTCGCTTGGGCAGGAACAAGGAACGTTCGTGCGTGTGGCCGGTACCACACGTCAAGCGGATCAGCCCACTATCCTGACCATTGAGGGTAGCAACCGGAGTCTCGACCAAGTACAGTGTCTTGGATTATCTGTAACGGATGAGGACATTGCGAACCTATGCGCAAGTTTGACGAAAACCGCGAAAGACAATGCAGAAGATTCCGCAAAGGTCAAGACGGTCACGGAGAAACAACTTCTGCAGTGGGGCGTGCTATGCGAACAGGACGGGACTCTTACTCCGACGAACGCTTATGCGATTCTGACTGGCAATGAAGCCGTCCGTTCTGTGGTGCAATGCGGTGTATTCAAAGGAACCACTAAGGCCGTGTTCGTGGACCGACGTGAGTTCGCGGGCACCCCGCAGGAACTCATCGAGGAGTCGTACCAGTATGTGTTGCGCAACATTCACATGGGCGCACGATTCAGGGGCGTATATCGGCAGGACGTGTACGAGATCCCACCGGACGCCATTCGAGAGCTGATTGTCAATGCGATAGTGCACCGCAGCTATATTGATCATTCCAGTATTCAAATCGCAATTTATGATGATCGGTTGGAAATCACCTCGCCTGGGCGTCTCCCCATGGGGCAAACCATTGAACGTATGAAACAGGGCTATTCGAAGATTCGCAATGAAGCTTTGGCCGCTGCCTTTGAGTACATGGGCTATATCGAGCATTGGGGAAGCGGCATCCTGCGCGTCATGCAGCAGGTGCGTGACGCAGGATTGCCGGAACCGGAATTCCTCGGTGGTGATACCGATTTACGTATCAATATCTATCGCGCAGGTATGGCCGTGTCCTCTGAGAATGAGGCAGTGCGTGAAAGTGCGCGCACTAATACCGACGAGTGCGCGCAAGTGCGCGATAATGTTGTTGGTGAATCCTCCCAAACGAAACGGATAATGGAACTGCTTTCGGGCGGTGAGATGGTCTCTAGGGAACAGGTTGAGAAGGCGTTGGGTGTGAAAAAACGCAGAGCGCAGATTCTTCTTAATGAGCTTATCGAGAAGAATCTTGTTGTCCGTGTAGGGGAGTCTCGTCAGACGCGATACAAGGCAATGGGCAATGGAGATAACACATGAGTGAGGACAGCCAGGTGGCAAGACTGCTCGCCGAGCGCTTCAACCGACCGGGCGAGCACGGTCGCATCGTATTTTGGCAGGATGCCGAAAAACAGTACGCGGACAACGTGGGAACATTGGTGGGGGAGAACGCCGCCAATGAAACGTTACGTGACGTCAAACTGATTTTGCCTGATATCGGCGATGAGGATGATAGGAAGCATATTCCTTTCAGTGTGCGCTACCGCATGTTCCGTGAAGAGCCGAATCAGAAATTCCTTGTATACATGACGGATGACGCTCCAGCCGCTCAGGATGATTGGCTGCTGGACTTGAAATTGGCGTACGGCTCCACGTTCTCGGCGGACAAGCTCACCATGACCCTTACGGGAACATTACCGGACACCACTCCAGACGTGCAAAATGCATGGCTGGAAGTAATGAAGCGTTTGCCGAGGTTCTTCGATAGTGAGGAACGTACCAAACGTTTCGCGAAACGACTTGACCCGCATGATGATGCCACCGACTTCCAAGCGAAAATGGTTGCCACGTTGTTGCGTCTGAAAGACGACAGGCACAGTATGCAGGATATTTGGGCGGAATTGCTCACCCAATATGCGCATGATGACGATTCCGGAATCAGTGCGATCGAACGCATGGGGCTGGGAGAGTTTCATTGGAGCGGCACACGGCGTATCTACCATTTCGACGTGGATGCCGGAATTGAAGATAAGCTGACTGTGAAGGACTTCGTACTGTGGCTGTTTCAGCTGGCATGGAACGGCTTCTCCGACGGTGTGGCAGGCGCTTCCGCATATGCGAATATCATTCGTGATTGGGATGACTGGTACAAGAACATCGATTTGCGCACGGTTCTGCAGGAACTATCCGAAACCGCAGTGGCCGAACTGCGTTTGTCCACACAGATTGCTGATATGAGCGTGGAAGAACTTGCCGACAGGGACCTATTCCGCGACGTAGATGAGATGCTGGCCAATAAACTGTTCGAACGGCTGGGGACGCAGTCCATTGCGGACGATCAGGTGCAGCGAATTGTCAACGGACGCAAACGAAAGCTTTGGTATGCGGAATATGCCGAACAATATGCGTGCATTGTGGCCGCAAGCAGGTTGCATGACACATTGGTGAAATGCGCCGACCTTATCGGTACCATCAATTCGCCGGAACAAGGTATGGAACTCTATACCAAAGAACTGTATAAGGCGGACGGCGCATACCGTAAGTATGTGATTGCATGGAATAAAGCCAATCCGTATGCGACAGGCGTCAACGACGATTTGCAGAATGAATACGAAGCCTATCAGCAGGATCTAGGCCGAGCATGGCAGACGCAAATCGATACGCTCAGCCAGTGGCGGTTCACAGGTGTGGACTCGCAATCAGACTTTTACGAGTACAAGGTCGAGCCGACTCTGAAAGCCGGCAGAAAGATTGCCGTGATTATCTCCGATGCCTTGCGCTATGAGGTTGCGCAGGAACTGTCGGAACGCATCAACGGGGAAAGCCGTTTTAACGCGGAACTTACGATGCAGTACAGCGTGCTGCCATCCTATACGCAACTCGGCATGGCCGCGTTGCTACCGCACAAAACACTCGCTTTCGACAAGGACCACTACCATGTTCTGGTCGACGGCAAGAGTGCCACCGGTACCGAAAACCGTAATGGGATTCTCTCTAACGTGGGCGGCAAGGCAATCCAATACGAGGATTTGATACGGCTGAAAGTCAGCGGAATCAAGGAGCTTTACAAATCCTGTAACGTGCTGTACGTATATCACAACAGTATCGACGCTATTGGGGATGCGGAAAAAACAGAGACTGGCACATTCGACGCATGTGAGAAAGCCTTCAAGGAGTTGGGCGAACTGGTCAAGAGGCTCTCCAGCGGCAATGTGTACAACATGATTATCACCGCGGATCATGGATTCCTTTACCAGGACCGAGATTTGGATGGTACGGAATGGCTTAGTGAACAGCCTAAAGGGGATGAGGTCTGGACCAAGAAAAGGCGTTTCTCCATCGGTTCCAACCTTGCCCCGGAACGGGCATTCGTGACTTTCACCGCTGTGCAGGTGGGGTTGGAGGATCCTCGAGATGAAGGCGTGAGCATCCAGGTGCCGAACTCCATTATGCGTTTGCGCAAGCAAGGTACGGGCGTGCGTTATGTACATGGAGGAGCCGCGTTGCAGGAAATCGTCGTGCCTGTTTTGCATGTCAGCAAGGGACGTTCCGCGGCCGATGACGTGAGGCCTGTTGAATTTACCATCTTGCAGCGGACCGATCGGCTTTCCAGCAGACAGCTGACGGTGGAGTTTCTTCAGAACGAGCCTATCGAAGGCAAAATTCGCGCACGTACCGTATTGGCCGGGTTGTGGGGGCATGACGCGAATGGTAGCGATGTGCTCATCTCCAACGAAACACCAGTCGCATTCGACCTGACTGGGCGCGAGAGAAGTGAACGTCACGTCACGGCCACGCTCATGCTGACCAGTGACGCTGACCGATTCAACGGGACGAGCATCGAACTGCATCTACGTGAGAAGACGACCGGGGCGAACGTTCTGGTCACGCTTGACCAGAAGTCACGATACTTCTTTAAGCAGGGTGTGGTGGCTGACGATGGCGGATTCTTCGACTGATATACAGACCAGAGGAAGGCGAGAAAATGAGCGAACAGGATATGAATCAAGGGTCGGCTTCCATGACTGGAGAGGGCGGACCTCAAAGCGCATTGGATCGCAAAATCACTGACGTGTTCCCGGGCTTCACCGTACGTAAGGACTTAGTGAACAAGGTCAGGGGCAACGCTTGTGCCCTCATACGTGCTGGAGTATCTGCTCAGTTCGTATGCTACGAACACCGACCAGGCCAGCATCAATTCAGGCGTGGAACGTGTGCGTACCATTCTTGCGGACAACTATGTGCATCGTGAGGAAGCCAATCTCATCCAGTCGAAAATCCGTGAGAGGGGGAGCCATAGGATTATCGACCGCGTGCAGGTTGCGCTTAATGAAAAGACCGACCTGTATGAGGCGACATTCTCCAATCTCGGTATCAGCCAGGTCATCGTCGATCCGAGCACCGTAACAGCCAACCCGAAACTACTCGTGACGGGCATCTGGTGCATGTGCCAGATTGGCTACGTGTATTCCGGCGAGCCACGCGAGGTGCCATGGCAGCTGCTTCAGCTCAAACCAGTGCAGATGTCACGTGACGACCGTGAGAACTATACATTACAGCGTTCGAAATTCTCCGATGATGAGTGGATCGACCTGCTCATGCAATCCATCGGTTTTAATCCCGATTTGTTCTCCGACCGGGCGAAATTGCTGCATCTGGTGCGCATGGTGCCGTTTGTGGAGCGTAACTACAATCTGGTTGAGCTCGGGCCAAAAGGCACCGGCAAGTCACATATCTATTCAGAATTCTCGCCGCATGGCATGCTCATCTCCGGTGGTGAAGTGACGGTGGCGAAGCTGTTCGTGAACAATTCCAACGGACGGTTGGGACTCGTTGGCTATTGGGATACGGTGGC
>OLPZ01001631.1_pt1 | contig 14393 bp, 7 predicted proteins | sample 1672711 | NCBI WGS metagenome assembly OLPZ01 (sample SAMEA3136716, study PRJEB25190) | human gut metagenome
CAATATGTATCAGTTACGAGGTGACAGGAATGGATGGAGCCAAATTTGCAAAAATGCTTTCAGACAAGCATCTGTTCGAGCTGGATCGGATGGAGTATAAATATTCTGTCTCTAGTGTCAAGGAATTTATAGGGTTGCTCCGTCAGAATCTCGCTCAACCTTTGCCTTTGGCTGATTTTTCCAGTGATGAACTGTTCTATCTGCCCAATCTGGCTCAAATCTCCACCAACGGTATGAAGCAGCTTCTTTCTGTTCCCGCAAGCAATCAGTCCTTTGGGTTGCAAGCCATGACTGAGGAGATCCACGCAACCTTCCAAATCGAAAGCATCCATTCTTCACGCAACAGCATCCGGCATATCCTGAATGGCTATGCCCCGCGCAATGAGGAAGAATCCCGTATTTATGGCATGAAACGTGGTTTGGACTTCATTGCCGACCGCCAGAATACGATCACCGAGGAAAATCTGCACCAGCTTTACCAGATCAGCACCGGCGACTACCTGCCGGATGAAGATCGTCTGTTGCCTGACCATTTCTACCGCCACGATGTTGTCTATGTTGTGGGCGGCGAAGAAAGCCGGGAGGGACTTCCGGCGCAACAGCTCCCAGATGCCATGAAACGATTGGTTGATTTCGCCAACGCTAAAGATGGCATCAACGAACTGCATAAAGCCGCTATCCTGCATCTTGCTTTCGCCTACTATCATCCCTATTTTGATGGCAATGGCCGCACGGCTCGGCTGCTCCACCTTTGGTATCTTGTCCAGCAGGGCTATCCTGCGGCATTGTTCACGCCGTTTTCCCGCTATATTGCTGAGAGCAAGGCAGCCTACTACAAAGCCTATGACCGTGTCGAAAAGAACGCACTCATCTCTGGCTACACGGACGTAACGCCGTTCCTGTCCTATTTCTGCAACGAGGTTTATAACCGTCTGCAAGTGGATGTAATACCGCCGCAAGCTGATCTTCAGGTGTACCAGACCGCTCTTGCCAATGGAAAAATCACCGAAAAAGAACGGTTGCTCTGGGAATATGTTCTGTCTGCCTACGGCACGGAGGAGTTCACCACCAAGCAGCTGGAAAAAGACTTCCGCAACGCTGCCTATGCCACGATCCGGACGTTTGTGATGAAGTTCCACGAGATGGGATTGCTGGCAGCAAGGAAAGCCGGAAACCGAGTATATTATAAAGTAAGATAAATTATTGATTTGAGCCGCAGGTGATATTATTTCATTCTGCGGCTTTTTTGTTGCAAATCTTCAGATTTGTGTCGAAATCACTTGTGTGTCGTCCTGCTCAATGCTATAATTACAATGTTGAAGTGTTTATATTTTGTGTATGTTGCACAATTTAAGATGTTTGTGTGATGACATTCTGTAAACACCATCTTTTTTACGCCCGGATTTCCTGAAAGGCCAAAACAAAAATGATCTTTTCTGAAAAAAGCGAAACTCCAAACTTGACTGACTATCTCAAAGCAAAGCCAGACTCCGTAGTTTACTACGGCGACAAAAAATCCACCGCAAGCTGGCGGTTGCTTTACTTTATTGCGCTCAAACTGATTGCTGCAAGGCATCCGGATGAGCTAATGCGCCTTGAAAGGAAAAGCATCTTAGGGGATAGGATTGAAATTGGAAGCGAAATTGAGATTCGAGAGTTTTCGCATCCTCTTGGGATTATGCGGAAGCCAGATGGAAAATGGCTTTTTGCTGAAACAGACTTCAATGTGCAACAAATTCTACTCCGCCTGAAAAAGCTGATGGAGATCTGTAAAGACCCATTGGACACAATGGTAATCTATTTCTCCACAAATCAGTCACAAAATGTATCTTTGCGTACCGATAAATCGGATTCTCCTATGATCCGGAAATCGCTGGCTGAAATCTTCCGACCAGAAATTCCCAAAGCAACACCCACTGTGACCACGGCCGAACAGCAATATGTGCAATGGCTGATTCAAAAAGGTGAGAAGCCTTCAGAAGCGCAAGCTGCTTTTTCCATGACGGAAAAAGTCATCAACCGGCTTCAAATATCTGCCAAGCGACTTTTCTCAGTGACAAGCGCTGTTGAACTCAAATACATTCTCTCTGCGCTGCGGCGCACACCGCAGTGGCACTATTTTCGTCAAGACAGCAAAACCAAATCGTGCATACGATTGATCTGTATCGAGAATTTCGGGAAAGTTCAGAGAAAGCACTGGCAAATGCGCAAGCTACATCAACAGTGCAGCCGCCCGCTACAGCTTCGACCTCTCATCCCTCCGTGTTGCCTGCCCCTGCTTTGTCCGGTTCGCAGAAAATTTCTTCTCCGGAAAAATCCTCCTGCGCAGGAGCAAATCCTCTGGAAGTGCTGTTTGATGGCAAACACATCGAAGTGAAAACATGGAAAGATGTGTATGTCGCAGGTGTCAAGGAACTGTACAGCCGCTATCCTCAAAAGTTTATTTCGCTCATCGGCGACCCGGACAATAAAACTGGTGTCTATATTGAAACCGCCTACCGTGCCCATAAACTGAAAGGGTTGAAGGTCCTCACCAAAAACAGTGCAGGGCAATGGCTTTATCTGGAAACCGAGAAAACCCCGGATGAAGCCATGACAAGCCTTTATAAGCTCCTGGATCATTGTGGAGTTGCGCATACCGCACTTTCGGTTCAGTGCAAAAAGGCTGAATCGGATGTACCGGTCACAGTGACCGACGTTTCGATTTCTTCTGCGCCAGCAAAACCGATTGCCAAGCCTGTTGCTGCGCCTGTTGAAAAAACAGCTGTACGGACACCGCCCAACGCAAACAGTTCCGCTTTTTATCAATGGATGCGGAACGAGATGCATCTGGCAGAATCCTCCTCACGGAGCTATGCCTCTGCGATCAACAACTGTGAACAGCTGGCTCGGCAAATCGGCTTGGACAGCACGGCTCTTTATGGCGTATCCCTTGACGTTGCAACACGCACGAAAGATCTGTTGACTGCTACAAAGGAATATACCGCAACCAACGCCAGACAGAACAATCGGCTGCGGGCCGCACTGGCAAAATACATACAGTATCTTTCTGTGCCGGAAAGCGGTTCTGCGAAAAAGGAGCCACTCGCTTCTAAACCTGTTGCAACACCCGTGCAAGCACCCGCAGTCATTTCTCCGGTCTCTCAGAAGCTGATTCAGGATGTTGAAAAGGTCGTGCTGGACGCAGATTTGGACGGCATTGCACTGTCAGATCTCTATGGAAAAATTCACGCATCGGACAACGCCATTCGGGAGGCAGTTTTAGCATCTTCCAAAATCGTATCACTGGCAGGCAAACTCTACCACGAGGATGCCTTTGTAGATTGGGACGATGGTGCCAGTCAGATGGAGCAGCTTTTGGAAAAACTTATGGAGAGGAACAACGGCTATGTTTCGGACACGCAGCTCTATGAATATGTTCGTGCCGAAATGCAGATGTTCCTGAATGATAATTGCATCAGTAGTTCCGCAATGGTTTATGACCTCGCTCGCCACCTGTTCGAGAAGGTCGGATATCACGGAAAGCATTACTCTTTTAGCAATAAGACGCATATCTCGCGTGGTGGCGACGATCAGATTGGTTCGGTTCTCGATGTGATGCGCCGTTATGCACGGGAACAGGACGGAATGTTTGTGGAGGAGGATCTGATTCAATATCTGCAAAATGTCGGGCTGAAAACCGGCAATCTGCACGGCCAGATGAAGTTGAATGAAGAACCGATTTTCCTCTATTACCAGCCAGATGTGCTGATTACCGGGGAAAGTTTGCAACTGAATGAAGCATGGTTTGCCAAAGCGCAGCAGGCTCTGGATAAGCTGTTCTCAGATTTAGGGGATCACATTGTTCTGCGCGATATCCAGCCGTGGTGGTACAGTTTGCTCCCGGCTTTGCCCGGTGACCGACCGTGGACACCTTTACTGTTGCAAAGCATTCTGGGCTTTTACAGCAAAAAGCTGGGCAATGCTAAGACGATCTGCGGTATGGCCAGCCAATCCAAGGATACCCTGCACGCCATGCTGGTGAGCGGCTCCAGTGAAGTCCAGACTTTTTCGGATGCCGTTGCAGCGTGGTATGTCGATGACGGCATCACAGGAAAACGGTTCCAAGCAGAAGATCTGCGTGAACTTCTGGTCAGGCGTGGGCTTCTTGCAGGCAGTGAATTGTATGGCAGACTTCACAAGGCACTTGCCAACGATCCCCGTTTTGCATGGAGTGCAGACAATACCACCGTGACGATCAATTTGTAAATAGAAAACGAACGCCAGAAAATCTCTGGCGCAAGAGAGGAATGAAAAGCCGCCGTGTACGGTTATGAATGGACGGAAGAGAACGGCATCTTCCGGCTGACGATCAATGCAAAAATTCAAAAAGAAATTCGCCCGGTCTTCCATGAAGAATTAGACTTCTTTGGGATGGATCAATACTGGGATTATCCCAAAGATACAACCGCACCGCTGCTTTGGGCAGAGGGTGTTCGCCGCTATGTCCTGAATGGTGTCTGCGTGGCTGAGGCGCAGGGAGGAGGCTTCTATACAAAACCGACGATTAAACGTTTGACAGAAGAACGTCTGAAACTTGTTCCCATTGATACAGATCGGCTCTATGAAGTCAACCGGCAAATTATGCTGAGTCTGGAGCAAAAGGCAGTCCAATTTATCCAGACACAGTACGAGCACTATCTTCCGTTAGGGTTCTCATTTGTCTGTGCATTTTCGGGCGGCAAGGACTCTCTGGTCTTGCTCGACTTGATGACAAAAGCACTTGCTCCAAAGGATTATTATGTTGTGTTCAGTAATACCGGCATGGAACTTTCCGATACGCTGAACGCTGTCCAGAAAGCAAAAAAACGGTGGCCCGAATTGCGCTTTGAAGAAGCCAAATGCCATATGGACCCCACGGAAACGTGGGACGAATTCGGTCCTCCGGGACGACGTATGAGATGGTGCTGTCAGGTACACAAATCTGTTCCAACGCTCCTAAAACTTCGGGAAATAACAGGTTTTTATAATACGAAAGCTGTTGTTTATGATGGTGTCCGTGCCGAGGAGAGCGCAAGACGTTCCAAATATGATGAGGTAAGTGAAGGAAAGAAAAACATCAGTCAAGTAAATGCCAGCCCTATTCATAAATGGAATACAGCCGAACTCTATTGTCACATTCTAAAGAACAATCTTATGTTAAATAATGCCTACAAGCTGGGATTGTTCAGAGTAGGGTGTATGGTATGCCCGCTTTCTTCTGATTGGTGGGATGGAATTGCCAATTATCACTATAAAGAGGAAATGGCTCCATTTCTTCAACGGGTAGAACAATATGCAAAAAACACAAAGCCTGAAAAAGAGGTTAAAAAGTATATTGAGGGCGGCGGTTGGAAAGCAAGAATGGGTGGTCGCGGGCTGACAAACGGTGGAAATCGTGTTGTGGAACGAATCTCCGATAATCAAATCAGTTTCACGATCCAACATCCTACGCAGCCGTGGCTTAATGTCGCACCCATATTAGGACCTATTACAGAACAGAATCGTGATTCCGGTGTGCAAAAAATCAATAATGTCAGCTTGGATTACCGCCTCAAAAAAGGCGATGGCCAGTTGTGCGTAACGTATAGCCCATTTTCTAAGATGGATAGGTTTACAATCAGTCATCTTAGAGGCATTGCCAATAAAGTAGCATATTGTCAGGGATGCAAAGCCTGCGAAGTCCAATGCCCAACGGGTGCATTTACCATTCAGTCCAATGGGCAAATTTTGATTCGACAGAATCTTTGCTGTCACTGTTCTAACTGCCTAACATTTTGTGAAAAGAGTTGTCTGGCCGCAAAATCGCTAAGTACAACCGGAGGAGGAAGTAATATGAATATGAAAGGCATGAATGCATACCAGCATTTTGGATTAAGGCAGCCATGGATCGAGCATTTTATGGCCGATGGTGTTAATTGCTTCGGTCAAGGCGTTTTGGGAAATCGTCAATATGATGCTCTAAAAGTCTGGCTTAGAGATGCCGGCATCATTGAATCCAATAAAGACAAAACCATTTCGGTCACTTCTTTGGGAGAAAAACTCATTCAACGGGGTTCGTATAATCCATTTGTTTGGGCCATTATTTGGGCAAATCTTGCCTATAATTCAACGATTTGTCGGTGGTATTGCTTGAACACCGAAATTGGCGCAACATACGAAAAAGGTGACCTCGTTGTCATGATTGGAGAAGAATACTCAAAGTCAACACGAGACAATGCTGTAACATCGTTGCTTGAAACACTTCGTCAGTCTCCGATTGGTAGTGCTCTCCAGCAGGGAATTCCCATGGAGCTGTCCAAAACAACATATTCTTACTACCGTGCCGGATGGGAATACCCCCATGCGGTTGCTTTGCTGTATGCGCTTTATCTCTATGCTGAGCATACTGGCCGTAAGAGCTTTACTTTCTCTGAGCTGGTCAATGCACACAGCAATCCGGATGCAAAGGGAATCTCTCCTGCGGATATCTACGGCATTGATGTGAAGAAGTTCCGCGAAGATGTGCAGGGCTTGGCAATCAGTTTCCCGAAGCACATCCGGGTTTCCTTTGTGGCAAATCTGGACAACATCATTCTGGAAGATTATTCTTCCGACGATATTATTGATCTGGCCGAGGAATAAAAAATCGAGAGGAGTTTGCGGTCATGGCATATAACAAGCAGTACAAGGACTTCCTTGAAATCAGCCCCAACTTCGAGTCGGTTGTGGACATTGATGCGGATAAGCGAAATCAAAACCTGTGGCGGGAATATATTGTTGGCGACGACATGGAAAATCTGGTGGATGTTCTATGTCAGTCGCTTGGCAATGAGGCCCCAGATGCCCGGAGATCGTTCTGGGTGCATGGCTCTTACGGCACTGGTAAAAGCTATGCAGCTATTTTTGTAAAGCACCTGCTGGAAGAAAAGCCGGAAGTAATCGACGAGTTCCTGTCGAAATCCTCCAGACTGTCCAAATATCGTAATCGCTTTATGAAGTGCCGCAACAAGGGCGATTATCTGGTGATCTGGAAGACAGGCTGCACGGGCATACGCACCGGCGACATGATGCTGGTGGAAGCTGAGCAGGCTGTCCGTGAAGCTCTGGTTGCTAAATTTGGCGATAAAGCGGATCTGGGTGGCGCATCGTTGATCAGTGCGGTGACCGATAAGTTGGATGATGCGTCCATCAACTGGGATCATGTGATTGAAAATACGATTCTGAGTGATGATTATTCTTCGGTGGAAGAACTGCGCGCTGCGGTTTCCTCTGGCAAGCTGTCTGCCATCCAGACGACTGCCATGGTTCTGCGGGACATGAAGTTTGGCCTGATTTCCAATCTGGACACGTTTGAAAATTGGCTGACAGAAGTCATTGATGCCAATGGTCTTGCCAAGAGTGGCATCTTCTTTATCTGGGATGAGTTCACCGAGTACGTTGCACATAGCGATGACCACACCATCATGCAACAGCTCTCTGAATTCTGCAAGGTCAAGCCGTTCTTTATGCTCTATGTTGTCCATCGTTCGGATGAGATGGTCGATAGCATGGGCAAGGACCGCTATCAGATGATCACAAACCGCTTCCACACAGTAGAATTCCACATCAGCGCATCTGCTGCGCTGGACCTGATTGCGGGTTCTATTGTTGTGCGCAACGGTATGCAGAACGCATGGGCTGATGAACGCAATCAGGTTGTCAACGATTTCAAGAAATTCCTGCCCGATTTGGTTGGTCTGGATGACAAGACCGGCGAAATGATCGACAAGCTGTGCCCCATCCACCCTATGACGATTCGGTTGCTTTCTCGTGTGGCGGAGAGCTTTGCTGCTGCGCAGCGTACCATGTTCCGCTTTATGAAGGATCAATCGAATTCTGACATTGGCTTTGTCGGATATATCAACCACTACGGCCCGGATGATGAAGCACGCTGGCTCACCCCGGAATGGCTGTGGGATTATTTCTTCACCCGCGAAAGCGACTTTAGCGATAAAGATACGAAAGTTGCACCTTATATCCAGCATTATGAGGAAAGCCTGCATCTTGTTGAAAGTGATGAGGATGCGCTGCGCCTGTTCAAAATCGTGATGCTGCTGCTTGCTGTTTCTTCCACCACTAAAGGCGCATATGGTGTGCGTCATATGCAGGGTGGCATTGCTGCAACGCTGGACTGTCTGGAAAACTGTGTGGCTGGTGTACTCAGCAAGGACAAGGTGCGTGATTTGCTTGCTACTTTGGAGGAAAGCAAGCTGGTACTTCAAGATCAGGCTGCTAATGGTACGATTCGGCTTCAACTTCCGTTTAAGGGCGGCTCCGGTGATGCATTCCGGGTCAAGTTTGAAAATAACGACCGAAAATATTCTCGGTATCAGATGTTTGCCAAGGATGGGCGCTTCTCCAACGAGTTGGAAAAGAAGGTCTGGGACGAAAACGATGCAACCTTCAAACGCATGAAGATTGCTGTTTGCTGTGCAGAAACCAATTCTATCAATAATCGTCTTGCCGAGGTAAAGGCAGAATTGGTAAAATCGCCTTACAAACTGGGTCTGCTGATTGTCACAGTAAAGGATGATCCGCAGTATAGCGCGATCCAGAATACGCTGGCTCACGCTGCCGCCGATGCAAATGAACCCCGGTTGACGATTGCTCTGCTCAAGACGCCTCTTAGTGACGAGAACCGCAAAGCATGGCTGACACAGCTTACCAAAATGGAGCTTGCTAATGAGAGTGGACAAACTGCATCTGCAAATGGCTACAAGCTGGAAAGCGAAAAAGTGGTCAACACATGGACTGCACGGGCTACTGGCGGCAAACTCGTGGCATGGAATGGCACCAATATGTTCAATAATCTCTATGGCACGGCAAATTTGCGCCATACCATCATTACACAGGTTCTGAACAATGTTTTTCCCTACGCCCCGGAACAGATCGTCAAAATGGTTACCGCCTATAAACCTTGCAACGATGGTGCACCGACAGCGGGTATTGCTCGTAAAGGCGCAACCACCCAGATGCAAGGCGTTTTGAACAGCATCTCTCCGGAAATTCTGCAATTTACGGAGATTGACGGAATAGCCAACGCTACGGGCGATAAAACCGTAACAGCTGTTTCTGCGCTCGCAAAGGTCATTCGTGATAAGATGGATTCCGGTCAGCGTATGATTCTGAGCGACTTGTGGCGTGAACTGCAGGAGCCGCCATTTGGTTATTATAATACGATTGCCTACGGCATCCTGCTTGGCCTGATCTTCTCCTGCTACAAAAACACAGCCTTCAGCTGGACGGATAGCGTCCAGAGTACGCACATTTTGAACGAACAAACTCTCAAGAGCATGATTCTGTCCATGTGCAAAGGCTCCCTCAACTCGGACTATCTATCTGCCGGTAGTATCACGTTCCAGCACTTCCGCGATTACGTTAAAGACATTATAAATTTGACCGATGCACAGGTTGCAACAGAAGCCGAATGTTGCCGTAATATGCGCGCCGCTATTACCCAGTCTGGCGCACCGTTCTGGGCATTGAAGTATCTCCCGGACGGAACGTATGGACCCAACACTGATAAAGCAAACACGATCATCAATGAAATGCAGCAGTTTATTTCGGCTGATATTGACCGTGAAGCCATTATGAACGATGTCCTTCTGAATTTCCAGAGTCGCGGAAAAGTCAAGGTTGCTATGCGAAAGGCATTTCAGGATAAGGCTGTCATGTCTACTGCATTCCGCAATTTCTTGTATTCTTCCTCCCCCGCACTGGCCGATGTTGCCACAACGCTTTCCATCCAGCCGGTGGATTTGAGCGATCGCCTGCATCTCAGCATGCAGGGTGAAATTTATACATGGACCGAGCAGCAAGTTGCGGATAAGCTGGCTGACATCGTGAATGAATATCAGTATCTGGTTGAGGTTGACCATGCATTAGGACAAAACTACCGCAATTTGGAAGATGCCCGCAAAGATTTGGCAAACCGTTTCAAGTATCAGCGTATTCCTTTCACCGCAGTTGAGGATATCCAGAAGCCCTGGTATCCTGCGTTAAAGGCTCTCCGTACACTATCTCTTGGAAAAGTCGCCCACCTGACCGCTGATGAGCGCAATGCGGACGCTGCCGCTCTGCGCAGCTATGGAAAGTCGGCAAATGACTTTCTGACCGACAGCAAACCCACACTTGCTGATATTCTGGATGACCGTGATGTAAATTGCACTGCTGAGGAACTGGACGCTATTTACTCCGGCCTGAAAAGCACGCCGTTTGATGCGACTCTCACCCAATTCAATCACCTGCTGGATCAGCAGGTTGCTCGTATCGGACAAGCTCGCAATCGCAGTAAGCTGAAGGCACTGTGGGAAAGCGTTACAGGGAAGGAGTCTGTCAAGGCATGGTGCGACTCTTTCTCGACACCTATTTTCTGGATAATTCCAAAAGAGCTACGCAAACCGATTCACACGGTCATTGACCTTCAGAGCGGTATAACTACTCCTCGTGATACAGAGGTCATTGCTGCAATTGATGCTTTGCAGAATGAGAAAGCTCGTGTTTTGACGGATGCCCAAAAGGTATACGCCGCTCTTTATGAAACCATTGGCTCTGAGTATGTTACCTATTTTAAGGTACATCGCCCAGAATTGCTTGCCAAGTTGAAGCTGTCCCACGGAAATGATATGAGTACTTGGGAAGCACCAGAACTCAGTCGGCTTCAATCTATGATGAAGTCGGCCATCCAACAGCAGGCTCGACAGGAAAAATTGCAGAATACTAAGAATGAAATTGCTGAAATGCCTGTAAGTCGTTTGCGTGAGAATATCGCCAGTTTTCTGGATAGCCACCCTGAATACTGCGATGAGTTTCTAAAATAAGGAAAGGAGCAAAACTATGACGGTAGATCAAGTCATTGATACGTTGAAATTGGAAAAGCAGCAACGTGTGCCCAGCCGTTTTCCTTGCCGTGCTATCATGGTCGGAAATATTGCTGAATATTGCGATCTTCTGGAAAAGCTGAAAACAATTCCCAATGTGGAAGTGGTTCCTTCAGACGTGCTGTTTTCCTCTGCCGATGTGCTACCTGCCTATGACAGTCTTATGGATTCCCAATATAAAGACAAATGGTTGATTCTCCCCGGCGTGAGCGAATACCTTCGGCTTTTTTCCAGAGGTGAGACTCAGCGTCAACGCTTTACAAAGCTCTGGCGTTATATGGGATATGGCTCTGATCTTGGTCGAATCATCATTCCTCTCTGGGGATGTAGGGCCCAATGGCATGATAAAGACCTTCACCTCGATGGTGATGAACGGCAGAAAGACTTTTTCTTTGACTGTACTACCGACATATCCGACCCACAAACCCTGAAAATTCTCGTTTTGTCAAAGCAATTTGACAAATATCAAAACACCCTTGTAAACGCAGCCAACAAAGTATTTTCTGGCATACGAAGCTGGTATGAATACTGGTCGAACCCGTCCGTACAGTATTCAGAGTATGTCCTAATCACCGGGAGATTGCGCGATATGCAATCTACGGCAGGAGATATCTCAGTTCATGTTTTACCAGATACATTGTCTTTTGTCCGTGCTTATCTTCAGGGAGGAGAAGTATTAACTTCAGAAAACTGCCCGGATGAATCAGTCAATTTGTTATTTCCTTATGCGCTCCAAAAGGGAAATCTTGACGAAGCTATCCTCAACTGCCTGAATCTTGTTCATTTTCAAAATACAGATGTCATGGGAAAATGGGCAACGATGAATAACGGTCAAAAACAACTTGCCATGCTTTGGATGCAGTTACATCAGCAAGACGACTATCTTTCTTATTGCGTCCGCAAGGCAAAAAATGCAAATGATCTAGTAGATAATATTTATCATGACATTTTCTCTCTTCGTCTCCGGCATCCTGAATGGGAAAAAGAAAGTCAGGAGTTGATGTCTGCACTGAACCTGTCTAAAGATCCCGCATTTTTCAAGGCATTGGATGAAATCCCTGATTACAAGCTTCGGCTCTGCTATCTGACAGGAAATACCCAGGCTGAACGCATTTATCTGATTCATATGATTGGAGAATGGCTGAGGATGGACGCTCAACAGGCTTTGTCCTGCTCGGAGGTTCAGTCTGCTTATCCTGAGCTTTATGCCTATCTACAGCACACTGAACTGTTTAAGGATAGTGACTCTGAGCGGTACTTTGATTCCTACAAGTCTTATAAACTTTCAAATCGCTTGCCGCAGGATGAGGATATTTATTTTTCAAACTTTGATATAAATTCTTATCCCTATCGCTATACGTTGCTTAGCGATTCGATAACAACGGACAGCGTTATTTTATGGATTGATGCACTTGGCGCCGAATGGCTTTCCTTGCTTTGCTGGACATTGCAAAAAGACAATAATGGTCAGATAAAATCCGTTGCTCTGGCACAGAGCTGCTTGCCAACGGAAACGGAATACAATGACCAGTGGAATAAAATGGATACGCCGCATGACAAACTTGATAAGTTGGACAAGTTGGCGCACCATGGCGTAATTGATGATCCAAGTTATTATGCCTGCATTCAGGAACAGTTTTCGTTCTTTTCCAAAGTCGTCGATAAGGTTGAGGAGCTGTTCCAAAAATACCATCGGGTAATTATTACGGGAGATCACGGAAGCAGTCGCCTTGCTGCGAGGTTTTTCCATGCAAGGGAGGGCTACCCTGCGCCAGCATCTTCTCAGGTGTGCAGTCATGGTCGATTTTGTATTTTTAATGGAGCTAAAATCATTGCTAGCTCCAATCAAGTGATCGCTAAAGACTCAGATGGAAATCAATATCTGATTTTCAAAAATTACGATCATTTTAAGCAGTCTGGCTTTGCCGCCGGCGGCGATGATGAAAATGCACAATACGGCGAACTTCATGGCGGCGCTTCACCTGAAGAGTTGCTTGTTCCTGTGGTTGTATTTGACAGCATCCACGAGCTACCACTTACTGCGACATGGAAAAAAGATTCTATCAAGTTTTCTATGAAAAAAGCCAAACCAGTTATTCTGTTCAATAAACCCGTTCAAAATGTTCAAGCTAGTCTTGGAAGTGTCGATGGTATCTGCACTCCTATAGACACAGTTGGTAAGGAATGGATGATAGTTTTTTCTGAAAACAAGGCTGAAGCCACAAAGAATTTTAAATACGATCCGATTATTATAGCCGATGGAAAAGTTGTCCATGTTCCATCACTGGAAATAAAGCCCGCTCTTGGGGGAGGAGATTTCGACCTTTAATGCGAGTAAAGAAAAAAGTATGTTGCGATTGTGGTAAGGTTCTAACAAAAGATGAGATTGCACTTTCTCAAAAATTGATTGACCTTGATACCGAAGATTTTTATTGTTTGCCATGCATGGCAGAATATATCGGATGCTCCGAGGATGATCTACACATTAAAATTCGAGAATTCAAAGAACAGGGATGCACCTTGTTTCTGTGAGAGGACGGCGATTGTATGCTGGAGGATAAAGTCAGAGAAATTTTCGCTGACATGGTTGTATTAAAAGATCCCCAAAGAAGCGAATATTTTTCCAACCTGAGCATTCCTTCTTATATGCGTGATTGGCTGGTTATGAAGTTCTCAGATGACAATGGAACCATCGATTACGAAAGTGTTGGACGATATATCAAGCGTTATATTCCGAGTCGGGAAGATTTTGAGCAATACAAATTTCAAATGGTCAATGGTGACACCGTTCAATTTTTGGCTCGGGTTCGAGTCTCTGTTGATGTAAAAACAGGAAAAACAGTCTTTGAACTGCCTGATTTTGGTGGCTCTCGCGGTGGGGCAGGTGGTGTTGTAGCTTATGATGTCGCTGAGAAATGGCAAAACACCTTGCTGCGGGAAAGTGAAAATTGGGGCATCGTAACACTCTGCTGGATGATGGATGGAACTCCATCAAAACCGAAAGGTCTCATCACAATGATTGGCTACAAGCCATTCTGCCCTTACGATATAGATCTTGAGTTTTATCGTGATGCACGAAGCCAATTTTCTATTCATGAATGGATTGATGTCATTATCGAAGCGATTGACTACAATCCCGACGGGTACTTAGATGAGAATGGTGAGGTGAGCGAACGGAAAAAACTTTATTTTCTTCGTCGCCTTCTGCCATTCGTTGAAAAACGCGTTAATCTGATTGAACTTGCTCCAAAAGGCACCGGAAAAAGTTACGTGTTTGAAAAAATAAGCAAGCGTGGTTGGCTTATTAGTGGCGGTACTGTATCTCGCGCATCCTTGATTTACGACAATGCGAAAAAGACCGGTGGTCTTCTTACACGATTTGATTTTGTGGGGTTTGATGAAGTTCAGTCTATTACATTTGAACAACCCGGTCAAATTCAGCAGGCGCTCAAGCACTACATGGAATATGGCGAG
>OLPZ01001637.1_pt1 | contig 14362 bp, 19 predicted proteins | sample 1672711 | NCBI WGS metagenome assembly OLPZ01 (sample SAMEA3136716, study PRJEB25190) | human gut metagenome
AAAACTTCAAAGATGATTCATCGAGTGGATAATATAGATAAAAAGTCTGTAAAAAGTGAAATAAAATATTTAGAAAGCAAGACGGCAGAAAAATCAATAAAAAATAAAATGAAAGAAATTGACTTACAAGGAAATAGTGCTTCAACTAAAGATAAGAATATGTATGCAATCTTAGAGTTAGTATTAGAAATGTATGAAAGAGGAATTACATTCTTGCCAATTGATTTGTATAAGAGTCATGCAACAAAATTTATAATGGAATCAGATACAGAGATAAGACCTCCATTAAACAGCATTCCTGGACTAGGAACTGTAGCTGCAGAAGGAATAGATACTGCGAAGAAAGATGGAAAATTTATGTCTATAGATGATATGAAGATTCGTTCAAAAATTGGTACTTCTGTTATTGAAATGTTACAAAAAGTTGGATGCTTGAAGGGTATGAGTCAGAGTAACCAATTAAGCCTTTTCGGGTGAATTTTAAAAATAATTGGCATCTTACTGCGTCAAAAAGTATTCAAAAAGCAAGGGCGCAACCTTTTGGTTGTAACCGCGTTTTGAATACTTCTTTCCTTGTAATATACTAATTCTTTTTAAACTTAATAATAGCAAAATCAAGAAAGGAATGGAAAAATGAGTAAACCAATAGTTGCAATTATAGGAAAACCAAATGTAGGCAAATCTACATTTACGAACTGCTATACGGCCAACTGCACTGTGACTGCCAAAACTGATAAAACGAATGGTCTGAGCTTTGCGGGCGGCTTTGTCGGCGAGGTGACAAGAAACGCATTAACCGTCGTGAACTGCTATGTGTACGGGGCAACCCTGTCTACTGCAGGAAGCCTCGCACAGACAGTTCTTCAGAAAACCGGCGTTTTTGCGGGCGACCTGTGGAACGGAAATCCGCCGATTGATGCTACGAATTGTTACTTTGGTGCTTGCGGAACGACGGAAAGAATTGGTGCGGCCGTTGAAAAGACGGAAAAAGATTTTACAAATGGCACAGTGGCAGGTTTGCTGGGCAATGCGTTTGCGCAGGCACACAATTATCCGAGGTTTAAGGATAGCCCGGCAGATTACAGTGCAGTAGAGGCAGCCATAGCCAAGGCAAATGCACTGAACAAGAACAGCTATCAGGATTTTTCCGCTGTGGAAAAGGCCATTGCTGATGTTGTTCGTGATAAAAACATCACCGAACAGTCCGAAGTCGATGCAATGGCAAAAGCCATTGAAGACGCCATCGCAGCGCTGGTCAAGAAGCCTTCTTCTAGCAGCTCCTCCAGACCTAGCTACAGTATTACCACCCCCGACAAGACGGAAAACGGCTCTGTGAACATCAGTTCCACAAGCGCGAAGCGGGGGAGTATCGTGACGATCACGGTCACGCCGGACGCTGGGTATGTGCTGGATGAGCTGACGGTGACGGACAAGGACGGCAAGGATGTGGCGCTGACCAAGAAGAGCGACACGGAGTATACTTTTGTGATGCCGACGGGCAAGGTGGAGATCACGCCCAGCTTTGTCAAGCAGGCGGAAGAGCCGAGCCGGGTTTTTGTGGACGTCAAGACGGGCGATTATTTCTATGACGCCGTTTTGTGGGCGGTCGAGAAGGGCATTACGAACGGGACCTCTGCTGAGACGTTCAGCCCTGAGGACCCCTGCACGCGGGCGCAGATCGTGACCTTCCTGTGGCGTGCGGCGGGGTCGCCGGTGGTGAACTACGCGATGGACCTGAGCGACGTGGCCGGGGATGCGTATTATGCCGAGGCCGTCCGCTGGGCGCTGAGCGAGGGGATCACGACCGGTACCTCTGATCACACCTTCAGCCCAGACGCTGTCTGCACGCGGGAGCAGGCGGTGACGTTCCTGTGGCGAGCAGCGGGTTCTCCCGCCGTCAGCGGCGAGAGCGCGTTTGAGGACGTGGGGGCGGACGCCTACTACGCCCGCGCCGTGGCCTGGGCCGCGCAGAACGGCGTGACCAACGGCATCAGCCAGGCGCTCTTCGGGACCGGCAGCGACTGCACGAGAGCGCAGATCGTGACGCTCCTGTATCGCGCCCAGCAGGGTAAGTAAGACCAACCAGAACGAGAAGACTACATAGCAGCTCCACCGACCCGGCGTTTGCAGCGCTGGGCGGTGGAGCTGTTTGCCGTAATAGAATTTCCGGAGGGATCGCCTATTGAAAAAAGAAAAGGTTCAGGCTATAATGGCTCTGCCCTGTCCCCGCCATGCTGCCGGAGGACCGGATCAGATTTCTAAATTAGGAGAGATATTGTGACGATCTTGCAACAGGACGGCCTGCGGGCCATTGAGCAGTGCCCTCACGGAGAGGTGCCTGCCTATCTGCGGGACTTGGCCAGCTGGTATTTTGCCTGCCCGGACGCTGTGACAGAGGAGGGGATGCGTCTCCTGGGCCGCCCCATAGGGGAGGACCCAAAAGTGATCTCCGGTGAGAGCGGGGCCGTGACGGCAGGCCTGCTCCACCGCCTCTGCACCCGCCCGGCCCTGGCCGACCTGCGGGAGAAGATGGGGCTGGACGAAACGTCTGTGGTCTTGCTCATCAGCACCGAGAGGGACACGGACCCGGAGGCTTACCAGACTATTTTAGCAAACCATTAAGGGGATGACAAACACGCGCAACGACTTACGACAGGGGACACTGTGGAAACAGATCCTCTTTTTCTCCCTACCCATTGCCGCCACGAGTATGCTCCAGCAGCTGTTCAACTCGGCGGATGTGGCGGTGGTGGGCCGGTTCTCGGCCCAAAAAGATCTGGCCCTGGCGGCGGTGAGCAGCACCAGCTCCGTCGTCAATCTGTTCATCACCATCATCACCGGTCTGGCCGTGGGTGCCAACGTCGTCATTGCCCGGTCCATCGGGGCCAGCGACGAGAAACGCGCCAAGCAGGCGGTGCATACGGCGTTGATTTTATCGCTTCTGTGCGGGGCGATCCTGCTGGTGCTGGGGGAGTGCATCGCCCTGCCTTTGCTGGAGATCATGGATACGCCGTCGGACATCATCGGCCTGGCGGGAAAGTATCTGAGAATTTACATGCTGGGCGTTTTCTTCCAGACCATCTATAATTTTGAGGCGTCGATCTTACGGGCCAACGGCGACACCCGACGGCCTTTGTTCTGCCTGATTTTTTCCGGGGCAGTGAACGTTGTGCTCAATCTGGTCTTCGTCATCGGCTTTCAGCTGGACGTGGCGGGCGTGGCCATCGCCACGGTGCTGGCAGACGTGGTGGGGGCCGGGATGCTCTTTCATTATCTCCGCCGGGAGACGGGGCCGGTCCGCGTGGAGCTTTCTCAGCTCAAGCTGGACCGGAAGCTGGCCGGGGCCATTCTTTACACCGGCATCCCCGCGGCGGTGCAGGGCATGATGTTCAATATTGCCAACGTCATCATCCAAACGGGCTTCAACCGCCTGGGCTCCCAGGTGGTGGCGGCCTCCACCATCGGTGTGACGGCAGAGATCTTCGTCTACTACCTGGTCAACAGCTTCGGCCAGGCCAGCATGACCTTTACCGGACAGAATTACGGGGCGGGCAATCTCACCCGCTGCCGCCAGGCGACAAAGTGGTGTCTGCTGCTGGGTGTTGGTCTGGGAGAGGCGTTTTCCCTCCTTCTCGTGGCCTTCGGTCTGGGCTTTGCGGGCCTGTATACGACGGACGGAGCCATCGCGCTCCTGGCTCTGACCCGGATGAAATGGATCCTGCCCTTCGAGGGATTCAATACCATCATTGAGATCCTCTCCGGGACTTTGCGGGGCCTGGGCTATTCCCTGGTCCCAACGATCCTCTGCGCGGCCTTTATCTGCGGCCTGCGTATTTTGTGGATCAAGTTGATTTTCCCTCTGTCCCCGACGTTTTTGGGGCTCTTGCTGGTCTACCCGGCCAGTTGGATCGCCGCCTCGGCGGCGCTGGCCGTGGCCTATGTGGTCGTAAAGAAAAAAGTCTTGCAGGCGAGGGTGGCTTTGGAACAGTAACGCAACAAAAAACGAGAGGACAACCATCTGTGCTGTCCTCTCGTTTTGGTGTGTTCTGTGTCAGGCGGGCTTTCCCTCGTCCAGAGCCTTGACTTCGTCCATGGTCAAATCCGATATGGCAGAAATTTCTTCGTAGCTGTACTTTCCCATCATCAGCATACGGCGTGCAACTTGGATCGATTTTTCACGCGCTGTTTTTCGTGCTGCTTCCTGTGCAGCTTCTCGTTTGATCTCTTCAAAAATTCTGCTCATGGTCGCAACCCCTTCCTGTTCTTCTTTAAAATAACGGACTCGTTTGGCTAAGATCGGATAGTGCATTTCTTCTGCTTTTGTACAGGCAAAATCATGCATCAGCTGACCTAGCGCTGTGTTGTCTTTGATTTGGGCATTCACATACAGGATATGCGAACCGTCCCCAAACGATGCGCTGGTTTCTTGGATCATGCGGTCGATGTGATAGATCGGCTGCCCAGCCTTTAGCACGTCGTGCTCGGTGATGAAAATGACATAGGTTTCATTCAGATTTTCATAGTTGTCTCCAGGCTCTGTGATGTTGGCATCAATTAAACTGCTATTGTATCTGGCGCGTTTGGCCCCCGCCCCTTTGTCGCTACGCTGAACTTCAATGTTATAAACACGCCCTGCCTCATCGGTTGCCAGAATATCCAGGCGCACGGAACGGCCTTGTAAATTTTTTAGGTTGTGCTGGCTGTGAACTTTCTGTACGGTCAGGTCTGTGCGCTCCAAAATGATTTGCAGCAAGAACTCTGCACAGGCTTTGTCTTCAAAGACTTTGTTCATAAAATCATCGTCCAACAGGCGAAGACTTTGAATGCGCCGCAAATCTTCCAGACGCTTTCGTTCCAGGTCTAGTTCCTGCTCTGTCACTGTACCACATCCTTCTCTACATTAAAGGGGATGAGGCCATGCACGAGATGCGCAAAACAGGGGGATACATGACGGTCGAAATCAGTGCGCTGCTTCCGATCATTTTGATGGTGCTATGGATGTTTTTTAGCTATCTGTTTTATTTTATGATAAAATGCAGGAGAATAATTTTATCTTGCATTTTGGAGGCTTTTGCGTATGAAAAAAACGCTGATCGGTGTGCTGCCCCTGGTGGACCCGGAACGAAACAGCTTTTGGATGCACCCCGGCTATCTCCACGGCATCGAGCAGGCCGGGGGGCTGCCGGTGGTGCTGCCCATGACGATGGAAGAGGCCAGCCTGAAGCAGCTGGTCGAGACGATGGATGGCTTCCTCTTTACCAGCGGCCAGGACGTCTCTCCGGAGCTGTATGGGGAGGCCAAGGGGCCGCATTGCGGCCAATGTCTTCCCCAGCGGGACGAGATGGAGATCAAGCTCTTGGAAATGGTCCTGGGAGCAGACAAGCCCATGCTGGGCATCTGCCGGGGCCTCCAGCTGCTGAACGTGGCCATGGGCGGGAAGCTGTACCAACACCTGTCCACGGAACGTCCCTCAGACATCGAGCATTTTCAGTCGCCGCCCTATGATGTGCCCGCCCACAAGGTCCGGGTGGGCATCGGCAGCCCGCTGCACTGGGGGCTGGGCGTGGAAGAACTGAACGTGACCAGCTACCACCACCAGGGCATCCGGGAGCTGGCCCCGTCCCTTACCCCCATGGCTTGGGCCGAGGACGGCCTGGTGGAGGCAGCCTGCCTGCCCACTGTCCGCTTCGCCTGGGCAGTGCAGTGGAACCCGGAGCTTACCTATCAGACCGACGAGGACAGCCGGGATCTCTTCAAGGCGCTGGTAAAGGCGGCGGGAGAGCGCTTGTGACATTCTGAGGATCCATCGTGTCGTGAATACAGCTGGATTTTTCGTCCGTACAAGTCGGAAACATCCTGATTTTAAGAAGTTTCAGACTTGTATGTCCAAAACTCTTTACTTTCTTGAAGTTTTGGATATAATAGGATCAAGAAATTCAGGAGGTGCATTATGACCAAATTGATTGATCGCCCCCAATATCTGAATCATCTGATTCAAAACAAGGATGTGGATCTGGTGAAAATCGTCACTGGGATCCGACGCTGCGGGAAATCATCCTTGCTGGATTTGTACCATCAGTATCTGTTGAAACACGGCGTACCGGATTCTCACATTATCCATATGAATCTGGAGTCTTTGCGATATCGTGACTTGACCGACTATCTTTCCTTTTATGATTATGTCAGTGAGCAGATTGCCGCGGAAGGAAAGACCTACCTGATCTTTGATGAGCTACAGGCTGTGGAGCATTGGGAAAAAGCGATCGAGTCGTTCCGTTTGGATTTTGATGTAGACATCTATATCACAGGCTCCAATGCTTACCTGCTGTCCACGGAATTTTCCACGCTGCTCTCCGGCAGGTATGTAGAGATACGGATGCTGCCGCTGTCGTTTAAGGAGTTTCTGGACTTCTACGAATTTGCAGCCGATGTGACTATGGAGGAAAAATTCCAGAAGTATCTCCAATTCGGCGGAATGCCTATCTTGAGAGAATATAAGTTCAACGAGGCCAGAAGCAATCAGGCATTGGAGGGCATCTATTCCACGGTAGTACTGCGGGACATTTTGCAGCGCAACAGCGGAGCAGACCAAGCAATGCTCCAAAAAATCATGCTGTTTCTGTGCTCCAACATCGGCAGTATCACGTCCCCAAACAGCATCGGAAATGTGCTCTCCAACGAGGGAGACATTCATACCGGAAAGCAGAAAAGCATCGCAGGGAAAACAGTGGACAAATATATTTCCATGCTGCATAATGCATTTGTATTCTTCTCTGTCGGTCGGTACGATGTAAAAGGCAAACAGCTTTTGAAAACGCTGGGCAAAAACTATATCATTGATATGGGCTTTCGCAATATGCTGTTAGGCTATCGAGATGCTGACCGAGGGCACATTATTGAGAACATCGTATTTCTGGAGCTTCTCCGCCGTGACTATCGGGTGTATATCGGAAAAGTTGGAGAAACAGAGGTTGACTTCGTTGCGGAAAAGCCAAACGATAAGATATATATCCAAGTGACGGAGAGCATGCAGTCGCCGGAGACCCGGGAACGGGAGCTTCGCCCGCTGCGCCTGATTCCAGACAACTATGAAAAAATCGTGTTGTCTATGGACCGCAGCTTTATCCATTCCTATGATGGCATCAAGTCCGAAAATCTCATAGATTGGCTGCTCAGCGACTAAGCATTGCATTTTCAATGCGAAATACAGCGCTTTGAGGCGTTATAAGAAGGAACATTCCAATGATTCAACTACTTTTCGTGTGCCACGGCAACATCTGCCGTAGTCCCATGGCGCAGTATATTTTTGCCCAGCGGGCGGCGGCGCGGGGGATCGCCTGCGTGACAGATTCCGCCGCCACCAGCCGGGAGGAGATCGGCAACCCGATCTATCCCCCGGCCAAACGCAAGCTGAAGGAGATGGGCGTGCCCTTTGGCGATCACCGGGCGGTGCAGATGACCCGCGCCGACTACGACCGATACGACCTGCTTCTGGCCGCCGACAGCGCCAACGTGCGGAACATGACCCGCATCGCCGGGGGCGACCCGGACCATAAGATCCGCCGCCTGCTGGACGACTGTCCCCGCCCCCGTGACATCGCGGACCCCTGGTACACCGGCAATTTTGACGTGACCTACGACGACATCGTGGAGGGCTGTGAGGCCCTCCTGGACCGCCTGGAGCGAGAGGGAAAGACCTGACCCTGCCTGCGCCTGCATAATCCGCCCTACAAAACGACACACTAACCCTCAGCGCATTCCGCGCCGAAACCAACGAACAAAGGAGTGTGTCCCTATGCACGTTACCGTGACCGACGGCTGCATCAGCTGTGGCCTCTGCGCGGACGAGTTCCCGGAGCTTTTCCACCTCAACGACGAGGGCGTGGCCGAGGCCGTCCCCTCCACCGTCGCCTCCGACCAGGAGGAAGCCGCCCGCCAAGCCGCCAACGACTGTCCCGTGGGCGTCATCGTGATCTCCGAGTGATCGCAGCCCCCGCACCGCTTTGTTCAAAAAAACGGTGCGGGGGCTATTTTTGTCCGTTCTGACTTGACAAAAACCATAAAATCTTATAATATAAAAACCGAGAGGAGAAAAACATGCTAGATAGTACAAAAGGCAGTGAGAAAAGGAGGTGAGAACGATGGTTAGAAACAGACAGTATGACCTGACCCCCAGGGAGGAAGAGCTGATGGACATGATGTGGCAGGCCAACCGCCCCATGAGCCGCGCAGAGCTGCGCAACATGCCCGTCGAGCGGAGCTGGAAGGACAACTACCTGCCCGTTATGCTGCAAGCGCTGGAAAAGCGGGGCCTCATCCAAGTGGCCGGCTTTGTCCGGGAGGGCAAGACCTACGCCCGGCAATTCGTCCCCACCTGGTCCAAGGCGGAGCTGTTTGCCAAGTCGGCAGCAGAGCATCTGGAAAAAGACCAGCTTCCCCAAATGCTGGAAGCCATGGCAGAGACTTCGGCGGGGGAACTCGACACGGAACGACTGAGCAACGTCATGGCAGCTCTGGTGCGGGAGAGCAAGGGCAAAGCCAACGCGAAACTGCTGGATCGCCTGGAAGACATCTTGAAGGAGGTCGAGGAGGCGTAACCAGAGATGCACATCACACTATTCTCTTTTGTAACGGCAGTGCTGTTGAGCAGCTTGCTGATCGTAGCACTTTACTTGAGCCGAAAGTCAGTCAAGACGATTCGGATGCTGAATTTTGGCTATCTGGCCTGTCTCTATCTGTTTTGTTTGGGACGGATATTTTTCTCTGTGGAGTTGCCGTTTGCCGCTGTGATCCGTGCGCCGTCACTGATGAACCCACTACATGATGTTAACGAAGCCAACCTTCCAATGATGGATGGAGCATTTTTGGTTTCTGATCTCCTGCTACTTGTATGGGCAGTAGGAAGTATCCTCTTATTCGCGCAATTTTTGATACGCTATCATCGAGGAAAACGGGACATTGACCGGCTCCCAAAACAAGAAAATCAGGTGCTCCAAGAAATACTGGATGAATTGCAGCGGAGGAACAAACGCCGTATTCCGATTCAAGTGTTGTGTTGCTCTGGTTTGTCCACACCTTGTGGAATTGGACTGCTCAGACGACAAATCCTTCTGCCAAGCCAGGAATATACGGAAGAAGAACTGTTTCATATCCTGCGCCATGAGCTGCAACATTTCCAGACCCACGATCTGCTGGTCAAGTGGATGATCCGAGTGTTTCAATGCCTCTTCTGGTGGAATCCTCTGGTCTACCTTCTGGGCAAAGACATGGATCAAGTTTTGGAAATCAAATGTGATTTGGCAGTCGTAAAAAACTACAATAGAAAAGAAACAGCTGCCTATATGAGAATCATCAAAAACCAGTTGAAGCGGGCCATGGAGATGCAGGAAACAGTGCCGGTTGGCTCGGCTTCTCTTATCGGAAACTTTGCTATGTCAAATGTAGAAGAACGCTTCTCGTATATTGTAGCTAGTTTGAAACCAACCGAGCGAAAAGAACTTCCAAAGCCTGTGTTTGCGGTCCTTTTTGTGGTGCTTATTATTGTATCCTATTCATTTGTTTTGCAGTCGAGCTATGAAGCACCGGAGCTGGATGAAAATGGAGAAAAAATTCAATATATGCAGGAAGATGAAATGAAGTTGCTGCACTTGAAAGATGGAACTTATCAACAAATTTATGAAAATGAAGCGATGCTCATTCCAATAGAAATTGCTGAAGAGATGATTCAGCAAGGTGTAGTGGTGATAGAGGAGGAAAATTAAACCATGAAAAAATTGATCGTAGTTCTTACCCTAGCTATGATGATTAGCGGCTCTGTACTCTCAGCAAGCGCGGAAGAAGTGAACGTTACGGAAGAAACGATTGCTGTTGAACAAACCGGTGACAACAGTGGTACGATTGTTCCTATGGCAGATCAAATTGTTGTAAAGTTCCGTATTTACCAGGGGAAAAAACAGTATAGACATTGGAATCAGACTCGCGGTTATTGGGTTGAACCCGATTGGATCACTTACGGTTAATTGTATGGAAAGGCCACGGATGAAACGTGGCTTTTCTTTTTATAAAGAAGAGTTAAAAAATAATTGTAAATCTGTGAAAATAGCTTGACAAACGACAGAAGATGATGTATTATACAATCGAAGATTAAAAAAAGATTCAAGATAAAATCGGTGAGGAATAAAGAATAGCCACTGAAAGAAAAAGTAAGGAACCTCCGGTGTGTAGTTAGAAAATTGATATAGTGGCTTGTAAGGAGAAGTGATAGTGTACGAGTAGGTAATGAAAGGTAAAAGCTATGAGCTGGATTCAGAACTTTACCAGCAAGACAAGAAGGAGGATACTATGAAAAAACGTATTGTTTCCATATGCCTAGTGGTATGCCTTGCGATTTCGCTTTCAGCCCCTGCTGCAGCAACCAACGTGGTAGACTCGGATGCTAGTGCCTCTTATGGTCTAGAGGATGGGACATTGGTTTCCCTTCAAAAAATCTCAAAAGGAAAGTATACACTTACGGATGAAAGTGTTGCATACACTGCAAACAATGTAAAGGACACAGTATACGCAAGAAGCCTCCATGATGGAGAGATGCTGAAACTTCAGGATGGCACATATTTAGGGAAAGCAGAGGAATCAAATTACATTCAGCTTGATCGTATTGATGTAGATGTGGATCATTTTGATAGAAATGATTCGGTATTTCAGGAATATGACATTAGTCCAAGTGTTCTGGATGACGTGCAGGAAGCAATTTCCTATGCACAAGAAAATGATAATCATGAGTTGGAAATTTCTCTATATGCAATCAACCCCGATTTAACGGAGTACATTACATATAAGGGAAATAAATATAGAAATACTTACGAAGAAGTGAGAGATGGATCATTTAAGCCGATTCAAACTAACGGAGCAGGATCAAGGGATATGTTAAACAATGCGAGGACATTTGTATTAACTGCGGTTGGATTAGCGTCTACAACAGTCAACTTTGTTTCCACAGGAATCTCCCTGCTAGATTTTATAAAAAATCAAACAGGAACAAACGTAAATTATGGAGGGTCTGGAGATTGGTGTGTAACAACGATGACTTATCAAAAGCTCATAAAGCACACATCAATTAACAGAAACTCTTTATGGATGGAAGGATGTATATCACAAAAACTGTGGATTGATCAAGCTGTGGTCTTGTTCTATTTCCCTTCCTTCTTTAAAGAACCTCTCACAAAATATAGCAAAATAAATAAAACAAAATATTCTTCTAGATGGAATACATGCTATGATAATACCTTCTCGAACTGGGCGACTGGAACAGTGAAGGACCCGAATTTTACGATGCCTTACAATGGGGTCACATGGGTTTTCTCTTAAAAGTAGATTCATAGATTCTACGGAAATAAATCCACTGTGGACAATTTATTTATCTACTTGACAGATGAGTAAAAAGTTTCACAGTGGATTTATTTATAATAGGAGGAAATAATTATATGAAAAAATGGAAAATAACTATTGCTATTGTTGTTGTCGCTATATTGGGCCTATTCTTTTTTCTCCCTCGCCCGGTCATCAGGGAACCTGAAAAAGCTGTGTTAAATAGCATTTGTATTCAAAAAGACCCGTATTACCAAAAAGAAAGCTCCGATTCTTTTGTTTGGACACCGACGACGGAAGAAGAGAAAGAGATTGCTCAGGAAATTTTACAGTACCTCTCTCATCAAAAGGAACGACGGACACTGAGAAAGAGGCCGGATGTACGAGATTATCCCCTGAGCTGGAAATGCATGTATATCAGCATATCCTATCCGCAGACAGAACAAACCACAGTCCCACGGGGACGCTCACTCCTTTTAGGGCCGAGTAAGATTGAGGAAGATATCAACCTCTCACGGGAAATAAGGGCTGTCAACTTATCCTATCCTGAGTCACCCAATGGTGTCTGGGAAAGGTTTGTTGGAAGATTAGAAGACCCAGATGGTATTCGGTCTTACATATTAGAAAAATTGAATTTACCAGAAGATTTTATGTAATAAGCAGGACCTTTGCTAGATTTAGGGTTAAACATTCCACTGGGGGCGGTTCTTTTATTTAGTTGATATAGATAAAAGAATGTCTCACAGTGGATTTGTTTATATGATGAACAAAATTGTAAGTGAAATTATTAAATTTTTATATAATTTTGCAAATTTTGTTGCTTTCATTTCCAATCCATGGTACGATATCGACACAAAGAAAATTTTGGAAAAGGCAAGCGGATAACATGACCAACAGAAAGCGAGGGCAGCTTGATGAGCTATGCATGGATCGTTACACTGATGCTCCACCTGCTTCCGATCCTGATGATCTGGAGGACGTGGGAAAGCGATTGGAACGCTGCACTGGAAAAGATCGTAAGAGTTCAGATCATCGGCTCACTGGTCTATATCGTTGTGTATCCAATCGTCGATGTGCTGACTTGGCCGGACTTTCATATGGGATATATTAGCATAGATACTGTGGTTTCTATGTGGTATGGTGAAGGCATATGGAACTTCTATAAAATCCTGACCGCAGCTGTGCTGACGGCTGTTTGTGCGGCAGTTCGGCGGAAGGTAAAACCTCAGTAAGAAAGTGAGGGAAACACGATGTATGGACTGGATGTATTGCAGTGCATTGTCCATGGTGGCTTTGGAATGTACTTTGTAGGCTTTGTGGTGCTCGGCGGCGTGCTGTCCTTCTTTCTGCCAAAGGACAAGGCTCGTCTGGGCCTGGCGCTGGCGGCCTTGGTGATGTATGGCGTGTGTGAGTTCATCGCGACGGTGATCTGCCAAGGCCATCTCTCGGCGATCCTCGCGGTCTACTTGGGGATGCTCGGCCTGGGCATGGCCTGCGGCTTGGCGCTGTGCGGCCTGGGAAGACGATTTGCGGGGCGGTTGGCCGGAAGGTAAAAAGGAAGGTGCCTATGGTAAGTCGAAAAGTCTGGGTTGCTAACTTGGTGGTCAGCCTGATCCTTGCCGCCCTGGTGCTGGTAGACGCCTTTTTGTTTGACATTCCGTTTATTTACAACGATCCCCCGAACTTCTGGGGCCTTGGAGGTTTTCTGCTGGTGGCGGTGAGTTCCGGCTTTCAGCTGTGGCGCAGTCGGCGGGGGAGCGCGTGAAAGGAGCACACCATGAAAACAACGAAAAAGACCGGTTGGCCTTTGATCCTTGCGATCGTGGCGGCAGCAGTTGTGCTGGCCTTGTTCCTGTGGCCCCGCATCCTCTCGGCAGGCGCGGCGCACACGGACTGGACGCGCCAGGAGGCCCAGCACTTCATTGCGGACTATCAGGCCGAGAGCGGGAAAGCGTTGGACGAGAAGCGGGTCTGTTGGGACCTGGCCTATCTGGATCTCATTGGTATTCAGCCCACCTCCATCTCCGGCGAGCGGGATGGACGGGTCGTCTACGCGCATCAGATCGATTTGGACAACGGAAGACAATATGTGGAATATGTTGATGTGAAAATGATGTGGCACGGTACGGCCCAGTATCACATTACAGACAACAGGCAGGCTGATAACCTGATGATAAAATATCCCTGGGGTGGAATGAAGATCGACGGCCAGATGTTTTTCTGAGTCGTTGTGGATGGGAAACGCTATGGACGTGCATATATCTTATGGTATTGCCGACAAACTGCTCACCCTCGCTGCGGTCCTGTTCCAGCTGGCAGTGCTGGCTTTGATCGCTTACGGCGTCAGCTATGTGGTCGTTCGTCTGTTCCGCCTGGAACGGACGAAGCGGACGCTGGGCAAGGTCTTTGTGCCGTGTCTGGCGGCGGTGTTTTTGGGCCTGGTGGTCTGGGTGCAGCATCCCATCGTCTCCTGCTCAGCGGAATTACAGCCGCGCTTCACCCCGGAGATGCGGCAGGAGGCGGTGGCCCTGCAAAAGGGCTTTGTGTATTTCCCATTTTTTACGGCGAAGATCACCGTGAAAGATATCCAGGAGGACGGTGTGGTGATGATCGAATCGCTCTATCTCTTTGCCTTGGCCAGCGATGAGGTGGCGTTCGGTGGGCCGGATGGAGCGGAGGTCGTGGAGAAGCTCAACCTCATTTGGTGAATACGATTTACCGATACGGAGAGATTGCGGTAGGTGGCCCTCATCCGACCCGGCTTGAGCCGGGCCACCTTCCCCCTCGGGGAAGGCTCTGCCTACGCGGTATAAATTTACGGTGCTGCACTTTTTATGATGAATAGTGTCGCCCAAAGCCTTCCCCTGGGGGGAAGGTGGACGCGAAGCGGACGAATGAGGGCCACCTACCACAAGCAGTCCGTCGTGTACCAACGTACCCGCGCCCAACGCGGAACCACCGATCAAATCTATCTGGCGCAGCCAGACACCACCCCCGG
>OLPZ01001648.1_pt1 | contig 14306 bp, 8 predicted proteins | sample 1672711 | NCBI WGS metagenome assembly OLPZ01 (sample SAMEA3136716, study PRJEB25190) | human gut metagenome
GGCAACACAAAAATTTTATATTTTTTTAATTGTCTACTTGACGGGATGCACACCACGTAATATTTCCGCTCACCGGCTACAGAGAGTTCTGCTGCTTCTGCTCTCTTTTTCTCCTTTTTGTACAAATTCCAAAGAACAATTACTAACAGAACCAACAATAGAAAGAACAGAAAAGATATTTCTCGTTCCTTTATATATCCCAATATCATACTCATTCAAAATCTGCCCCATTTATAAAATATTTAGCTATTTTCATTGAAATGTCCAACTATCCATTTATATGGTATCACAAGATAATGCAAAACTCAATATTTGACATTTTCTGATTTGCGAAGCAAAACTGATGTTCTCGAAGGGCAGCCGAGCAATAGAACCCCTATATGCCCTATTTCCTAATCACACTAATACAGGTGCCGAGACAGTCTACTTCATCCATTCGCCGAAGCAGCATATCTTTCCCTCTTCCATTCAGGCATTTTAAACAGTACATTTCTCCTTCCATTTTAAAATAGCGGAAATAAGCTTTCATTCCATCTGTAAAGACGGCGCATTCTCCTAATTCAGGAAAACGATTCTCTAATAATATCCTGTCTCCTTTACAATATGCAGGAGCAAAGTTATTATTAGTAATCTCAATAGCCAGATAAACCTTTTTAATCATTGTGTATTCGTCTTCTACCGTACAACTATTGTAATCAATACCATCTCCAATACGGCCTACTGGAATAAAACATGGGATTCTGTGTTTCATTTTACGCAAATTCAATCTTTCTTTTCTTGCTGCCTTACATTCTAACCGGGCAACTAAACGAATAATTGCCTTTCCATGATTCCCACACTCTCTATAATTTTCAAGAAGTTCTTCCTCTATGCCCTCCTGTCCTTCTGAATTCTCCGCCTCTTCCTCTGTCGTACTCATATCTTTTAATAAATACTCAACGGTAACTTCAAGCGCACTTGCTAATTGAAAAGCAGTCGATACTTTTGGATCTTTTACTTTTCTATAATAAATATTACGCAATGTCTCAAATGGAACTCCAGAAAGTTCCGCCAAATCCGTAAGGGATATATCCCTCTCAATCATTAATTCTCGAATCTTATCACTGAACATCTTGTCTCCCACGGGTCATTACTGACATAACTTTTTAAAAACTTTTATAATTGTTATGTTATTCCTAATATTTTATTATGTCAATATACATATTAAAATGTAAAAGATAACAAAAAGGAAGGGGATATAATATATGTCTAACGTTTTTATTGATTTTGCGGGAATTTTCCATGTTAAAGATGACCTTTTCAGATTTATCGACACTATGGAAGATCATCAAAAAGTACTTATTTTTACTATAAACAGTGAAAATGATTTTAAAAATGTTTTACGCATCGAAACCTCAGGAATTCAAAAACTTTTGATGCAAATCGGAATTCCCGCTAATATGCTTGGTTTTTCTTACATAGTAACCGCATTAGAACTTATCGCACTTGATCCTGATTATTTAAACCACATTACAAAAGGGTTATATGTCGATGTTGCTAAAAAATGTTCGAGTACAGCCGCCCGGGTCGAACGAAACATTCGGCATGCAATTGAAATTGGATTTTTAAAAGGTGATTTAGAAGAGATTGAGAAAATTTTTCATTGCTCCTCTTATTCAGATAAAGGAGCTCCGACGAATTCTAAGTTCCTTGCGGAGGTTTATTATTATATGGTGAATAATGAATTGTAGTTTACTGTTCCATTCGGTAAGCAAATGGCTAAACAGACGAATCCATGAAATAAAATAATCCATATCTGCGACTAAAGCCACAGATATGGATTATTTTATTTCATGGATTCGTCTGTTTGTCCGTTATTTAATGAATTAAATCATCATTGTCTATGTTCCACAGAAGCAATCAGTTCTCCACCCTGTTCGTCAATGACAATCGTATCCTGTGGATATACCTCGCCGGAAAGTATCATTCTCGCAGCAAGGGTATCGACATGTTTTGTCAGATATCTCTTCAATGGACGTGCACCGTATGCCGGTTCGTATCCATGTTCGATAACATAACTCTTGGCAGCATCGGTAAGATGAATAGAAAGTTCCTTGTCTTCAAGACGTTTGTTGACATCGGCAAGCATAAGCTCAATAATGCCTCCGATATTGTCTTTGGTAAGAGGTTTAAACATGATAATCTCATCAAGACGATTCAAAAACTCTGGTCTAAAGTGGGAACGCAGGTCATTCATGACCATAGTTTCTGCATCGGTCTTGATGTTGCCATTTTCATCGATTCCTTCGAGCAGATACTGGGAACCGATATTGGAGGTCATGATTAATATCGTGTTCTTAAAGTCTACTGTTCTGCCCTGAGAATCGGTGATGTGCCCATCATCAAGTACCTGTAATAGCACATTAAATACATCGGGATGTGCCTTTTCTATTTCATCAAAAAGAACAACTGAGTATGGTTTTCTTCTGACGGCTTCGGTAAGCTGACCGCCCTCTTCATATCCTACATATCCTGGAGGCGCTCCGATCAGGCGAGATACGGAATATTTCTCCATATACTCACTCATATCAATACGAACCATGTTCTGTTCGTTATCAAACAGGCTTGCGGCAAGTGCTTTCGCAAGTTCTGTCTTACCTACACCAGTAGGTCCGAGGAACATAAAGGAACCGATTGGCTTTGTCGGATCTTTAATTCCTGCTTTCGAACGGATAATGGCTTCAGTAACCTTTTCCACACCTTCATCCTGACCGACAACTCGTTTATGGAGTTCCTTATCAAGATTCAATGTCTTATTTCTCTCACTCTCGGTAAGTTTTGCTACCGGAATACCCGTCCAGCGGCTGATGATCGTTGCGATTTCATCATCAGTTACAGATTCATGAACCATAGAAGATTCTCTCTTCTTTGCACTTTCTTCCGCTTCCTCTAACTGTCTTTGCAATTCTGGCAATTTACCATATTGTAATTCTGCTGCTTTATTTAAATCATAATTGCGCTGTGCAATCTGAATCTCATTATTTAAACTTTCGATTTCTTCCTTTAACTTGGAAACACGCTCTACTGCGGATTTCTCCTGATCCCAGGAAGCCTTTTTCGACTTAAATTCCTCACGTAATTCGGCGAGTTCCTTTTGCAGATTTTCAAGACGTTCTACACTAAGACGATCCGTTTCTTTCTTTAAGGCTGCTTCCTCGATTTCTAACTGCATAATCTTTCTCTGCACTTCATCAAGGTCGGCCGGAAGGGAATCTAATTCTGTCTTAATCATCGCACATGCTTCATCCACAAGGTCGATTGCCTTATCTGGGAGGAAACGGTCGGTAATATAACGGTTAGATAAAACAGCGGCACTTACTAAGGCACTGTCTGCAATCTTTACACCGTGATATACTTCGTAGCGGTCTTTTAATCCTCTCAAAATAGAAATCGTATCTTCTACCGTAGGTTCATCGACCATAACCGGCTGAAAACGACGCTCCAATGCGGCATCTTTTTCAATATACTGACGGTATTCATTCAGTGTTGTAGCACCGATACAGTGAAGTTCCCCTCTGGCAAGCATTGGCTTTAACAGGTTTCCGGCATCCATTGCACCATCGGTCTTACCAGCACCAACAATCGTGTGCAGCTCATCAATGAATAAAAGAATCTGTCCATCGCTAGCTTTGATTTCTTCAAGAACTGCTTTTAAACGTTCCTCAAACTCACCACGATATTTCGCTCCTGCTACTAAAGAACCCATATCAAGGGCAAATAATTTCTTATCCTTTAAAGAATCTGGCACATCACCTTTCACAATACGCTGTGCAAGACCTTCAACAACAGCTGTTTTACCAACACCAGGTTCACCAATCAATACCGGGTTATTCTTTGTCTTTCTGGAAAGAATACGAACGACATTACGAATCTCGCTGTCTCGTCCGATAACCGGGTCAAGCTTCTGCTGTTTAGCTCTCTCTACAAGGTCATAACCATACTTCTCCAATGTCTCATAAGTGGCTTCTGGGTTATCACTGACAACCTTCTGGTTACCTCTTACTGTAGACAATGCCTGAAGAAAACGCTCTCTTGTAATTCCATATGCCTGAAACAATTTCTTAATCTCTGTATTCGGATACTTCATTAAAGAAAGGAAAAGATGTTCTACAGAAACATACTCATCTCCCATTGCCTTCGCTTCATCTTCTGCACTGACAAGCACCTGATTCAATGACTTACTGATATAAGTCTGTCCGCCGGACACTTTCGGTTTCTTCTCAACTGCCTGCTGTACCTGTGACAGAAATGCTTCTTTATTCACTTCCATCTTTTCAATTAATTTTAAAATCAGGCTATCCTCAATCGTAAGCAGGCTATATAAAAAATGTTCCTGATCGATTTCCGGGCTGCCATACTGATAAGCCAGTTTCTCACAGTTATTTACTGCTTCTAATGACTTTTGCGTAAATTTATTTATATTCATATAAGTTCCTCCTAACCCGAAGATGCTTATTTGTTCTACACTTCGTATAACATATATATATCACTATCTGTTAGCCATGTCAAGAGACGAGTGCTAATTTTTTGAGATTTTTTGGTGAAGCTTTGATTTTACGGGCTTCACAGGGATTTCTCACTTGCTTTCGCACTCGATTTTCTTGATTTGACCACATTTTTACGACAAGTCTTTGGAAAAATATATTCGTCTGATTTTCTTACCACATTTTACGACACAGTTTTATTGTGGGATAAGAATGTCATTAATGATTAACCCACAGATTGCTGGAAATGCGTAATGCAATAGTAAAATATCACAAAAATCGAATGCAAATTTTGTAATGGGTTATGCGCTTAACCTTTGTAAATTTCACATTTATAATGTACCATATAATCATAATATTGCAGAAGAAGGGATGAAAAATGATATTTTCTTATGATAAAAACGACATCTGATATCAAAGAAATTCCGGTATTTGCATCCATGTGGAATATGGATGGACTGATTCTGATTAGATTTTGTAAAGTTGATTATGAAAATCTTAGAAATCCGATATAATTGATTACCGCAAATTTATATTCTAATACCTTTTCCTGTTTGTTATCACCCAAGTGCCACATCCAGAATCATCATTAAACTAAACCCAACTGCAAAGAAAACCGTACCAATATCCGAGTGCTCTCCCTGCGACATTTCAGGGATTAGTTCTTCAACCACGACATAAAGCATAGCTCCTGCTGCAAAGCTCAGCAAATATGGTAATGCCGGGATTATCAGCTGTGCAGCAATAATTGTCAATACTGCGCCAATCGGTTCGACCACCCCTGAAAGTACACCACCTAAAAATGCCTTTCCCTTACTTTCTCCCTCTGCCCTAAGCGGCATGGATATAATTGCTCCTTCCGGAAAATTCTGAATAGCAATTCCAAGTGATAATGCAAGTACACTTGTTGCTGTAATCTGTGCATTTCCAGTAAGAAATCCTGCATACATTACACCGACTGCCATACCTTCAGGGATGTTATGTAATGTAACTGCCAACACCATCATCGTAGTACGGCCAAGTTTGCTTTTCGGTCCCTCTGCCTGATCACTTCCAACATGAAGATGCGGAATCAAATGATCAAGTGTGAGTAAAAACAATATACCAATCCAGAACCCAGCAACTGCCGGAACAAATGATAAGTTTCCCATCTTCTCCGATTGTTTAATAGCTGGAATCAGAAGACTCCAGATTGAAGCCGCAACCATTACACCTGCTGCAAATCCTGTAAGTGCACGTTGCACTGATTTGCCTAGCGTTTTTTTCATAAAAAAAACACATGCTGCACCCAGCGTTGTTCCAACAAATGGAATCAATATGCCAAAAAAAGTATTCATTCGCTTTTCACTTTCCTTTCTTTAAAACCGGAATAACTACTATTTTGTAGTCCTTCATACTATTTTGATATTAGTTCTAACTAACTATTCTGTATAAAAGAAACCGTGCGAAAGTAAAACTGTAATTTCACACGGTTTTTTTCTGTCTTTTATAGTATATCACTTACGGAATGATATAACAACAGAATTCTTTTTCATTCTGCTATATCTCTGTTATTCTTTTCCCAGTCACTAACACATCTACTTACCATCACAGAATTTTCGGATTGTATCCATCAGTTCCGGTACATTTAATGGTTTTGACAGATGTGCATTCATCCCTGCCTCCATCGTCTTTCTTTTATCTTCTGCAAAAGCATTGGCTGTCATAGCTATAATCGGTATGCATGCTTTATCCTTATCTGGCAAATTTCTGATTGCCTGTGTTGCTTTATAACCGTCCATTTCCGGCATCTGGATATCCATGAAGATCATATCATATGTTCCTGCCGGCATTTTCAGTATTCTGTTCACACACTGAATACCATTCTCCACACGTTCTATCCTAAGACCGGCACGCTCAAGTATTGCCTCTGCAATCTCTGCATTTAAATCATTATCCTCCGCTAAAAGGATATTCCTGCCTTCAAGGATTTCATTTCCTGTTCCAGGCTCTTCAATATGCTTTTTTACATAATATCTTTCATCCGCTATCCTGTGTTTTAATGTAACTGTAAAGGTACTGCCCTTGCCAAGCTCACTCTCTACATCTATTGTTCCACCAAGCAGGTCAACATAATTCTTGACTATTGACATGCCCAGTCCGGTTCCTGCGATTTTGCTCTTTGTGGTGTTCTTCTCACGCGTGAATGCTTCGAAAATCTTTGTCAGATAATCCTGACTCATACCGATTCCGGTATCGCTGATTCTGATCCTCACTATCATGTATCCAGACTCATCACAAGGTAATTCATCTACATATACCATAACAGAACCACCTGCTGGAGTATATTTTATAGCATTGCTCAGGATATTGACCAATATTTCTTTTACCTTGGTAACATCTGTCAATACATGCTCATGCTCTACATTCATCGTGTAATGAAGCGAAATATTCTTTTTCCTTGCTTTCTCATCAAATACTGCAAACAAAGATTTCCAGACATCTTCAATCCGGCAGTAATTCTCATCAATCTCCATCCTTCCGCTCTCAATCCGGGCCATATCCAGTACATTATTTATGATTGACAGAAGAAGATTTCCAGACTGCTGCAGTTTTTCCAGATGTTCTAAAGCTTCAGGTATGTCTTTTCCATTTAGTTCATTCTCCATAAGCTGTGCATAACCCAGAATTACATTCATAGGAGTACGGATATCATGTGACATATTGTTAAGAAAACTGGTCTTTGCGAGACTGGCATCCTCTGCTTTTTTCAAAGCGATTTCCAGTTTCTCATTAAGTTTTTGTGTATCATTTGCAGCAAGCTTTGCGGCAGCTTCTGCTTTCCTTGCCTTGCGTAAAAGTACGAGGATAATAACAATGATGCTGAGTGCAGAGAATCCTGTGGCGAGAAAAAAAGCAAGCATATTGTCTTTTACAAAGTCCAAAAATGTTACCTTATCTGCCGTACTGTCATAGATAGCAAGTGCGCTTGTAAGCATGCCAGACGGCATGCCCTTTAAAGTTTTATTCAGTATCGACAAAAGAGTTTCCTCTCCACCTTTTACTGCAAAGCATGCCTCCATTGTTTTTGTAAGTGGAACACTCTTGAAATCTCGATTGTTATCATATACCATCGCCTGACTTGCTCCCATGAGAAAACAGTCTGCTTTTTCATTAGTAATCATTTCAGCAGCCTCCTCAAACGAATCATAATCCACAAGATTCCATTGTGGATAACTAAAGGTAAGCTGCTGTTTTAAAGCTTCTTTTTCCTTTGGCACAGCTACTGTATACACATTACCCTCGTCAAAATTTTTCTCATCAGTTACTGCCATAAGATTGTAGGTCCAGGCTGTGTTTGTAAGTGCATAGCCTTTTTTTTCTGCAATATCAGGATTTCTGCCGGCATAAAAAATCATGTCAATTTCATGATTCTGCAGTGCCTGAAGCATTTCATCATAATCATCATAGTCCTGTATATTAAATTTCAGCGTCTGATTTCCCAGACAGTCTTTAGCATAGGAGACATATTCTGGTAGCATACCGGTAAGTTTTCCAGTTGTTTCGTCCATGGAAAAGATTGCCGGATCATTGTTCAAAAATCCCATCCGGATGTCACCATGTTCTTCCAGCCAGGATTTTTCTCCACCTGTAAGACTCTGATTATAATCAAGAGTAAAATACAAAAGCATCAATCTCATGATTCGCTAATTTCTTTTCGACATCATTATCATTATTCACATTTACATGCTCTGTATGTATACCATTTTTATTTTCCCATTCTGTCAGCATAATTTCTGGCTCTGTATCCATGAGCACACCTACACGTTTCCCGTCCATAAACTTAAAATCAGACATCCCAATATCCATATTCGATAAATCAGCATAAAGAATATATTTTTCCTCACCCATCGGTTCATCCGAAAAAAGCATCTTTTGTGCACGTTCATCGCTGTAAGAGATATCACCCATAATATCAATCTCACCATTTTCAAGCTTATCAAAACAGTCAGACCAGTCACATTTCACATACTCAAATTTCCATTCGGTATAACCTGCCAGAGCCTGCATGAGTTCGTAGCCATATCCTCGTCTTACACCGTTTTTGTCGACATAATTAAAGGTATCCTCAAATGAGCCGACACGAATGGTCTGTGCCTGTTTTTCATCATTATTCGTTTCAGCGGCCTGGCTGTGTACTGATAACATCATCCACATTCCCAGAACTAGCAATATACATACAAATAGTACGGCTGATTTTTTTCTACTTTTATCCATATTCCTTATTTCCTTTATCCGTGCGGATTTTCTGAAGTTCCAAACACCTGATCAAACACGCTCTAATCCAGCAGGTTGTTGTGTAAAGTACTGATTAACTCCTCTATAACTATCGGTTTGGATAAGAATCCATCCATACCATATTCCAAGGCTTTCTTCCTGTCTTCATCAAAGGCATTAGCAGTCATGGCAAGGATGGTGATTCCCGACAGTGCCGGATCATCCAACGCACGAATCTGACGGGTGGCCTCGTATCCATTCATTACCGGCATCTGCACATCCATCAGCACCAGATCATACTTACCTGGAGTCGAATTCTTAACTTTCTCCACTGCCTCTGCGCCATTTTCGGCAGTATCAACCAGAAATCCATATTCTTTCAGAATTTCCACCGCAATTTCACTGTTCAGTTCGTTATCTTCCACAAGCAGTATACATCTGCCTCTGAAATCTGAACCTGCTTCTGGAAGAATTGAATCTTCTACTTCAGCCTGACTCTGGCCGATAGCAGTCATCAAGGTATCTCTGATATCTGACATGAACAGCGGTTTCGCACAGAATGCAGTCACCCCTGCTGCTCTGGCTTCTGCCTCGATATCTGACCAATCATATGCGGTCAGGATAATGATCGGTGTATCATCACCAAGGCTGCGGATCTGACGGGTGACTTCAATACCATTCATATCTGGCAGACGCCAGTCAATGATATAAGCGTGGAACGCATCTCCCAGTTCCATAGACTGCCGTGCACGGAGAACAGCTTCCTTGCCGGAAAGTGTCCATTCCGAACGCATTCCGACCCTTACAAGCATTTTTGTCACACTGTCACAGGTATTAAAGTCATCATCTACAACCAGTGCCTTAAGCCCTTCCAGTTCTGCGATTTTCTCTATACGTTGACACTCAGACTGAATCCGTAATGGCAGACAGACAATAAATTCGGTACCTTTGCCCTGTTCTGTCTGAACCTCAATAGTTCCGCCCATCATATCCACAATATTCTTGGTGATTGCCATGCCAAGCCCTGTGCCCTGGGTTCTGCTCACAGTGGAAGTCCTCTCCCTCTCAAAAGGAGAAAAAATTTTCTGCACGAATTCCTGACTCATACCGATTCCGGTATCCTTTACCCGGATCTCATACAGCTTACTGCCTTTTACTGCCTTCGGATACTGTTTCAGCCGGACAGAAACGGTTCCTCCTGCAGGTGTAAACTTAACCGCATTAGACAAAAGATTCAGCAGCACCTGGTTCAGCCGAGTCTTGTCACAGTAAACATCTTCATTTGTAACATCCATGACATCCATATAAAGTTCCAGCTGCTTCGCATGGATTTGCCCACTGATGATCGTCTTCAGATCATGAAGCACATCCGACAGACTGACCTCTGTCTCTTCCAGATGTATCTTTCCACTCTCAATCCGGCTCATATCCAGTATATCATTGATCAATGAGAGCAGATGGTTACTGGAGGAAAGAATCTTACCCAGATAATCCTGGACTCTTTCCTGATTATCAATATTACTTACAGCCAGTGTGGTAAAACCGATAATCGCATTCATTGGTGTCCGGATATCGTGAGACATATTAGAAAGGAAAGTACTCTTTGCCTGGTTTGCTGTCTCCGCCGCATGTACCGCCTCAGAGAGTGCCTGGTTCATTTTCCAGTCAGAGGTACGATCCGACATAACCAGGATATATTTCCTTTTTCCGTTTACCTCACTGCCCATTACAATATTATGGAACCAGCGTTTTTCCCCTGTCTTCAGATGAACATATTCAAAATCCCATTCCCTCTGCTCATGAACCTGGATTTTCTCCATATAATTTTTCTCCGAATCTTCCTGTTCCTCTGGATGTAGTTTTCCCAGAATACAAATATCTTTACGAATCTGTTCTACCGTAATACCCAGCAGCTTTTCCGCATTTGGGCTGACGTAATCTGCCTGATATGTTTTTGCATCCAGCATCAGAAAGACGTCATCTACATTCATTGAAAGCTTTTGAAACAGCTCGTCCCTGTACAGAATCTCCGTATCCTTTTTCCTGAGGTTTATTCTGCCTTTTTGAATAATAAAACTAATAAGTAAAGCGGCAATACAGAGCACGACCGCACCAACAAGAAGTATCGTACTACGCTGCAGACTGTTCATACTGGCATTGACGATATCCGCCTGGACAAGTCCCAAAAACATCCAGTCCTGAATATCTGATTTTTCATAGACCAGATAATAGTTTCTTCCATCCAGATTTAGCAGCATTGCATCGGTACGTCTTGCTTTAAACTTCTCTGAAAGTTCATTAATTTCTTTTTCGGACATATCAGAATGCTCTCTCAGAACACCGAAGAAATTATACACGTTCCCCCATGCCTCAGAAGAATGATCAACCACAACACGGCCATCAGGATGAACAACAAAACTCTGGGCATTTCCATCAAAAGCAGAAATATCCAGTACATCTACGATATCAGAGTTTTCATAAGCAATGGCAATGGCATCATATTCAAATCCCTGATAAATTCCATGAGCCTTAGCTGTGGCAAAAACAAGCAGCTGGGATTTTCCGGGAACCGCTGCATTCGCTATCACATCATTTCCCTGCCGGATCTCATCTTCAATATTTTCCTGTAATCCAAGGTATCCGGTTTCCCCTGTTGCCATCTTATAGTTCCCGTCAGCTGACAGAAAAAAGAAGTCTAAAAAGCCGGCATCTTCCTGCGCTTTCTTTATATAATCCCGAATTTCACCTTCGCTGGAAATATCCTGCAGATTCTCACCCCACATATGAAGATAGTTCAGATTCTTATCTGTCAGTTCCCTCAGCATATTATCAGACTGATGAAAAACTTCCGTCAGATGAGAAACACTTTCCTCATAAATAGTTTTCGATACAAATCCAAAATATCGGAAAACTATCAACACAATTCCAAGAGAAACTGCAATAAAGACAGCTATCCTTAACCGTTTTATCATGACATTCTTCTCTCTTTTTGTATTATGATTCTTAATGCCCATCCTTCTCACCTCAAAGTCATGTAGTCTTCAGGCTCTGCAAGAACGGCATCACCATCTGAAATATATCCTGTCCATGTATCATCCACAGAGGTATTCCCTCCATCAAACACAATATTATCATCTGCCGGATAAGCCTCCATGTGTTTTGGTATCGCAAGACAGGTTACCGTGAAAGTATCATTATCCTGAATTTGTTTTCCGTCCTTTGTAACTTTGCTCAATGTATAATCATCATCTGTTTCTTTGACTTCTACAGAAATACCACTGAGCACAGGCAGAGAGCCTCGGTTAAACGGAGTAAATCCACCCTCATAGCCTTCTACAAAGTTTTTAACTGCCTCTTTCAGTTCGGCTCCGCTCATTTTGCTGCTGTAAGCTGAAAGTTCGTTCGGCATGATCATATCGCCCGCCATTTTTTCAGTATAGCCGGCTTTCAGCACGTTTCCCGTAAAGCTGTTTCCGGTTGCGATCAGCACATCTGACCCATAAATACCGCGCAGCGTGTTTGCCATAACAGAATATGCAGCATTTCCTCCACTACTATGGAAACGGTTTGAATAAGACTTCTGTGAATCCAAGACTACTTTTTCAGAAGTGGATTTCTCCTCAAGAAGCTGAGAATCAAATGACTGATAAGCCTGCCCTGCATCGTATTCTCCTGATATCATCTTCGAAACCACATCCTTAGAAACAGAGAAAAAGTCATTTGACGCTATGCGGATATACATATGGTTTTCTTCGATCACAGGTTTCACATCCTTCAGATATTCCGTAAGCTGGAGATCTACATCCTGACTGTAGCTTAACAGATCCTGTCCATCATAAACGATTCTATTCTGCGCATCCGCTGAAAGCATTGTGTCCAGTACCTTCATTGCTTTCTTTCGACGTGTCTCATCCTTTGTCAGATTGCTATTTAAAGCCACCTGGAAATATGGCGTAGTCATAATCCATTTTTCACCGTTTTCCTGAAAGAATGGAAGAAAGGTTGTGTTAATGCCCTGATCCTGAAACATTTTTACACCAGCAGAGGTGCCAAAGTACATGGCAAGCTTGCCACTTTGATACATCTCAACGATATCATCATAATTCATATCCAGATCATCCTGGCTCAGCCCGGTATCCTGAATGAACTGTTCCATACGTTCAAAAGCCTTTGGCCAGACTGTACTGTCCAGGCCTTCTCTCTTTGTATTATCCGGGTCACTGTAGGTAGTACGCCACTTTCGTCCGTCCACGGAAGACAGTTCTGATGCTGACAGACCCTGCAGTGTTTCCATACAGGTATAATCATAATAATAGTCTGCTGTAAATCCACGAATCCCCACTTTGTCAAATGCCTGGCAGGCAGAGACAAAACTTTCATAATCTGTTGGAAGAGGGATATCATACTTTTCAAAAAGGTCTTTGTTCACTACAAAACCATGTGCATCCGCACACACCGGAAGCCAGTTTACGCTTCCATCCTCATTCATAAAATTGCTGAGGTAGGTATCATAGACAGCACCAGCAACATTGGTTGTAGAAAGATCCATCAGATTGTCTTTCAGGGGACTCGCGTCATGCAGTGAGAAACGACAGCAGGTTATAATATCCGGCAATCCACCATTTTCATTCAGAAATTTGTAGAAATCCAGATCATTATTCCCTACGATAAATTCAACATTGATATCCGGGAGATGTTCCTGAATATATGGTGCATATTTTTCATAGAGGTTTGTGCTCCATAAATACACAGTAATTGTTTCTGCATCTTCTTTTTCCGCACTTTTGCTGCCACATCCTGACAGAAGTGATATACTCATCACCATCATTAAAAGTACAGCTAAAACTCTGTTCCATTTTTTCTTTCTCATTACGAATCCCCCTTCTGAGACTATTTTTCAAACATGCTCTAATGCACCAATTTATGAATTATCTTTACCAATAGTTTTACATCAAAAGGTTTTGCGATATGTTCATTCATTCCTGCTTCTTTTGCTCTTAGCCTGTCCTCCGTGAATGCATTTGCTGTCATCGCAATAATCGGAATCACCTTTGCATCCTCCCTGTCCAGAGACCTAATCATCTTTGTGGCTTCATATCCATTCATGACTGGCATCATAATATCCATAAGAATAGCATCAAATTCACCAGATTCACTTTTTCTGAATAGCTCAACAGTTTCCTCGCCATTCCATGCTTTGGACACCTCAGCACCTTCATTCTGAAGCACAAATTCAGCGATTTCCATATTCAGCTCATTATCTTCCGCCAGAAGAATATGCAGCCCCTTTATAGATTTTTCGGATACATCCGCCTGTTCTTCACGTATATCCACATCCAGATCTATTTTAAATGGAACCCGGATCACAAATGTCGTCCCTATGCCTTCTGCGCTTTCAAAGGTAATCGTTCCACCCATTTTCTCAATCAGTTTCTTTGAAATCGGCATTCCCAGACCTGTTCCGGAAAATCTTGTGCGGCTTCCTGCATGTTCCTGTGCAAATGGTTCAAAAATATGTTTTTGGAA
>OLPZ01001649.1_pt1 | contig 14284 bp, 17 predicted proteins | sample 1672711 | NCBI WGS metagenome assembly OLPZ01 (sample SAMEA3136716, study PRJEB25190) | human gut metagenome
TATGGGAAGTTAGTTTACATTTGATAACAGATGGAGTGTTTGTTAATCGTGGAGCTATGCATGGCCCTTGGCTTCCAATATATGGTTCTGGAGGAATTCTTATTTTAACTTTGTTGAAGAAGTTTCGAGATAAACCATACCTTTGTTTTATTTTGATTTTTGTGTTATGTGGTTTTTTGGAATACACTACTTCTTATGTCATGGAAATGAATACCGGGTTGAAATGGTGGGATTATAGTGGATATTTCTTGAATCTAGATGGAAGAATATGTGCTGAGGGGCTTTGTGTATTTGGTATAGGCGGTATGGCTTTTATTTATGTTTTGGCTCCAGTATTTGATAATATGATTGCCAAGATAAAACCAATGATGTTACGAGTCATGTGTGTCTTCTTGCTTATGTTGTTTGGTATAGATATGGTGTACTCACATTATGTGCCAAATGTAGGAGAAGGAATAACTGATTATGGAGAGGACTAGGTTTAAGATTTTCTTTGGATTGTTATTTTAATGACTGCTATTTTTTGTTAGAATAGTATAGGGTATAAGAAAGCCAGGTGAAAAAATGCGTAACGCTATCATACTAGCGGCGGGCAAAGGAACTCGTATGAAATCAGATGCCAGTAAGGGGATGCATACGATCATTGACCGTCCGATGTTAGGGTATATTATCGATGCATTGAAAGCAGTGCATGTTGACCGTATCGTTGTTGTGGTTGGATATCAGGCACAGACGATCAAGGATGCATATCCAGATGTAGAATTTGCAATGCAGGAAACTCAATTAGGAACAGGACATGCAGTCATGCAATGCCAATGTTTGAAAGATGCTAAAGGAGATACATTGATCATTAATGGAGATGGTCCATGTATCCAACCGGAAACTTTAGAAAGGCTGTTTAAAGAAAATGAAGATGCAGCTGGAACATTATTAACAGCCGTACTTGAAGACGGAGCTCATTATGGACGTATCGTTCGTAATGAAAATAATGATGTTATCTCTATTGTAGAGGCAAAAGATTGTACAGAAGAACAAAAGAATATTCGTGAGATCAATGCAGGTATGTATTGCTTCAAGAATGATGTATTGTTTGAAAACATCAATGAATTAAAAACAAATAATGCTCAGCACGAGTATTATTTGACAGATATAGTCTCCATTCTTTCCTCAAAAGGAATGAAGATCAAAGGACTTCCAATTGAAGATCGAGATGAAGTAATGGGAATCAATGACTGTCTGGAATTAAATAAAGCATATATATGGATGAGAAATAAGATCAACCGTTGCTGGATGGCCAATGGTGTTCAGATTGTTGATCCAGAGCGCACAGTGATTGGTAAAGATGTAAAGATTGGACATGATGTAATCATTCATCCAAATGTAGAAATTTTAGGTAAAACGGTAATTGGAGATCATGTTGAAATTTTAGGCGGTTCTTATTTAAATAATGCTGTTATCAAAGATCATGTAACGATTGATTCCAGCAAGATCCAAGATTCAAGCGTGGATGAATATACCACAATTGGACCAATGTCTCATTTAAGAAACAATACTCATGTAGGGAAACACTGTCGTATAGGTAACTTTGTTGAATTCAAGAACACAAATTTTGGCGATGGCTCAAAATGTGCTCATTTAACATATGTTGGAGATAGTGATGTTGGTAAAAATGTTAATTTTGGTTGTGGCGTTGTCACAGTAAATTATGATGGCAAGAACAAGTTTAGAACAACGATCAAAGATGGGGCTTTCATCGGATCTAATGTAAACTTGATTGCACCGGTTACGATCGGGGAAAATGCTCTGTTAGCAGCCGGCAGTACGATAACGGATGATGTTGAAGATGGCGATATGGGAATCGCAAGAAATCGTCAATCCAACAAAGAAGGTTATGGTACACAATATAAAAACAAGTAGAGGGAAGGACAAAACATGAACAACACAATTGTATTCGCATTATCATCAAGCGTAGGACTCGCAAAAGAAATTTGTAAGGAATTGAATTTACCATTGGGAAAGTGTGAAGTAAAACATTTTGCCGATGGTGAAATCTTAGTTGAATTAGGAGAATCTGTACGAGGAAAGCATGTATATTTTGTACAGAGTACAAACAAACCAGTAAATGAAAACTTAATGGAATTGTTAATTGGTATCGATGCATGTAAACGTGCCAGTGCTGCAACCGTTAACTGTATTATTCCTTATTATGGATATGCTCGTCAGGACCGTAAGGCAAAACCTCGTCAGCCTATTACGTCTAAATTGGTCGCAAATTTATTGGAAAGCGCAGGAGCAAATCGCGTTGTAACAATGGATCTTCACGCAACACAGATTCAGGGATATTTTGATATTCCTACTGATGATATTACTTCTTTAGGATTGATTGCAGATTACTTTAAACATAAAGAAGGCCTAGATGTAAAAGATATCGTTGTTGTATCTCCAGATCATGGAGGAACAGTACGTGCTCGTAACTTGGCAGAAAGCTTAAATGCACCAGTTGCGATCATTGATAAGCGTCGTCCTAAACCAAATGTAGCTGTTGCGATGAATTTGCTTGGAGATGTAAATGGGAAAGTAGCAGTTATTATTGATGATATGGTTGATACAGCAGGTACTTTGGTATCTGGTATTGATATGTTAAAGGCTAAAGGAGCTACAGCAGTATACGCTTGTTGTACTCATGGTATTCTTTCAGGTCCTGCAATTGAACGTTTGAAAAATGCCGGACTTGCTGGATTTATTTGTACGAATACGATTGATCAGACAGAAAAACAAAAGGAATACCCAGAAATGGTTGTTCTTTCAGTAGCACCATTGATTGCAGCTGTAATTAGTGCGGTAGAACATAATTCTTCTATGTCTGATGCGTTATCACATGCTTTTGAATAAAATAATATGAAAACACTATTTATTGGATATCCAAAGTGCACGACGTGCAAGAAAGCATATGCCGCGCTTTGTGATCTAGGAATCGAAGCTGAATATAGAAATATCAAAGAAGAAAATCCAACAAAAAAAGAGATTCAAAGTTGGATCGATAAAGGTATTTCTATTGATAAGTTATTCAATACCAGCGGTATGCTTTATCGAGAATTAAATGTAAAAGAAAAACGCAAGACTTACACCCAGGAGCAGTTAATTGATTTGCTGGCTTCAGATGGGATGTTAGTCAAGCGTCCGATCGTCATTCAAGAGGATAAGATAATCATAGGCAATAAGCCAAATGATTATGCTTCTTTGAATAAAGATTGAAAATTATTAGAAATCTGTGCGCAGAGAGTTTCGACATCGATCTCTTTTAGCTCGCAGATTTTTTTTGTCGTGAACTCAACATACTTTGGTTCATTTGTTTTACCACGATAAGGAACCGGTGTTAAATAAGGGGAGTCGGTTTCAGTTAAGATTTTGTCTAGAGGACAAAGCGTTGCGCATTCAACACCTTGACGATTGTTTTTAAAAGTGATTGGGCCCGCAAAAGATATATAAGCGCCCATTTTTAAACATTCTTTCATTGTTTCCTTGCTTCCGGAAAAACAATGAAAGATGACCTTGGTCTTTGCGTGTTCTCTTAAGATATCCAGGCAGTCTTTAGTTGCTTCTCGCATATGGATGGATATAGGAAGATTGGCGTGATTGGCCATTTGAATTTGTTTGATAAAAAGCTCTTTTTGTTCATCGATAAATGATTTATCCCAGTAATAATCCAAACCTATTTCACCTAGACAATCTATCTGATTTGAATCAATTGCCTTTTGTAAGATCTGTATATGTTTTTCAGTAATGTCTTTGGCATCTTGAGGGAACCATCCAAAGGCGATTTTAAAATGAGGGTGTGTTTCTTTAAGTGCTAATGCTCTTTTGAATTCTGTTTCGTTTGTACACATGATCATGCAGTTGGAAACTTCGTGCATGTTTTTTAAAACTTCATCGATTCTTTCATATAATCGATCTTCTGTGATATGACAATGACTGTCTGTATACATATAATTAATACCTCCTGGTCTAAAAAATATATAAACATAATTTTTTTATCTTTTCAATCTATGATAAAATATCGAAGACATAGAAAGGAAATTAAAATGAAATTATATACAAAAATTGCCAGTGCTCTAGTATTGAGCTTAGCTTTGGTGGGCTGCTCAAGTACGCAGAGCGAACCCCAAACAGAAGATACAACCGATGAAACAACACAAATTCCTGAACTAGATTCTTTGATACAGTTCCAAGATTCATATCCAGATGATATGCAGGTCGCAATCATGAATACAGATCAGGGAGAAATTGATTTTGTATTATTTGCAGATCAGGCTCCAAAGGCTGTTGAAAATTTTGTGACACATGCCAAAGAGGGATATTATAATGGTGTGACATTTCATCGCGTCATTGATGATTTTATGATCCAGACTGGTGATCCAACGGGAACGGGATCAGGCGGTGAAAGTATTTGGGGAGAACCTTTTGAAGATGAATTTAGCTATGAACTTTATAATTTTCGAGGAGCTGTCTCAATGGCAAATTCCGGTGAAGATACCAATGGCAGCCAATTCTTTATTGTTCAGGCTGATACAATGGATCAGGAATTGAATGGATGGCCGACTTTGGCAGAAGAAAAATATCATGAAGTAGGTGGAACACCATGGCTTGATCAAGTTCATACAGTGTTTGGTCAGGTGATTTCTGGTATGGATGTTGTAGATGCAATTGCTGATTTAGAAGATACAGATATCACCGCTGTGATCAATACAATTGAAATCACAACTTATAAAGAGTATAAAGAAACACATTAAAAAGGCATGTCTCAATTAAAAGACATGCTTTTTTGTCTATGAACCTTTCTTTAAAGAGCGAAGAATGATCTTTGGACCAAAGATATACATGATCACAATAAGTATCACAAAGACGATGGAAACAAAAATTGTATAATAAATTAAACAACTAAATATATCAAATAAGAAGAATGGAACACAAAGGATGACCACGATGGCCCAGCTTGCTAGAAACTCGAATACAACATTTAAGTTGTTCTTGATAGCACTTGTTTCATCTTCCCAGTTGATTTTTGGATGAATTCCATCAATCAAAAGTGCTAAAAAATTAACGACTAAACTTGCCAATAAAGCTCCAATCACAAAGGCAGCATCATAATAGATTGGATAAGGTAACAACATGTGCACTGGTATCAATAATAAGATACATGATAAGAGTGAAAAGAAGATGCCTAAGGATACTTTAGCAGCCAGTTGTTTAGAAAAATCTAAAGGTATGTACAACATAAATGGAATGTTTTTTCCTTCACGTGAAAATGATGTAGCACTTATTCCATTCAAAGAGCCGAAAAAGAATCCAACGATCATACCGCCTAAATATAAATATAGAGGTAGGTTAATCAGCTTTGTGATATCTATTTGGGCTAAGGCGGCTTTGGCCTCTTCTATATCAGGTAATGCCATAAATACAACAACCATGATAATCGGAGCTACTAAGCCGGATAATACGCAGTTTGAAAAGTAGGCAGGCGTACGAACTAGTTTATAGAAGTCGGTTTTTAAATAACTGAAAAAAGGATTCGCTTGATGATTGACTTTTAATTTAGCTTTTTTCTTGGAAGGAGATCCTTTTACACTGGTTGCAGAAATCAGATATAAGTATTTTGAGCATAGGTAGAACAATCCGCCTGTAATGATAACTATAATGATATGAATAAACAAATCTATAATAGATAAGTTAACAATTGCTTTTGAGGCAAAAGGAACATTAAAGAAAATCTGGGTCAATAAAGATAAAGTTTCTGGATTGTTTTGAAGCATTGAGATCAAGGCGGCAGGATCTTCGACAGATGTTCCACTCATGAATCCGGAAGCAGCACCAATCCCAACGGCAATAACGATAGATATTACACCTGTGATTAGATTAAAACGATCTTTGTTCTGGAAAAAAGGTATAAAACGAAGCACAATGATCCAGAATATTCCAACCATAAATGCAGGAGCTAAAGAAATTAAAGGTAATTGTAATATAAACATAAATATCTGTGAAATCTTTGCTCCGGCCATGATGTATGCTGCTAACATAGGAGCAGTAACTAATAAGCTGGTTAAAAATAATGAGATATAAACGATGATAAATTTGGAAAATATGATCATCGTTGGAGAAACAGGTAGTACTAAAAGATGAGTAAGGTCATTGGAAAAATAAAATACAGATGGAAACATGAACAATGCAATCCACAAAACTAAAAATCCAATAACACTAAAACCAAGTTGTAATATCAAAAGATCTAAATTTAAAGTGGAAAATGCAGAATGAAACAGCATGTAAAACATTCCTAGAGAAGGAAGAAGGCATAGAAAAACCACAAAACCTACGATTAATGATTGCTTTCCTTTTTTAGAATGTAGATCAAGCTTATAATTTGATTTGAATAATAGCTTGCTTAAAGTAATAAAATCATGCATGTCTTGTAACCTCTAAGAAAACATCTTCCAAACTTTCTTTTTCAGGATACTGAGCCTTTAAAGCTTCCAATGTACCATCATAGCGAATCTTTCCGTGATCAATAATGATGATTTTGTCGCATAATTTTTCTGCAACTTCTAAGACATGTGTTGAAAAAATAACAGTATTTCCCTGGCGGGCGTGTTCTTTCATTTTTTCTTTTAACAAGTATGAACTGGCAGGATCTAGACCAGTCATTGGTTCATCTAGGATCCAAATATTAGGATCTGTGACTAAAGTTGCGATCAAGATAGCTTTTTGTCGCATACCATGTGAATAACTTGACATACGATCATTTAAAGCATCTTGAATTTCAAATTGTTCGGCTAAAGCTTTTATGCGAGCATTTCTTGTTGCTGTATCGATATGGTAAAGATCGGCCATAAAGTTAATATATTCAAGGCCGGATAAACGCAAGAATAAATCTGGACTGTCTGGAACCAAACCGAATTCTCTTTTAGCTTCAATTGGATCCTTAGTTATATCTTTTCCATTTAGTTTTATTGATCCTGTATCAGGTTGTAAAACTCCTGTCATCATGTGGATAGAAGTCGTTTTGCCAGCCCCATTTGGACCTATGAAGCCGGTTATACATCCAGTAGGAATTGTGACAGTGATGTCATCGACTGCTTTTTTAGTTCCAAATGTTTTTGATACGTGATTGATTTCAATCATAAAAAAACCCTCCCTGTCTGTAAAACAACAGACACTTTTGAAGAAATCATATCATATTTATATGAAAATAAATATGATATGATTTCATTTTAGCTCGGGGGGGGGGTATAGTAGTCAAGACTATTCGATAAAATGATTCCACATAGGTTCTTGAATAAGTTCAAAGGCCTGGTTTGCGTTACGAACATCTTCTTTGGTCCACTTGGAAAATAGTTTGTAGTTGTTCAATCGGGCTAAGATCGTTCCTTGATTACGAGGAATATCAAATGGGAATAATTTTTCGATTCTTTCATCCATTGAAACAACAAAGGAAATGGCATCGTTTCGAATTGCCAAATATCGTAATAAATCTAAGATTGCGTTGGAATCTAGATAAACCAGGACATCAATTTTAACATGATTGTTTAAAACTTTATAGATCGCAAAACCATGGGGCTTTTCACCATGCATCATGAGGGCTACTTTTTTCTTGCAGTCAATTGCATAGTGTATTTGGTCTTCAAAGTCTTTTTTTGAAAGAATGATACTTCCATCAAAGTGGGACATGAATTCAAGATACAATGGATAGAGATCGATATTAGGATGGTAAAAACGAATGTTTTTATCATTTCCCTGATTGCATTTATCGGCAGGGATCCAATAGTATTTTGTTTTTGATATACAAGAAAAACTTCGGTTTTCAAAAAGTTTAGGAAAATTTGTATATACCATTGTTAAGAGTTCATTATGACTGGATTGTTCCAAAAAAGCCTCTAACAACTGTCCAAACTGATCGCGTTGACGATAATCGGGAAGTGTAGCTGCAAGGGATATGGTTGCAACGGCAATCTTCTGGTGTTTGAAAGATAGAATCCTTCGTTTGGTCTGAAGACAAGAAGTCAAACGACCATCCTGCCAATAACAGAACATAGTTTCGGGTTTGAATTCATGTTCCATCCATGCCCGAATCTGCGCATCATTCATATTTAACATTGATTTTTTTAACAGCTCTTGAATTTCATTATGGTAGCCGATTGCGTTTTGACAAATCATTGTGCATCTCCATCATCTTCATGTTCAGTGTATTCGACATCAATTGCATCGTGTTTTGGTGGATTTGTATAGGTGTAGTCCGATTGATTGTGAATGTCTTCATAATATGTATTATCTTCATAATCATCATAATGTTTGCGTCCTTGAAAAAAACTTCTTAATACACCTAAAACCAAGAAGAAAAGTAAGATTGGTGCCAAAAAAGGCAGAATATATCCAATCAAGATAAAAATTATCAATATGACAATAAAATAAAAGAATAGATTCATGTTGATCACCTCTTAAAGTATAACATAGGAATATCTTGGCTAAATGACTTTTTCCATAGATTGTTTGTTGATCCATTTAGGTTCAATCACTCCACCCGAGATTTCTTTTAAATCTTTGGAAATATCTTCTGTACTTAAATAATGATAGATTACATTTTCGGCATAATCTTTTAAACTAATGTGGATACCATGTGTGGCAAAATAGTGATCTAATTTACCTATAAGTGAATAATTGAATTCAATTTCGTATTCATCAAACATTGTTTCTTCAACTAGTACGCTTTTATCCAATGCTTCGCTGACACTGGAAGAGTAGGCTCTAACTAATCCGCCAGTACCTAATTTGATGCCACCAAAATAGCGGACTACTACAACAAGGATATCTTGCATCTCTTTTTGCATCAAAACATTTAACATAGGATGACCAGCAGTTTGACTTGGTTCACCATCATCGTTAGAGCGCATGATAGAACCGATGATCATTGCGGTACAGTGGTGTGTGGCATTAGGATGCATTTTTTTGATTTGACGAATATATTCTTTTGCCTCTTCTTCATCGCTTGTACGATGAAGATAGGTTATGAATTTGCTTTTTTTAATTTCTATAGTGTTTTCAATATCAAATTGTATCTTTGGCATAGCTAAATCCTAGCTAATTTTTTGGGTTTCGTCAATCAATGTAATATTTCTTTGCCTTTTTAATTAATCTTTCGTATAGTTGAGATATGAAAAAGAAATATAAAAACGCCTTTAAATAAAGTATTTTAAGGGCGTTTGTTTTGTTTTTGATACTAAAATGATACTAAAATTCGTTTTTAACGCTTATTTCTTGCAATTTTATCGCTATTTCTTCTTGTTTGCTGGGGTATAAATGGCTGTAAGTATCTAATGTCATTTTAACACTTTCATGGCCTAATCTTTCAGAGATTGCAACAGGGTTAAAACCTAATTCTATTAAAAGGCTTGCATGAGAATGTCTTAAATCATGAACACGCATAACAGGTAGATTAGTTCTATTTTGATATCTCTTAAAAAAGTCTCTTACATTTGCTTGTTGTGTATCGAATATTCGGCCATTTTTAGAGCCATACAGGCCATTTTTATATTCGTCTAGTATTTGCTCAAGATATGGGAAAATCGCTATAGATCGCACGCTTTTCCTTGTTTTTGGGGATGTTATAACATCCTTTTTGTTTATGCGATTATATGTCTTATTTATGCTTATTGTATGATCTTCAAAGTTGATATCATCCCATGTCAAGGCCAAGGCCTCACCTATACGCATACCAGTGTAAAAGAGCGTGTTGAATAAAGCGTAATACATGGGGTTGTTTATTCCTTTTATAAACTCATTAAATTGTGCGGGTGTCCATATTGTCATGGCTTGCTTTTCTTTTCCTTTTTTTGGTGATCCAATTTCACTAGCTGGATTTTTGGACAATCCATAATATTTGATAGCATAGTTGAAAATGGCTGATAGTTCAGAATGAACCAATTTAATGTAGGATCTTGAGTATTCTTTTTTTAATAGTTCATTGTGCCATGTCTCAATGGCCTTGTTGGTGATCTTATTAATTGGATAATTGCAAAAATAAGGCCGTACAAGGGAATTTATCATATATTCTTTTTTCGTGTATGTGTACTCTTTTACACGCTGTTTTGCATGATCTAAATAAGCAAGAACAAGATCATCAAATAAAATAGTAGGGTCTGCTTGGTATTTAACTAGAAAAGTCCTTTCATAGTCCAACGCTTCCCTTTTGGATGTGAAACCTCGTTTTAATTTCTGCCTTTTGGTGTTGGTGAAATCCATATAATAAAATTTGCAATACCATTTCTTGGTTGTTTTATCATAATAAGCTGGCATAATGTTGTACCTACCTTTCATTTTATAAGAAAATCTGATAAAATAGGCACGTAAAAAGCTTTTTACAATCCTTTCTATGTGGTAGTAGTTAGATTATAATAAAAGACTTTTTACGTTCCTGGCTCTTCGGTGTGCCCGCACCGAGGAGCTTTTTTTATTTGTCTTTTTTATATTTTGGATTGTCTGCTATATCGCTGGAGTAGTCAACAATCTTTTGTTGTCCGTCCTCGTTTACTGAATTGAAGTTATTAGATAATATTTCAAATTGTTTTTTTATTCTTTTATCGTCAAAGTGTTTGATATATAGGTCTAATTGTTTTTGCATTCTTTCTTGTTCTCGTCGTCTTTCTTCTTCTGCCATGCCCTCGTAAGGATCTTTAAACACATAATCATCATAAAGCAAAGCAACTGGAACTTCTAAAGCGGTTGCTATTTTTATAAGGGTTTCCCTTTTTGGGTTTCGCGTACCACTTTCCCACTGTTGATATGTTGCTTGAGAAACACCAATTTTATCACCTAGTTTTTTTTGCGTTAGCCCCTTATCTAAACGGGCTTTTTTTAATTTATCACCTATGTTCATTTTATCACCTAAAACAATAATAAATAAAAATAAAGTCAAATGCAATTAAAATAACAAAATAAACATTGACAAAACATACAAATGCTTTTATTATTCAGATAGATAAAAGCAAATGCTTTTATAAATTAAGAAAAAGAGGTGAGAAAAGATGAGACTAGATAGAAAAGCGCTAGCATGTGCCATGATTGATAAAGATTTAACACAACTGGATCTTTCTAAAATCTGTGGTCTTAGTCGCGTGACTGTAAGCAATATTTATTGCGGAAAATCATGCACATATGAAACGGGCTTGAAGATCGCTAAGGCTTTAGATATGAAGCTGGATGATCTACTAGAAAAGAAAGGAGCGTAAAGAGTATGACGGAATACTATTACAAGGCCGAGGACGTTATGAAGATTTTAGGCGTGAAACAGTCCAAGGCTTACAACATCATTAAAAAGCTAAATGATGAGTTGAAAGAAAAAGGCTTTTTAACAGTTGCGGGCAGAATACCAAAAAAATACTTTTTGGAACGTTGCGGGGTGAGTGAATGACTTATGATTTTAATAAGATACGTAAGCAAGCCATAGAGTATACGCAAAAAGGCCTAATGTGCTTACCAAGCGCTGGCTATGAAAAAAGGCCTATTGTGAAATGGCAGAACTTAGAAAAAATAAGCGCTGGAACAACAGCAAACTATTTTGATAAATACGCTACCAAACGCCCAGGCATTGCTATTTTAACAGGTGAACGTTCTAATGGACTAGTTGTGATTGATATTGACAACAAGAACGGACACAATGGCTTAAAATCCATTCAAGATTGGGAAAGGCAACACGGATATTTTCCAGAGACTTGGCAAGTCGAAACGCCAAGCGGGGGCATACATTTATACTTTAAGGCAAAAGGCCAATATAAAACGCGCACGGGCATTTTAGACGGCGTGGACATACGAGCCGAGGGCGGTTTGGTGATTGCACCACCTACGGCAATAAATGGGAAATCATATGAGTTTATCACTCATAATATGTCGATAGCAGAAGCGAACGAAAGCGTGTTGAAACTATTGGAGCTAAAGGATCGTAAAAAAGAAAATCTACTACCACATGAATTAAATATAAAAATGCCCTCAAGTACCGTAACGGTATCCGAGGGTGGGAGAACAAGCTATCTTGTAAGTATCATAGGGCAACAGAATTTCAAAGGCAATAAGATTAATAAAGATCATTTAAAAAACATGATCCGTGAAATAAATCAAACGGATTGCAAACCGTCTTTAACAGATCAAGAACTAGAAAAAGAGGTTTTTCCAGCGATTGATAACTTAATGCCCTATGAGAAAAAAGAGGCGGAAACTTTCACGATACCGCAAGCTATAAAAGCCAGTGATTTAATGAATATGTATATACCGCCTATTGAATGGCTAGTTAAAGATATGTTGCCAAATGGGGGCATTGCCATGCTAACAAGCCCGCCCAAGTGTTTTAAGTCTTTCATGGCCCTGGATCTAGGGTTATCTATTGCAAAGGGTAAGCCTTTTCTAGGAAAAGAAACAACAAAGCATGGGGTTTTGTATATGGATCTAGAAAGTACAAAACGCAGGCCAAGGGATCGCTTGAAAATGATTTTAAAGGATGAACCAGCACCGGATAACTTTTACTTGTTAACCGCCGAGGACGATATAAAAACACTTGAGCATGGTTTTGAGGAACAGTTAAACGCCTTTCTTAAAGGACATGAAGATGTGAAACTTGTAACTATTGATATTTTTCAATTGATACGAGAGGACGCCAAAAGAACACAGACGGGATATTCAAAAGATTATGCGGATATATCTATTTTAAAGAAGATTGCCAATGACTTTAATATATGTATCTTATTGGTACATCATAACAGAAAACAAAGTGATAAAGATCCATTTAATGAGATTAGCGGAAGTGCTGGAACTTTGGGAAGTATGGATGCTTGCTGGACTATCCAAAAGAATAGAAATGATCCAAACGGAATTTTAAATGTTACTGGTAGAGATATTGCAGAACAGTCTTTAGTTTTAAGATTTAGCCAAGACTTTTGGAAATGGGAATATATAGGAACACAAGCAGAAATGCACGAAAATATCATGCAAAAGCGCTATGAAGAAAGCCCAATAACCATAACCATTAAAAAGTTGTTAGAAATAAACCCCGAGGGTTGGCAAGGCTCTGCCCAAGAAATAAAAGATTTTTCCATAGGGTTACCAGTATCTATCAGTGATACACCACAATCCATAGGTAAGTTTATATCAGACAATATTATTAGATTTAAGAATGATAAAGTATTCTTTAAGAAAAAACCCACACATGGTAAAACTTTATACTTTATCAACGACACTAACGACATCAACGACACTAACGACATCAACGACACTAACGACATCAACGACAAATAAATGTATTTAATGTCGTCGTTGTCGTCAAGTCGTTAACGTTGTTAAGGTATTTAGACCAAATAGAAAGTAACTAAAAAATGGGAAACAAGGATATTAAAACATTGGTCATAAAAGCACCAAATCCAAGTGATGAAACATTAAAGAGCGCAGATGATTTAACCAATTATATTGAATCATTGAAATTATCAAAAGTGCAAAAGCGCAAGCTATGGGATAAGATCAACCAATTTGTTATATTGGCTAGAACGGATATTATATTATCTAAAATCAATGATCTATGCGAACAAAATAAAGATATGGATTTTATGAAATATTTACATTAACCAATTGCATTACTGGCAAAAAAAAGTACATAAAAAGAAAACTGGCACTAACAAAAGCTAACATTATCTACGTATAAGAAAACTACCACAAAACATAGAAAGGATTAAACAAATATGAAAAATTGGAATGCTAGAGAATTAAAAGAGGTTGTAAAAACAATTGAAGAAGTCGAAAAAGAAAGCTGGCCTAAAGGCCTTAGAAAAAGAGTTATTTATCATGTATACAATTATTTTAGAGGAAATCAAGGGCACATATCCGCACTGATGTATGTTTATACAATGGGGAAAATGGACGGGATCAGATCGCAGAAAGATCAAGATGACTGGAACAAATTCGCATTTTTCAACAATGTAAAGGCCTTCCTTGCGAATCCAGCAGGAAAAGAAGCGACCTACAAAGATTTTTGTAAATGGTTTGAAGAAAGAACGGGCTATGATTATGAATAAGATAGCCTACAATGTAAATTTATTGATCCTGGCACTGGGAAAGCTCCTAGTGCTAGGATTGATTAGTTGCTTGATGATCATAACGATTGTTATATTTATTGGTAAATGGTTTTAGAGGAGTAAAAAAAACATGGTTAAGATAAAAGTAAGCTATGAGAATAAAGAAGAATTGGAAAGAGTTCTAA
>OLPZ01001660.1_pt1 | contig 14180 bp, 10 predicted proteins | sample 1672711 | NCBI WGS metagenome assembly OLPZ01 (sample SAMEA3136716, study PRJEB25190) | human gut metagenome
AATTTTCGGAAATTTCTTCTTATTTCTCGGAGCTAAACGGTTCTGTCCCGACCTCATTATTTCTTATTTTGCTGATTCTTAATGGTATAAGTCGAAACGACCTTTAGCCATCATTTCTTTGGTACCACCTGTTTCAAAGAGCGCTTTGTTCATGATAATTTTTTTCATGAATGAAGCTGGGTATCCTTTAATGTCTGTTTTACCAACAATTCCTAAAGCACGTGTATTTCCGACAGAACAAACAGAACCTTGTGATTTAAAGCTGAAAGGTTTAGTTGCTTCCCCTTTCAATTGTGCTTGAATATTTTTAGCAGCATGCGCCCCCATTTTCAAGGCGATTTGTGCTGTCGTTGGGTAAGGTCGATTAGTTTCTGTATCCATAACTGCTGAGCAGTCACCAATAATATAGACGTTGCTATGGTTCGCATCTGTTAAATCTGGTTGAACCATGACACGACCACGACGAGCTTCAAATCCAGAATCGCCTACAACGTGGCTTCCACTAACACCCGTTGTCCAAATAATTGTTTTAGCAGAAAGTTCTGCCAAGTCGCCTGCTTCGTTATCTTGATAAACAACTGCGCCTGGTTTGATTTCTTTAATCGGTTTACCTAATAATAAATGAATAGCTGAATCTTTTAATAATTGCACACCATAGTTCGCAAGTTTTTCGTTAAACATCGGCAATAGGCGAGTAACTGCTTCGACACAATAAATTTGGATTTGATCTGCTGAGACACCTGCGATTTCAGCAAATTTTGGTTTGTTTTCAACAAGAGAACCTAATAATTCAATCCCTGTAAAGCCTGCTCCGCAGACAACAATTTTTAAGAATTCTTCGTTTTGAGTTGCTTTGTATTGACGCATTTGTTCTTGGATATGTTCATACACGTTTAAAGCCGTTTTCACATCTACCATTTGTAGAGCATGTTCTTGCACACCAGGGATACCAAATGATTCTGATTCAAACCCAAGAGAAACAACTAAGTAATCATAATTGATTGTTTGGCCATCTTCTAAAGCAACTGTTTGTGTTGCAGCATCAATTGTTTTAACTGTTCCTTGGATAAAGGTGGTCATTTTTTCATTGACAACATCCATAATATTGTATGTGATTTTTTCAGCTGGTTGTGTTCCAGCAGCAACTTCATGCAAGTCCGTTGCTTCGTAGTGATAGTTATTACGATCCACTAAAGTAATTTCGACGTCTTTGGCGCCTTTTTGTAATTCGCGTAATGTTTTTAGGCCTGCGTAACCAGCACCTAAAATAACAACATGTTTCTTATTCATTTTGATTCCCTTCCACTCTATAAAAAATTTACAGCCACCACAAACCTATGGCAAAAAATAGCACTTGTGCAGTTGCTCCCACAGCTAAGATCTTCACAGCACAAACAAATGTTTTACTCTTCACTTGTTCCTTCAATAAGGCTTGGGTTTGTTTCCGTACAAAAGGTAAAGTTAAAAGCATGAGTAACATTGTTGGCGGCGTCAATCCTAAACCGACAGCTAACAAAATGGCTAACATTGCTATTGTATTTAATCCGACGAATAATTTCAAAGAACTTGCTTTGCCAAGGTAATGAACTAATGTATATCTCTTGTTATTTTCATCTTCCTCTAAGTCACAGATATTATTTGCTAACATTAAGTTAGCAATGTAACAAGTGTTAGGTAAAGCGACTAAGAAAATCCCCCATAAGTTAGCTGCTGACCAATTGAAAACTTCAAACGTATTAATGTAGACACAAATAAGGGTAATCATGAACCCCATTGTAAATCCTGAGAAAACTTCCCCTAATGGTAGACTGGACAAAGGTTTCGGTCCTGATGAATAAAAAATACCAATTAAGTAACAATAAAGACCCATAATTAATAACGGCCAGCCGACAATAAATGACAACCCAATCCCCATTAAAGCAGAAACGAGAATCATCCAAAAAATCATTTTGCGTATTAATGGCAAAGATAAATTTTCTCGACCGATAATATTCGTTTTTTCCTTATAATCATGAACTTCTGTGGCATGATGGTAATCATTATAATTATCTAAAATATCGACCGCCATATTAAAAATAAACATCGCAATGAAAAAAATTAAAACATAACCAACATGGAGCCGCCCATATTGGTACCAACTAAAACAAATTCCTAACAAAAATGGCAAAACACTCGCTGTTTTTGCTTTTAATTCTACTAATTCAAAAAATATTTCTCGATTCAAACTATCCCTCCGCTACTTTTTTACAAACTTTGTTACTTTTAAAACTTAATTACTGTATTTCTGTCGCCAATTCGTATACAATCAAATAGTATTGAACCACTGAAAGGATCGTAGTATATTTATGAACACATTTTGGAAGTCGTTTCCTGACGTTGAACGTTCTTTAACGGAAACATGTGAATTAATTGAACAAACGTTGCATACACGCAACGAAGACATTGAAGAAGCCTTAGTAACTTTGGCTCGTTCTGGCGGCAAATTATTACGCCCCGCTTTTTTCTTTCTTTTTGCTCAACTGGGTGATGAAGAAAAACAAGAGAAACAACAACTATTAAAAATAGCTGCATCTTTGGAAATCCTACATATGGCTACGTTGATTCACGATGACATTATTGACGATTCTCCATTGCGCCGAGGCGCTGTGACTATTCAATCACAATATGGTAAAGACGTTGCTGTTTACACAGGTGATTTACTATTCACTGAATTCTTTACTTTGATTGCAGATGCCATGAATGGCTCTGAATTTATGAAAATCAATGCACAAGGAATGAAACGGTTATTACTTGGTGAACTCGATCAAATGAGTCATCGATTTGACCGCCGCATGTCGATTCCTGCTTATTTAAGAAGTGTCAACGGCAAAACAGCCGAACTTTTTTCACTAAGCTGTCTTGAAGGGGCCTATTTCGGTCATAGTTCAAAAGAAGTCCAACGTTTAGCTAAACGAATTGGCCGTCATATTGGCATTGCTTTTCAAGTCTATGACGATATTTTAGATTATACTGCTGACACGGAAACCTTGAAAAAGCCCGCTTTAGAAGACTTGTCACAAGGTGTTTATACGTTACCCCTTCTCTTCGCTTATCAAGCAGCACCTGACGTATTCAGCCCTTATTTGGATAAAGGACGCGCCATTACCTTAGAAGAGGCAGCTGAAGTTGCGGCGCTAGTCAATGACTATCATGGCGTTACAGAAGCACAAGCTTTTGCTAAAAAAGTAACCAACAAAGCAATCACTGATATTCAACAATTGCCTGATGGCACAGCAAAAGAAACCTTACTTTCCTTAACTGAGCTCTTATTACATCGTTCATTTTAAACGTTTTATGGAAGAATTGCCATTAATTGAAATAGAAAAACGACTGATTGTTTGCTTTAATCAACAACCAGTCGTTTTTTTATTCCTCGAAAGAACTAATGCCACGATCAATTCGGTAAAGTTTCTGATAATGCGCATTGGTTGCAAGTAATTCCTCTGGCGTACCACTCATCTCTAATTGGCCATCTTCAATAAAGATCACTTGATCCATCAAAGTTACGCCTTGCAAATGGTGGGTAATCCAGATGACGGTTTTATCTTTTAATGCCTCAAAAAAGGTTTCCAGCAATTGCTGTTCTGTAATTGGATCTAAACCAGTAGTTGGTTCGTCTAATAACACAATCGGTGTATCTTGCAAAAGAATCCGCGCTAGTGCCAAGCGATGTCGTTCGCCACCAGAAAAACGCAAACCTGCTTCATCTACCATTGTTTGTAAACCTTCTGGTAATTGGGTAACCATTTCTTTTAAGCCAACTTTTTCTAAAACCGCCCAAACTTCTGCTTCGCTTGCTTCTTCTCTACCAATCCGAATATTATTTAAAATGGTTGTTCGAAATAGGTACGGTGCTTGATGCATAACCCCAATATATTCAGTCATCGTCTCACCAAATGCCTCAGTTGGGATATTTCCTAAAAGGATTTCTCCCGAAGTAGGCCGTAAATCACCACGAATGAGCGAAGCCAACGTACTCTTTCCGGAACCACTGCGTCCTAAAATCGCTAATTTTTGTTGTTCAGGAATTGTTAACGATAAGTCATTTAATACCTTTTTCTCTTGATTTTCATATGCAAAAGACAAATGTTCTATCGATAAACTGGTGCCATTTGGCTGAACAGGCGCTTCTGTTGAGTCATCTTCCCCTTCAGGAAGCTCATTAAAACGACGAATGGAATCCTTATAAATCGTTGTTTCCTGTGCTGCAGCAGGTAGCGGAGCAAAAGCATCAATTAACGGAAAAACGGTTAAAACAAAGGCACCAATCCAATTGGCTGCGCCCCCATGATTACCTGGAAACCGCACACTAGTCCAAGCTAAGACAGCAATCGCAATCACGCCAAACAGAAGTTGTAAAACAAAGTCTCGGCCACGGTTAAATTGCTTCATTTTTTCATCTAATGCACGAACGTTTGCTTCATCTGTTTCATAACGAGCAACGAATTCAGAGCCACGTTGACTAAATACCCAATCAGACACACCTAGAATATTGTCGGTTAGTGTTTGATATAACTCATTTTTGGCATATTTATGTTTTTCTTGACGCGCACCATTCACTAGAACTGAAACAAGTGGTAATAGAAAAACAACCACTCCTAACATCAGTAACATGCATAAAGCAAACCACCAAGAAAAGAAACCTAACGCAATCACTAAAAAGATATACAAAATCCAAGCAATAACGGTTGGGAAAATCGTTCGTAAATACAAGTTTTGGATATGATTAATATCCTCTGAAAGCAAACCTAAGATATCCCCAGTGCGATATTTTGTCTTAAAGAAAATCGCATCTTTTTCTAGTACATTATAAAGTTTCAAGCGCAGATCAGAGGTCATTTTTAACACCCAGTTATGACTCGTTAGACGCTCCACATAACGAAAAACAGGACGGCCAATCCCGAATGCTCTTGTTAAAACAATGGGAATATAAATTAATAAAATATTCTCTGGTAAGGAAGCCGCACGACTGATTAAGTAACCAGACGTAAACATTAATGCCCCTGCGCTAAAGAACGTCAAGAAGCCTAAAAGTAAGGCAAAATACAAGGTTTTTTTATAGCGTTTTAAGAAAGGACGAACCCATTGATCGTTTTTCCAAACGTCTTTCGTTGTCGGCTGTTTTTCCATCATTGGCGTCCTCCTCTCATTTGCTTCATTAATTGAACATAGTAGCCATCTTTTTCAATCAACTCTGCTAGCGTTCCTTGTTCCACTAATTGACCTTTTTCCATCACTAAAATGTAATCCATTTCTTCCATCCAATGAAGACGATGTGTCGCAAAGAAGACGAGATGATTGTTCATTAATGGCAACATGCGCTCTTTCATTTCAACTTCTGTTTCAATATCCAAATGCGCTGTCGGCTCATCAAACAGCAAGACGTGGCGTTTTTGATCAACAAAGGCGCGGGCCAACGCTACTCGTTGCGCTTGTCCCCCACTTAACATTCGACCACTTTCCCCAATCAAGGTATGAATTCCTTCGGGAAGGTCTTTAACCAGCTCGTCTAAGCCAACTAACTGAATCGCTTGCTGAATCGCCTCATCTGTTGCTTCAGGTGTATAAAAGCGAATATTGTTTGCCAAAGTATCTTGGAAAATATATGGTGCTTGCGGAATATAAAGGATTTGTTTTTGCCAGTCTTTTTGTAAAAAATGTGGAATCGTTTGGCCATTTATCGCCAATTGACTCGTTTCTTCTGTTGGTAATAAAAAGCCGCTTAATAAATTAATTAACGTTGACTTACCAGAACCACTCGCCCCGATAATTCCAATCTTTTTGCGACCATCAACAGAGAATTGCAACGATTGAATTGCTTCTTGCGTTGCATCTTCATAGGAAAAATTTAACGCTGTGACTGACAACTGACTTTCTTGATGCCAATCATCTAACGTGAGCACATCGGTCTGTTCTGCTTCTGGCAATGCTAATACCGCTTGGATCGCTTGAAAAGAGTTTTTTCCATCTAAGGTTGCGTGATAATCACTTGAAAAATCACGAATCGGTAAAAAGAACTCAGGTGCTAAAATTAAAGTAACCAAGGCAGGAAATAATAAAATCGTGCCGTTTAATAAACTTAATCCAAGGAAAACTGCCACAACAGCTACCGATAATGTCGTAAAAAAGTCTAACGCAAAGGTTGATAAAATAGCAATTTTCAATGTACTCATGGTCGCTTTTCTGAATCGTTCACTTGTATGGTAAATACTCCCAGCATATTTTTTGCTCAACCCAAACAGTTTCAGTGTGTCAATTCCTCGCAAGGAATCAATAAAATGATTGGAAAGCATTTGAAACGCCGCATATTGCTTGTCCGCTTTACTTTGTGCTGCATAACCTAACACAATCATAAAAATAATAATAATCGGAAAAACAATCAGCAATGTTACGCCTGAGCGAATATCTTGTGTAAAAACAAAGGCCAAAATAATCCAAGGAATAATCATCATATTCATCATTTTTGTCAAAATCAATTGTAAATAATTTTCGGTTTGACTGATGCCTTCTAAAGCCATAGTAACCATATTTCCAGTTCCATTTTTTTGAACAACATTTGGCCCCAAACGGAAAATTTTGGTTAATAATTGTTCGCGTAATTCTTTCGAGCGTTCATAACTAAATGTATCGAGCATTCTCTCACGAAAATACGTAATAACATGTCGACCAAGATAAAAAATAAAAAAGAGTAAAATACTCTGTAGTTGTTGGTTAAGATGCCCGCTACTCCAAAGGCCGACAATGGCTTTTGAAAGAAAAAAAGCTTGCCCAATTATAAAGACTGCTTGCAGGAAAGAAAAACCTGCAAGCAAGACAAGAATTTTTTTGATTTTAGGCATCTGTAAGATGTCTTTATCAATCATAGATTTAATACCCCTCTGGTACGGCTGTCTGTGAAATACGTTTTCTGAAAATATAATAGGACCAAGCAGTATAAGCTAACACGAATGGTAAAATGCTTAAAGAAATCCACGTCATAATTTTTAGTGTATATGGTGTGCTTGTTGCATCTTTAATCAACAAATCAAAACCTTCACTACCAATCATAACACGTGGGAACAAGCCACTGAACAAGAGAGCAACTAGTACAACTAATGTTAAACCACTCGCTAGAAAAGCTAACATCTCTTTGCGTTTAAACACCCCAACATTAGCAATGACCGTTAAGACCACAATTGCTAACGTTAAAATTAAAGTGACCGCAAAGTTCTTTTCATAAAAGTCCGTTTTGAAGTACATCAACACTGCAAAAACAACTAAACCGACATATAAAACGCCGTATAAGATTTCTGCATAATTTCGAGCACGTTCACGAATTGGGCCTTCTGTTTTTAAAGCAATATAGTTCATGCCGTGTAAGTAGCAAAGTAATGTTAAGGCTACTCCACCAACAATTGAAAACAGATTAAAATAATCCGTAAATTGCGCATGCATATTGCCGTTTGCATCTAAAGGCATCCCTTGGACTAAGCTGATAAACAAAATACCAAAGAAGAACGGTACAAGGAAACTACCAATTGATAGCGTCCAGTTCCACATCCGACGACGTTTACCTTCCGGCATGTTGTGGCGGAATTCAAAGGAAACTCCGCGAATAATTAAGCCAAATAAAATCGTAAATAGAATTAAATAGTAGCCACTAAATAATGAAGCATACCAATATGGGAAAGAGGCAAACATTGCGCCGCCCGCTGTTAATAGCCAAACTTCGTTTCCGTCCCAGACAGGTCCAATTGTTGCAACGACTTGATCTTTTTCGTCGTCATTGTGTGCCAACGTTTGAACGGCCATTCCAACACCAAAGTCAAATCCTTCTAAGAAGAAGAAACCTGAGAACAAGACGCCGATAAGGACAAACCATAATAATTGTAGTGTACTCATTCGCCAAATACCCCCTTATCAAATGGATCCAACGCTGGTTCATTTTCTTTCGCTAATTTTTTCGCTTCATAGTCTGGTCCTTTACGTAATTCTAAAATAACCAAGTAAACCATGACACTACCTAAACCAGCAAATAATAAGAAATAAATGACATTTGACGTAATTAATGAAGCAACCGATACATTTGGTGAAACACTTTGTTCAATCGTAAATAATCCATAGACAGTCCACGGATAACGACCTAATTCAGTGACTAACCAACCTGTTGTATTGGCAAGGAATGGTGCGAATGTACATAAAGCAACAATCCACAGCATCCATTTCTTCTCGTACAGCGATGGTTTTTTCTTCCTTGTAAAGAATAGTCCTAAGGCAGCAACCAATAACATTAAGGCACCAAAACCAGCCATGATACGGAAGCTCCAGAATAAAGTGTTAACTGGTGGATAATAATTTTTATCATCCCCATATTTTTCTACCAAGCGCTTGTTGACTGTATCCATCCCATCAACCGAACCTGATAATTTATTATACGATAAAATACTTAGCATATATGGAATATCGATACCAAAAACTTGTTTATGTTCTCGTTCATCTGCCCAAGCAATCAATGTCCAAGCAGCAGGATCATCAGAGTCTTCATAGGCCCCCTCCATCGCCGCAAATTTCATTGGTTGTCCTTCAATTAGAGCTTTCATTTGCAAGTCGCCAGCTAATAAAACGCCGATTGAACCGAACAAAGTAACCCATAAGCCAATGCGCATAGATGCTTTGTGGAATGAAATATCCCGTTTTTTCAACAATTGGAAAGCAGCCATACCAGCTACTGCCATGCCGCCCAATGTAAAGGCGCCCATGATAACGTGTGAAAATTCATACCAAACTTTTGGATTGCTGATGACAGCTACAAAGTCCACCATTTCAGCACGGCCATTATTGATGACATAACCTACTGGATGTTGCATAAAACTATTGGCAACTAAAATCCAGAAAGCAGACATCATTGAACCGAATACGACTAACCAGATAAAGGTTACGTGAACTTTTGGATTCATTTTATCCCAAGTAAAGATCCATAAACCTAAGAATGTTGACTCTAAGAAGAAAGCTAAGAGCGCTTCTACCGCCAACGGTGCCCCAAAAATATCTCCGACGAATCGAGAATAGTCAGACCAGTTCATCCCAAACTGAAATTCTTGAATAATCCCGGTTACAACCCCAACAGCGAAGCTTAATAGGAATATATTTCCCCAAAACTTGGCCATTTTACGATAACGTTCCTCTTTTTTCACAACGTACATTGTTTCCATAATTGCTACAACAAGTGCTAATCCTATTGAAAACGGTACGAAGAAAAAGTGGAAAACTGTTGTCATCGCAAATTGGATTCTCGCCAATGTTACAATATCAAACATATTATTTCCTCCCTGATTTGCCTCCACACAAAGAAACAAGCTTACCTGAATTGTTCATTTCCATTAGCGATGACTCCTTTTATCTACGAAACTAAAAGAAAATTCAAGTGAACTTTTCCAAAAAGTGTGAAAATGCATGTAATATAGAATAATTCCAATCTAAGTATACAACTTTCTGAGGCAGAAACCAAACAATACAGAAGCATTTCTCACAATTTTTTTAGGTGCTACCAAGATTTCTTCCCTTTCTTCTATCAATAAAAAAAGCCCTTCCTAAAAAAAGGAAGAACTAATCTCAATCTATCAACATTTTGACTTATCACTTGATTAGTTTTCGAGAATCGAAGCAGCTCGTCTTTGATGATAAAAATTCTAATCTTGTGATGAAAATTACGGATTGCTTGTGGTGATAGTTTGTTTTTAAACAACATGACTCTAAAACAGCACAAGCGATACGAAGAATGTAATAGGGGTTTTGGTACCATTCTAAACAACATGACTCTAAAACCTCGGAGAATTATTTTTTCTCCATGATTCCGTATTCGCATCACTTATCCATAGCTAGATTTCAGTTTAGAAGGTCTAATTTTTTTCTTCACGTTTATTATACCAAACTTTTTCCTTCTTGGCGGAAAAACCCACCATTTTTCAATGGTGGTTTTTCTTTATTTAGTAGCTGTAACAGCGAGCCAGATTTCACTGTACTTAGCTTCTGCTGGTCCTTGATATTGCGTAAACGAAATTTCTGGTGCTGCAACGACTTGGTAACCAGATGAAGGCAACCATTCAGAGAATATCCTTGCCCAGGTTTCTTGTAAAGTTTGTGGGAAAGGACCTTCATTTGGAAAAACCGCCCATGTATGAGCAGGTACGCTTAGTTGCTCCAAATCTTCATAGGTATTTTCTTGCGAAGTGGCAAAGCCAATCATGTGTGTCATTTCTCCACCTTCTGTTGTTCGTCCCTCTTGAAAGTCAAAAGAGGCATTTACTACTTGATGAGGATATACATCATCAAATGTATGCATTTCCGCTCGTTGTTGTGGTGTAATGCGCTGTGTTAATTCCATGATTGCTTGATTTTCCCCTTGATACTGCAAGGGAACCTTCTGACTAACTCCGACTATTTGAAACGCTGGTTTTTCAATCAATTTAACATCCATTGATTGTCCTCCTTTAATATCAATATAGAAAGAGAATTTAGGGAACGTTTTTTGGATTTGTGTTTTCATTACTTCAGAAGGGGCTTGTCCTGTCCAATCGCGAAAAGCTCTTGAGAATCCTTCAATACTTTGATAACCATATTTAAAAGCTACATCTGTCACTTTTTCACCAGCAAGTAATGCTAAATTTGCTTCCGCCAAACGTCTCTTTTTAATATATTCAGCCAGACTCATCCCCGCAACAAACGAAAAAGTTCGTTTAAAATGGTAAACAGAAATCCCTGTCTTTTTTGCCAATTCATCGAAGGATACTTCTTCCGTTAAATGTTCTTCAATATAATCCATTGCTTGATTTAAATTTGCGAGCATCCGTGTCCCTCTCTTTCTATTTGAAAGTTTACTAAAGACCAACAAGGATGACTTGATTATTTAGAGCCAACATTCGTCAAGTCGCTACTCTTGATTCATAGCGGCTTTTAAAGCCTGTGCTAAAGCACTTTCTTCTGGTTCGTCTGGTTGTGAATATTTTTTCATCAAACGACGTTCTTCATGTTTAGTCATTTTTTGTTTTCGTTCTTTTTTATCGGGAATTTTTTCAGTAATCGAACAGAATTTACATTTGAAAGAACGACCATTTTTTCCTTCTATGATGACCATTTTTTTATGGCATTGTGGGCAACGGTGATTGGATACTTTAGGATCTTTTCGCCGACGATAAGAACATTCTTGGTCTGTACAAACGTAAATCTTCCCATCTTTTGTATTTTTTTCCCGTAAGTTTGAGCCACAATCTGGACATTTTTTTTGCGTAATGGAAAAATCTTGATATTTTTTCTCGCTTTGTTTAATTTCACGGACTAATTTTTTCGTATCCTCTTCAATATCCTTTAAGAAAAGTTGACTCTTTTGTTGACCCGAAGCGATTGCTTCGAGCGATTTTTCCCATTTTTCCGTTAGTTCAGGTGTCACAAGTGATGGATTCACCAAGTCTAATAGTTGCTTTCCTTTGGCAGAGACACTTAAACCGCTATTGGTTCGTTCCATCAATTCTGATTTAATCAGTTTTTCAATGATTTCAGCTCGCGTTGCCGGTGTGCCTAAACTGTGTTTCTCCATTTTTCCTAACAACGTTCCTTCGGTTAATGGTTTTGGCGGCGACGTTAATTCTTTGTTAATGGTAAAGTTTGGCGCAACGGTCATGCCTTTTTGCCATTGGACAGTGGATAGCGGCTGTTCGGCTGTTGTTTTCCAGCCAGCAACAACTACTTTATTTTGATGAAAGACAAATGTTTCTTTTCCAAAAGCGACTGTAACTTTTGTTTGTTTGGTTTGATTTGGCTCAGCAAACAAACCTAAGAATCGTTGAACAATCATTTGATAGATTTTTTGTTCATCATTACTTAGCTTTTCATAACGAGGACGTTGTTCAGTTGGAATCAACCCATGGTGATCCGTGACTTTTGCATTTTGGAAAACTTTTTGTTGTTTAACAACGGCCCCATTTTTAAGGTAGCCTTTCACTTCTGGTGAAAAATCAGCAATGGCTTGAAGTCGTTCTTTCATCGTTCCTTTCATATCCGTTGTTAGATATTTGCTGTCAGTTCGAGGATAGGAAACAATTTTATGGGTTTCGTATAAACTTTGTACAAGAGACAACGTTTTCTTTGCAGAAAATTGGAATCGCTGGTTGGCTTCACGCTGGATTTCGGTTAAATCATATGGTAACGGCGCATTTTCTGTTTTAACTTTTTCTTGGATATCGGTAACTAAGCCCTTTTGTTTTGAGAGTTCTTTGACTAATTGTTCTGCTTCCTGCCGTTCTTTTAAAGCGTATGGATTTTTTTGGGTCATCTTTGCTTTTTCTGATTCAACAGTTAACGAGATAGTAAAATAAGTTTGAGGCTTAAATTGTTCAATCGTTTTTTCTTGTTGGCGCACCATTGCTAAAGTTGGTGTTTGAACACGACCTGCGGATAAGTTATCTTGATATTTCACTGTCAAGGCCCGTGTGACGTTTAGACCCACTAACCAGTCAGCTTTTGCGCGCGCCAAGGCAGAGTAATACAAATTATCGTAGTCTTTCGCTGGGCGAATTTTCTTAAACCCGTCTTTAATGGCTTTGTCTGTTTGAGATGAGATCCATAAGCGTTTGACTGGTTTGTTAAAACGGACATATTCTAAAATCCAGCGGGCCACTAATTCACCTTCACGACCAGCATCAGTGGCAATCACGGCTTCAGAAACATCTTTACGATTGGCTAATTGTTTAATCGCTTTTAATTGATGTCCCGTTTTCGGTAACGGTTTAATCCCTAAATTCTTAGGAATCATCGGTAAAGTTTCCATTTGCCACGTTTGCCATTCTTTGTTTAAATCTTCTGGCATTTTTAGTCCTAAGAGATGACCTAAAGCCCAGGTGACAATCACGTTGGGTCCTTCATAATAATTCTTATTTTTTTGATTTGCTCCTAAAACGCGGCTTAAATCTTTTGCTACGCTAGGTTTTTCAGCAATAATTAATTGTTTTGCAACCACTAGTTTCGCTCCTTTTTGAGTGCTATCTTTTCGTATTATACCAAATATTAGCTCGATTTTCTCTAAATTCCGAGAATAGAAAAAGAGTTTAAAGAAAATTCCCTGAGGTTTTTCTTTAAACTCATGCGTTTCAAATAACTTTCCGTTTGCAGAATTTTGTTTTGCCAAAATGATTGGATATTGTGGTAAACTCAGCTTTATTTTCAAAAGTAACCGCATGATGATTTTCTAGTAATGCTAAACCGAAGTATTGTTGTAAATCTTCATCGCATTCTTCACACCAGCGTTCTTCCCCATCATTCCAGAAAGCCGTTAAATAATTAGGCTTTGTGTTGACGTATGTATAATTCTGAGAAAGTTTTTGCCAAACTTCCACATAATATGTCTCTGCATCGGTCAAGTTATCGAAGGTTTTTTCTTGAACAATGTCCTCTTGCCAATCATCAAAAAACCACCAAGGTTCATTGTCGCCATACATTGTAATTACTTGATACATTGAACCGCTCCTTTTTTTGCTACTGTAGGTATCATAGTCACTTTCTGAAAAAGTTGCAAGGATTTGGTTTCGGACTGAGAAATTTTTGAAATTTATTTTATCCTGCTACTTCTAAAGAAGCAATAAAATCTTCAATCATGCGACGATAACTTTCTTCCGGCGTGGCTTCTTCGCGTTGAAAATAACCTAAAAAACGTAAGGTAATATAACCATGGATTAAGCTACGTAATTCTCGACTTTTATGCAGTCGTTCTTCATTATTAAATGGATAAAAAGCTAAAAGTTGTAAGATAATTTGATTGGTTTCATGGATGCCTTCAATTAATTGTTGGTTTTGCGTTTTCGGCACACGGATAAGTAATTCATAGACTGCAGAATTTTCAAAAGCAAATTGTTGGTACGTTTCAGCATATATCCGAATTGCTTCTGCGCCACTCTTACCCACTAAGGCTCTTCGCAATGCATCATTTAATTCTTGAATTAACAAGTCCACTAGAGCATTTTTTACTTCAGCAATATTTTTAAAGTGATTATAGAGTGAAGGATACTTGATGCCTAAATCAACGGCTAAATTTTGAAAGGTTAATTGGTGAACGCCCAATTCTTCCGCTAGGTTGCGGGCACTTTCAAGGATTTTGGCTTTCGTTAAATTCC
>OLPZ01001668.1_pt1 | contig 14137 bp, 11 predicted proteins | sample 1672711 | NCBI WGS metagenome assembly OLPZ01 (sample SAMEA3136716, study PRJEB25190) | human gut metagenome
TGCCAAAGTGAGACGATACCCACGGCCCCTCGTGCCATTTGCGCCGCCGCGCATCGACGTCGAACCGCAAGCGTTACGGAACCGTCGTGTCCCACGTTGTGATTCAAACAGACCGATAGTTTCCCGTATACAACATTAGTAGCAACACAAACACACCCATCGTCAACAGGAAAGAGGACCGCATGGAACAACTCCGCAGCAAAAGCGGCTTCATCTGCGATATGGACGGCGTCATCTACCACGGGGACCGCTTGCTCCCCGGCGCCAAGGAATTCATCGAGTGGCTCAAAACGAGCGGGAAGAAGTTCCTCTTCCTCACCAATTCGAGCGAGAAGACCCCGCAGGACCTGCACGACAAGCTCGCGCGCATGGGCGTCGACGTCGGCGCCGACCACTTCTACACGAGCGCGCTCTCGATGGCGCGCTTCTTGTCGAGCCAGATGCCCGGCTGCAAGGCCTACGTGATCGGCGCGCACGGCCTCACGACCGCGCTCGCCCAAGCGGGAATCACCATGACCAGCGAGAACCCCGACTTCGTGGTGGTGGGCGAAACGCCCAGCTACGACTACGAGAGCATCGTGACCGCATCGATCCTGGTGAGCAACGGGGCGCGCCTGGTAGCAACGAACGGCGACGTTTCTGCGCCTTTCGAAGGCGGCATCAGGCCGTCTTGCGGCGCGCTCGTCGCACCCATCGAAGAGGCCACCGGCAAGAAGGCGTACTTCGTGGGCAAGCCCAACCCGCTCATGATGCGCACGGGGCTGCAGCTGCTCGGCGTGCACTCGTCCGAGGCCGCCATCGTGGGCGACCGCATGGACACCGACGTCATCGCCGGCATCGAGACGGGCCTCGACACCTGCCTGGTGCTCTCAGGCGTCACGAGCAAAGAGGACCTTGCGAGCTTCCCCTACCGGCCGCGCCTGATTGCCGCCGGCGTGGGCGACATCGTGCCGGCGTAAGGAGTGCACGACGGGGGACAGGCCGGAGCGTCCCCTCGCGCAAAAATGGCACGATGCCCACGGCCCCTCGTGTCACCGGGCCCCTCGTGTCATGCGTCCGCCGCGCACAGCTCGAGCTGATGAATCACGTCGATATGCTGCGGACAGGCGCGCTCGCACTGCCCGCACGCGATGCAAGCGTCTGCCACACTGCCCTTGTCCGCCAGCTCGGCATAGGCGGCACGGGACCCCTCTGCATCGCCTTGCTGGTAGCGCAGGTTTGCCGCCGCAAAGATCTCTGGGATGGGGATCTGCTTTGGGCAGCCCTCCGTGCAGTAATGGCATGCAGTGCAGGGAATCCCCGACTCCTTGCCCATGATGCGCTGCGCTTCGACGATGACGCTCCGCTCGCGCTCGTCAAGCGGGGCGAAGTCACGCATGTACGAGACGTTGTCGTGCATCTGGGCGAGGTTCGACATGCCCGAAAGCACAGTGAGCACGCCCTCGAGCGAGGCTGCAAACCGAATTGCCCACGACGCGTAGGAAGCATTCAGGGCCGTCTGGTCGAACAGATTGCGTACCGCGCGCGACGGCTTGGCGAGCGAGCCGCCCTTCACCGGTTCCATGACGATGACGGGCTTGCCGTGGGCCCGCGCCACCTCGTAGTTGGCGCGCGAGGCGATGCGTCTGCTCTCCCAATCGGCATAGTTGATCTGCAGCTGCACGAAGTCCATCTCGGGATGGACGTTCAAGATTTCCTCGAGCAGCTCCGGCCCGCCGTGGAAGGAGAAACCCGCCTGCTTGACGAGCCCCCTGCTCTTGAGTTCCGCCACGTACTCCCAGATGTGGTAGCGGTCGTAGCTTCGGTAATTCTGGCCCATAAGCCCATGGAGCAGGTAATAGTCGAAATACTCGAGACCGGTCCGCTTGAGGCTCGTGTAGAACTGTTTTTTCGCTGCCTTCTCGTTGCGCACGAGCATCCAGGCGTTGAGCTTGGTCGCGAGCTCGAACTCTTCGCGCGCGTGCCGGCTCACCAGGGCTTTGCGGGTGGCCTCTTCCGAGCCCGGGTAGACATAGGCGGTATCGAAATAGCGGAAGCCCGACTCCAAGAAGAGGTCGACCATCTTCTCGGTCTGCTCGATGTCGGTTTTCAGGCCCTTGCGGGGCAGTCTCATAAGCCCGAATCCGAGCTTGGGGTAGTTCCGCAATTCCTCAGCATTCATGAGCTCCGCCCTTCATCGCCTTGCTGTTCGATTCGAATGGTGGAGCACAGGATACCGCGTGCATAGCGCGCATGGTTCGGAGGGGCCGAGGCCAATGCCTCGCCGGCCCTGTCGTGACAGACCGGCTAGTTGCTGGCCAAAAATGGTCAGAGCCTCGCCGGTTTGTCACGTATATGGTCAGGGGCTTACCGGTTTGTCACGCGGACGGGCGCGTGGCACGTCACCCGCGCCCCCGCGTCATGGGCTATACTGCAGCAGCACATCACCGAATTCAGGAGCACGTGGAAGACAGCGCACATAGCCCGCACCCAAATGAGCACCGCTGCATGCCCGCGTGGGTGCGCGCCGTCGCGGTCCTTGCTTGCGGATGGGTGGTCATCTGGGTCGCGCGCATGATGTTCACGCCGGTCTACCCCGAGTTGAGCGCGTTTTTCGGCGGCGCAACGAGCGCCGAACTCGGCGCCATCTCCAGCTGGTACTTCCTCGGCTACGCGCTCATGCAGATACCCTCGGGCCTGCTCGTGGACCATATCGGCATGCGGCGCGTCGTCATCCCGGGCTTTGTGCTGTTCGCCCTCGGCACCGCCACCATGGCCGGCGCGCACAGCCTGTCCATGCTCTACTTGGGAAATGTGCTCGCCGGTGTGGGCAGCGGCACGTTCTACGGCATCGCCTACACGATCACCAACACGCGCGTCCCCGCACGGCGCAAGAGCCTCGCCACCGCAATCGTCAACAGCGGCACGGCGGTGGGCAGCGGGCTGGGCATCGCATCTGCGAGCTCGCTCGTGAGCACGGGCCTCATCAACTGGCAGATGCTTGCGGGGATCACCGGCGCCCTCGCACTCGCCATGGTCGCCGTGTTCGCTAAGAGCCTTCCGAAGGAGCACGGAGCAGGCGCCAAGACGTCAGACGCGCCCGCGGGCAAGACGTTTACCGTCCACCTTGCCGCCGCGTGCGTGCTCTACTTTGCCACCTTGTACCTGTACTACCTGATAAGCACCTGGCTGCCTGACTTTCTGCACGTCGAGCGCGCGTTTGACGCCTCGTTTGCGGGGGCGGCGAGCATCGCGGTCTTTCTTGCCGGCATTCCCGGGGCGCTTGTGGCGGGGCGCTTGGCAGACCAGTATCCCAAGCGGCAAATCGTCCTGATCGCCGTGCTCGAGGCTGCCGCCGCGCTCGCGCTGCTGCCGCTCGCCTTCGGGCAAAGTGCGCCCATCGTCGCGCTTGGCGCCGTCGCATACGGCTTCTTCGGGAAGCTCGCCGTCGAACCGCTCATCATCTCGTGGCTGGGCGCGCGCACCAGCGCCGCGCGCATGACCACAACCTTCGGAATCTTCAACTTCTTTGGAATGAGCGCGTCCGTGTTCGCGCCACTCGTCACCGGCATCCTCGCCGACGCGACGGGATCCGATATCCCCGGCTTCCTGACCGCGCTTGCCGTCCTCGCGCTGGGGACCATCGCGTTTCTGGTCATTCTCGCCGCGCATGGGAGACGGGCAGGCTCACACCGCACGCAGGCTCGCGACTCCCGCTAGCTGTTGTGTGCCATGACGTTGTTTACACCGACGATGCGTGACATCGGCGGGAGGCCGCCGCAGGCGCTGTGAGGCCTGGCCCAATTGTAGCGGTCGATGAAGGGGGAGAGGGCGGCAGCCCTCTCCCCCTCGCTTGCGTAGGCGCGCGCGTACTGCCGCTCCTGCGCGAGCGTCCTGTTCATGCACTCGACCTTGCCGTTCTGCCAGGGGCTGTAGGGCCTGGCGTACCTGTGCGCGATGCCGGACGCCGCGAGCCACTCGTTGAACAGTCGCGAGCGGTATCCCGGCCCGTCGTCGGTCATCACGCGCTCGACCTCGACGCCGGGGGGCGTGAGCCGTGAGTTAGGATGCTGGAACAGGGGGCTCCTCTCGCTGCAACCTTCGACAAGTCACAGCTTGGAGGAGTCCTCCCCTTTTGTCACGTCATGTGTCAACAACCTGTTGGCACACAACAGCTAGCTTTCAGCAGCAAGAAGCGCCGCGCTCTCCTCACCCCGCCAGGTTTCCCTCGGAATCGAACGCCATGGGCTTGGGCTCGCCCAATAGCGAGATGCCCTTGACATCCTTAATCGACTCGTAGAGCGGCACGGACACCTCAATCCGATTCAGGTCGAGGGTGTTCTTGATGTGTACGATGCGCGCCTGTTGGTAATCGAGTTGGTAAATGGTGCGCAGGCAGAGCTTGATGCATTCCTCGTCGTTGTTCATGTACAGGGGCATCTCGCCAGCGCGCATAAGGCCGGTCGTCAGCACGTTCGTCCACGTTGCCTGCCAGTCGATATCGCGCATCACCGCGCGCGTCGTCACGTCTGCGGCAGAAATCCCCGCGCCGTTGTGGTGCGCCTCCGGCGTGATTCCGCGGATGAACAGCTTTTTCAGGTCGAGCACGTCGCCAAACGTTCCAGTGATGTTTCTTCCCGTCACGTTTGGGTCGTGTCCGTTGCCGCTGATGTTCTTGCCGACCTCGTCGATGATGAGCAGATCGATATGGTCGAATAGGAATTTGGCCATCCGCCGCTTTGCCACCTCGAGCAGGCGGGCGTCGGTTTCCAACAGCTTGTCGGGCGTGCAGACCTCGAGGTCGCAGATGTCGTCATAGGCGTTTTGCACGAGTCCGACCCCAAATACCACGGGGCACTTCTGCACGAAGATCTCGGCAACGCGAGGTATCAACTCTGCAAAGCGGTGAAACCCAAACGAGTGGAACATCGCAGCGCCCTTGTGCTTGGCGATGCCGATGGCAATCATCTTTGCCAGGCCGCTCTCGTGCGGGCCCCGAAAGTCGGTATGGGGCTTTACCTTGTTGAAGATGACGATGCCATCGGACTCCATGGCGTTCTTATCGCAGTACAGCGGTATGCCGTCCAGCTCGCCATACTGGACCACCTCCATGGAAGACAAGATGGGCACGCCCATGCTCTCTTCCGTGACGTTGTACCCGGCAAGCATCTCGAGCTGCCCTTGTGCCGTGGCACCGGCATGGCTCCCCATCGCGGGGATGATGAACGGGCGGGCGCCCCATTCCTTGAGCACGTCGCACATGGTACGCAGCAGGTGGTCAAAGTAGGGTATGCCGCGACTGCCGGCGGTAATGCAAATGCGCTTGCCAGCATACGAGCCATGATTGGGGAGCTTCTCCATCTGCATGCGCAGATGCGCGCACGGATCCCCAATTTTCGAAGCGTCGTATGATTCTCCGATTTTCACCATCGGTGGGATCGTCACATCCTCGATGCCCTGCACGGTGATGTCGACCTCGGGAAAATCGATGAACATTGCCATAGAAGATGCTCCCTTCAAATACCTGCGAACTCTTGCCGGCGCGCTACGAGCCTATAAAGAACGAGGAAACGTAGGCGATCACCACGAGAGCGACAAAAAACGCGATAACGCATCCACATCCGCAGCCCGACCCGTCGTCGCCGCCACCGTCTGGGTCTCCCTCGCCGCCCAGGTAGCCCGCCGATTGCCATCGATACCGCGTCATCGAGTCCATCTTCATTTGGCTTGCGCCCCCTCGTGATTATCCGCTGCCGGCATCTACGATATTAGAACAGCGGTGAGACACGAAAATGAAAACTTGCCTGATGCAGTCGCGCCAGCTGCCGCAAGCGCTTCCATCCCTCGAGGTGGGACTCCCCCTTCCAGAACCCTCGTCCAGATCGGCGCCACAAAGAGTTTACAAACCCACGCTCCATCAGAGATTGAAAAATGCGGCCGAAGTAGATATTATAGTGATATCACTTTGAGACCATTCGGCCTCGAACCGACCGCAGGGCCGGCGAGGAAAGGAGACCTGATGGCATCCGAGAAGATCATCCAGGCAAAGTCGGGCTGGGCAATGCTCGCAGCCAACGTCATCGTCTACGCCGCGAGCTGCGCTGGCCTCGTGTACTCCATCGTGCTCCTCGCCTCGGCAGACGATGCGGGCATCGAGGCACCGGACTTTGCGGTTCCCCTGATGATTGCTGGATTCGTCCTGCTCGCGCTCGGCGTCGTCCTAAGCTCGGGCTTCATCACGCTCAAGCCGGGAGAGGCCAAGGTCTGCCTCCTCTTCGGCAACTACATCGGCACCATCCGCGAATCCGGGTTCTACTGGGCCAACCCCTTCTACAGCCGCCAGATGGGCACGGCCGGCCCCGACGAGGAGACTGCCGAAGAAGCCGGCAAGAAGGGGCTGCGGGCATCCAAGGCGCCTGCCGGCATCTCGACCAAGATTTCGCTCCGCGCGCGCACCCACAACGGCGAGCGCATTAAGGTCAACGACAAGCAGGGCAACCCCATCGAGATTGCGACCGTCGTGGTGTGGCACGTGTCCGATACCGCCAAGGCGCTCTTCGACGTGGACAACTACGTCTCCTACGTCTCCATGCAAACCGAGACCGCGCTGCGCCACGTGGCGAGCATCTACGCGTACGACCACATAGAAGAAGGCGACGAATCCAACGCGAGCATCACGCTGCGCTCCAACATCGAGGAAGTATCGAACAGCCTGAAAGAAGAGCTGGGGTTGCGCCTTGCCCCCGCCGGCGTCGAGGTCGATGACGCGCGTCTCACACACCTGGCCTACGCGCCCGAGATTGCCCCCGCGATGCTGCGCCGCCAGCAGGCCGAGGCAATCATCGCCGCCCGCAAGAAGATCGTCGAGGGCGCCGTCTCGATGGTGGGCATGGCACTCTCCGAGCTCTCGGACGGCAGCATCGTCGACTTCGACGAGGACCGCAAGGCAACCATGGCCTCCAACCTGATGGTGGTGCTCTGCGGAGACTCCGAGGCGCAGCCGGTGCTCAACACCGGGTCGCTGTACTAGCACTCGCAGGAGCACACGTTCGTGGCGCGGCGCAAACAATATCCCCTTCGCATCGACCCAAAGATCTGGGCTGCGGTGGAACGCTGGGCAGAAGACGACATGCGAAGCGCGAACGCGCAGGTGGAGTGGATCTTGCGAGACGCACTCAAGCGCGCGGGAAGGCTGAAGGATAGCAGCAGCGGAGACGACGAGGACGAGTAGGTACCGCGGGAGGCCCCGAGGGAGACGGATTCTGGCCCGAAAACGTCTCCCTCGGCCCGTTCCGCGGCGAAAAGCGTCGCCCTTGGCCCGTTCCGCGGCACCTGGCAGGTGCGGCTGCCACGGGGAGCGCCGAGGGAGAAGGATTCGGGCGGAGCGCCGTCACCCTTGGGGTGTTCCGCGCCACGCGTGTCACAGAATGGCCCGAGGGCGAAAGCCTCTCCGTTCGGGGAATTCTCCCTTGGGATGTTTTGTGCCGCGCGTGTCACGGGGAGGCCCGAAGACGAAAGCCCCGTCATTCGCAGATTCTCCCTTGGGCTGTTCCGCGGCGTAGGACGTCTCCCTTGGCAGGCTTCACGCCACTTGCGGGACGCAGCTGCCGCGGGAGGCCCCGAGGGAGACGGAATCGAGGCCGAAAACGTCTCCCTCGGCCCGTTCCGCGGTGAAAAGCGTCGCCCTTGGCCCGTTCCGTGGCACCTAACACGTGGCACCTGGCACGCAGCCCCGCATCACTGAGCGCCGGTCGCCTTCCTGAATTCGCTTGGTAGCATCCCGACTTCGCGCTTGAACAGCGCTGAAAAGTGGCTTGGACACGAGTAGCCTACCGCGCGCGCCACCTGCCCTATGGAAAGGTCACTCTGCCGAAGCAGCAGCTCTGCCTGGCTCACGCGTCTCGCCTGCACATACCGGGTAACCGTCATTCCATTGACACGCTTGAATGTCTCCTTGAACTTGGTGGGGCTCATGCAGGCGATGGCTGCCAGCTCGGCAATGCGCAGCTCGGCGGAGCAATGGTCGTCTATGTAGCACACCACTTCGTGAATGCTGCTGCGATCGGCGGGGCTTACTGCCTTGCCCTCGTCCGGCACCGTCGCCCTCGACCTCTCCACAATAAGCCCCATCGCCTCGAGTACCTTGCCGTGGTAATACAGCTTGGTGCGGCTTTCGTCGCCCGGGTGTGGCCAGAGCTGGGAGAGCAGCGTCTTCATCTCGGGAAATTCGTCATCGCGCCCTAACGAGAAGAAGGCTTTCTCGACATTTCGAAACTCTCCCCCGTACTCCCTTTCGAGAAACTGAGCTGAGAACTCCGGCGATATCTCAATCGAGACGCCCTGCACCGGCACACCTCCATGAGCCACTCCTCGCCATAAGCCGACGCCGATGCTCTGTCCCAACACGCTGTTGGACTTGAGTCTTCGGTAGGGATTGAATACCTCGCCAGAAATCGATTTGAACCAGGTGACGGCAAGATACCCTGGCGATTTCAAGTTCAAGATGAAGTCGTCGCGCACGGTAAGGTCATGGATGATGATGCCCCAAGGTTCATCATCCGGAAAAAGATAGTGACACCAGCCCCAGCAGCGCTCGTTCTGTGCTCGGTACGAGTGCCACAGCGAGCCAAAACCTGCTGGTGACGGCTCTCTTGCAAACCCTGCGTCTGCCAGGCTCTGCTCTTTGAACGCGCTGATCATGTGCGTGTCCTTTCATCGTAGTATGACAAGACGCAGGTCAGTGCGAGATGAGCAGGCTCCTTTCCATGGCAAACAACGCGAACCTGCCGTTTTCATATACTTGATAGTCGGGTTTATTATCTGGCTCCGCGGGCTTCCTACTTCTTCAAATGGCGAGCGTGCCCCGTCAATCGGCGACGTTGTCCCGAAGCCCTCCGCCAGCCAGCAGCACCAGCCGCGCATGCCGCGAGCGCAGCTATCAGCAAAACGGCTGACACGGTAGCGTCATCGCCGGTCTTTGGCAGCGCAGACGAAGCCATGCTCGACTTGTCTTGGGGATTGTCTGGTCCGTCTTGAGAGCTGTTCGAATTGTCTTGAGGGTCTCCCGGCGTGCCGGGCACGTCTTCCTTGGTGTTGGTTACTGTAAAACCAGAAACTGCATCGCCGGTGATGCTGACCGTATAGCCTTCGGCAACGTCAATTTCCTGCACGGAGTAGACGATTTCGTGTCCGTCACTCGCATCGTACTTTGCCAGGCCATCAAAACTGCACGTCCACCCATCGTCGGAGGTGATGGCCTTCTCGGCGACATCCCTGCCATCGGCGAGCAGGCTCACGGTGACGGACGCGGGGCGCGTGCCGTCGCGGTCATTGCCGTCATCCCATGCCTTGACGCATGGGATCGAGACGGTCTCGATCTTCCTGTCGGCGATGGTCAGGGTCGCGGTCTTCGCGTCGTTGTTGAGGTCGTCTGCGCTCACGTGCACGTCCGCCGCCGCCATGTAGCCCTCGGGCGGCGTGGTCTCGCGGACCGTGTATGCGTCGCGTAACAGCCCGCCCAGGCTGCCCGCCCCGTCGGCGCCCGTGGTGATGGTGCCCACTTCAGCCCCGGAGGAGTCACGCACGACCGAGAACACGGCTCCGGCGAGCGGGGCACCCGTTTCGTCGGTCTTGTTGATTGCGATGGAATAGTTGTAACCGTTGGCCTCGCCCGAGGCGGTCTGCCACACGACGGTGTTGGTGTAGCTGTTGTCGACAGTGCCGTTGCTACCGGACAGGGCCACCGTGTTCTGGAACTTCTCCTGGTTGACGGGGTCGTGGTTGAGCTTGACTTTGTAGCGCACGTAGAAGCCGTCGGTCCCGATGTCCCCTAGGCTGATGCTGAAAGAGGTCCTATCGGGGCCGAACTCGACGGGGTACTGGTCGGTGACGTCCCGCCCGCCGGACATCTCGTAGGAGCCGGAATCGGGGTTGAGGCTTATGGTGCCGCGCGTGACGGTGAAGCTGTCCTCGACATAGCTCATGCCGGGGCTCTTCAGGGCATCCGAGACAACGGCGTCGGAGATGTTGTCCCCTTTACCGTTCACTCGGATCGTATAGGCGATGGTCCCGTCGGTGGAGTTGGAGGCGTTGCCCCACTTGGCGATCACCTCGTTGGGGTTGTCGCCCGCCCACTTCTCGTAGTCGACCTCGCCGACCGGGACGATGGCCCCGTCGACGTTCAGGTTGAACTGCTTCTTGCCGAAGTCGCCGATCGTCTCCCTGTTGGTGGTGACCGACGCCGTGATGCTGCCGGTAACGCCGGAGTGGGACTCGACGTAGTTGGTGTAGGTGAGCGTCATGGCGCCCGCCTGCGCGTCCATGTGCGCGCGAGCCACCGTCGCGCCGCCGGAGGACTTGACGTCAAAATCGTAGTCCGCGACGAACTTGAACCCTACCGGCAGCTGGATCGTGCTGATGTCGCCCGAGTGGAACTCCCCGTCGGGGAGGGCGAAGTTCATCGCAAGCTGGGCGGACGAGTAGCTGCTGTTGAAGTGAGTGGTCGAGAGCGAGGCCGATGTGATGATGCTTCCGGAGACAGGGGCGCGCAGGATCGCCTTTGCTATTGCGGCGGCAAGGTTGTTGACGGCCGGCTCTTCGGCGGGGCTGCCCCTGGTCACGTCCGCCTGGGTGCTATCGAGACTTGTCTCTTCGTCATCAGCCTGGCCGGAGGCAGGCTGCGCCTCCTCGTCCGAGTTGACGGCGCCTTCGCTCAAGCTCTGTGTTTGGCTTACTTGAGGAGAGTCCTCCGAGACGCTTGCTGTCTGCGCGGCATCAGTCACCTGCGACTGCGCGGCAGTCTGCGCGGCGGGCTCGGCGGCAACCGCCTGCACCACCCCTCCGGGAACGCAGATGCAAAGAACAAGCAGCACGCTCATGATGCAGCACAGCTTCTTTTTCATTTTGACTCCCCCCTGCCCTTTCGCCGCCTCGAGCGAATCTTTGGCAGTAACTTGCTAGCAAGGCACGACTTTAGGAGAAGTTGAAGTTGAGTCAGTTCCGGCAGGGACGGATATGTCCTTTTCGCACTGATATTCGTCTGTTTGTCATAGCTAGTATCGAGATGCGCATGCTAGTTCGCCGCGGCACCTGCGGGGAACGCGTGTCGCGAAAGGGCTCGAGGGAGACGGAATCGGGCCCGAAAACGTCTCCCTTGGACCGCGTCGCGGCAAAAACCGTCACCCTTGGTTCGTTCCGTGGCACCTGGACGGCGCGCATGCGCCGCTCGCTTGCAGCGCCCCCACAGGCACACGTCTACTTTGACAATATTCCAGGAGGCTTCCACTCGTTCGTCGAGCGCATCTCCTTTCCCGTGCTGTCCTACAACGACTACACCAGCACGTTTCCCGGCAAGGTAGACATCGACATGTTCTTTACCATGAACGCCAACGAGAAGAGATGGCAGCAGGTTACCGATGCCCGAGTGGACAGCAGCCTGCAACTACAGCAGCTTCGTGCGCTTGACGGCCTCGATGTCCTTCGTGCCCGTAAGCTGCATGGTGATGGAAAGCTCCATGTTGAGGTGGTCGAACACGGACTTCACGCCCTCGGCGCCGCCGAGGTTCAAGCCCCAAATGACGGGACGGCCGATCGCCACGAGGTCCGCGCCGCTTGCCAGCGCCTTGAAGACGTGCTCGCCGCGACGCACACCGCTGTCGAACACGACGGGGACGCGATGGTCCACCGCCGCCGCGATCGAGGGGAGCACCTCGAAAGACGCGGGGCCGCCGTCGAGCTGGCGCCCGCCGTGGTTGGAAACCCACACGCCATCGGCGCCGGCTTCAATCGAAGTCACGGCATCTTCCGGGGACTGGATGCCCTTCACGATTACGGGAAGACCGGACATCTGCTTGATTTTCGCAATGTCCGCAGGCACGAAGTCCTGCTTGGCCGCAGCGTAAATCTCGCTGATCCCCTTGCCGACCCCGTCGCTGTCGCTGTAGGCGGCGAGGTTGGGCATTGGCAGCGGGAACTGGAACTTCGAGGCCACGTCCTCTTCGCGATATCCGCCAAGCGTCGAGTCGACCGTCATGATAATCGCCTTCACGCCGGCTTTCACAGCCTTCTTAACTAGGAACTCGTTGAACCCGTCGTCCTTGCTCATGTAGAGCTGGAAGAACTGGGGCGCGCCGGGCGCAGCCTCGGCTGCCGCTTCGACCGGCGTGCTGCCATAGGTGCTCATGGCGAACAGCGTGCCCGCCTTGGCGGCTCCGATGGCGGTGTCGACCTCCCCTTTCACGTGCGCGAGCCCATGAGCCGCCGACGGCGCCTCGATAATCGGGGTCTTGAGGTCGATGCCGAAGATGGACGTCGAGAGGTCCGCCTTCGAGATGCCCTGCAGCACGCGCGGCACGATCTTCTTGTCGTTGAAGGCCCGCGTGTTCTCGCGCATCGTCCACTCGTCTTCGGCGCCTTCGCGGATGTAGCCGAATGCCCCGCGGTCCATGCGTGCCTTGACGCGGTCCTCCAGACTTGCGATGTTGAGAATGTCGATGGGGTGTTCTTCGTTGCTTGTGTAGTACGCCAACGCAGGTTCCTTCTTTCCTTTTGCGCTTTTCGTCCAACGCTCCCGAGTATTGCGAGTACAGGGCGAAGCTGATAGTAGGCACTTTGAGGTGCCATAGGTTCCCGATGGTAACTTTTGGCTTCTTCTGGGGTTTCTTGCGAAAAGCATGCAAGATATGTGGATTCCTGCACGCCCGATATGGCATCGGCAGGGACCGTTCTCGCCTCCGAACCGGACGGGCAGCTACTCGCCCGGCGTGATCGCCCGGGGCTCGAGGAACATCTGACAGCAGAGCTCCTTGCCCGTCTCCGTCTTGAACACGCGCTCGAGCGCCGAGCGTGCCGCATGCTCGCCCGCCCCGTCCTCGAAGAGGTTCACGAGCATGTCTGCCTCGAGGAGGATCTGCCAGTCCGCCCCGTCGATGCCGGTATAGGTGTGGTGATGCGCGATGAGGAAGCACACACGCTGCGCATCCGCCTCGGAGAACCCGCAGCGCTCCAGAATCGGCGCCGCCTCGCCGGGCCCGAGCTTCTCCTGATTCTTGCCGCCACAATCCCCGAGAAGGTCCTCGGCCTTGTGGATTCCGATGTCGTGCAGGTAGGCGGCCGCCTCCAGCACGAAGCGCGTGTGCGCGTCGACGCCCTCGGACTCGGCGATGAGCTTGGCAAGCGCATGAACCTTGATGAAGTGCTGGATGCGCTTGGGGTCGCCGCAATCGTAGGCGATGGCCTCCCTGCACAGGCGGTTGAGCATATCCCGCTCGGCGGGAACGTCCGATTTGGCCGTCGTGTTGCCTTGGCCCACAGGAGCGTTGTCTGCCTCAAACCATTCGCTCATCGAATGCACCTCACACTAGTTCACAAAACGCGATAATCCCGGTTGCTGCACGTGCCGGCGACCGAAAGGCCGCAGGCGCCCCCCTGTCGCCGTCGTGCGCAGAAGTGTACTCCAAGCGTATTGCCATCAGGTAAGCGCGGTTTTCCCTCAGCAGGGTATCGTCGGATCTATCTCCGCCCGCCAGCGTTCGAGCAGGGCGCGGGCATGTTCCCGGGAGGACAGCCGCCGGCCATCGATGGAGCGCACCGGCATCACTCCCATGAGGGAGTTGGTGACAAACGCCTCCTCGCAGCGTTCGAGGTCCTCCGGGTAGAGCACCGCCTCCTCGGCCGCCCCCTGCTCCAGCACCCAGGCGCGCGCCACCCCTGGGAGCAGCCCGCTTTTTACCGGCGGCGTCAGCACGCGACCGTCCAACACCAGAAAGAGGTTGGTGGTTGCGCCCTCGGCCAGCTCCCCGCGGTTGTTGAGCATCACCGGCTCGTCAAAGCCGGCCGCCTGCGCGGCGCGCTTTGCCAAAATGCAGTCGGCGTGGCACAGCGTCTTCATCGCCGTGAGCGGCGAGCCCTCGTTGCGCCTGACCGCGCTTGTGACAAGCGAGAACCCCCGCTCGTAGCTCTTCGCCCCGTAGGGGTTGGGGCGGAATGTGACAAGACGGTTTTCTGGGGTAACCGTGAGCTTCACGGCCCAACGCCCGTCTGCCGCCTCCGGCGCCGCCGCTCGTTCGCGCACCTCCCGGGCAAGCACGCCCGTATCGACATCGATGCCGAGATACGCGCAGGCCCGCCGCAGGCGGGTCAGGTGGGCATCGAGCAGCAG
>OLPZ01001693.1_pt1 | contig 14001 bp, 15 predicted proteins | sample 1672711 | NCBI WGS metagenome assembly OLPZ01 (sample SAMEA3136716, study PRJEB25190) | human gut metagenome
GCTACCTCATGGGCGTCGGCAACCCGACTACCCTCGTGCGCGGCGTGGCCTGCGGCATCGACATGTTCGACTGCGTGCTTCCCACGCGCACGGCGCGTATGGGCACGGCGTTTTCCAGCACGGGCCGCATGAACATGCGTAACGCAAAGTTTACAGAGGACTTTGGCCCGCTTGACGCACAATGTAGCTGCCCGGTGTGCCAGAAGTACTCGCGAGCGTATATCCGCCACCTCGTCAAGATGAACGAGATCCTGGGCGGCATCCTGCTCTCGATCCACAACCTGCACTTCCTGCTCGACCTTATGCGCCGCGCACGCGAGGCGATCGAGGCGGGGGAGTACAAGCAGTTCCTCGACGCGTGGATGAACTCGCCCGCGGCAAACGATTACTAGTTCGAAAGGCCGATCATGAAAGTCGCCATCGCACAGCTCAACCCCACCGTGGGGGATCTGGACGGAAACCTTGCGTCCGCACTCGAGGCGGCGCGCCTCGCCGAGGAAAGAGGAGCAGACCTTGTCGTCTACCCCGCGCACGTGCTGACGGGCGCTCCCCTCGAGGGGCTTGCCTCGTCTGCTGCGTTCGTGGCGGATGCCGAGGCGCACCTTCAGCGCTTCGTGGACGCATGCCCCATCGACGCGCTCGTATCATGCATTACCCTCGCGCAGCAGGCTGACGAGGATTTGGCAGATGGCGACGAGGACGAGTTCGTGTGCGTGCCCGCCGTCTACATTGTGGGCGAGGGCAGCTGCGAGGTCCTGAGCATCCCCGTGCTCGAAGATGCCGATTCGTGCTCGATGGTGGAGATCGACGGCGAGAACATCGCGGTGCTCCTGGAAGACCACGTCGCGCCCGAGTCTTCCCTGGATTCTGTCGAGCTCATCGTCGAGATGTCGGCAGACGTCTTTGGCGAGCAGACCGCGGCTCCCGCCGCCTGGGGCGCGATGGGGCGCCTCGAGCAGCTCGCGCGGGGCAATGCAGCGTTCGTGGCAGACGTGAACCTGTGCGGTGCGGCGGACACGATGGTCTATGCGGGCAACTCCACGGTCACCGCTCCCGACGGCACGCTCGTGTACGCGGCGCCGGTTGCAGACGAGGCGCTGTTCGTGTTCGACACGCAGGCCGAGGCCGCGCCCTATGACGGCGCCGATGCCGACATGGAACCGTGCGCGGTGCTCTGGGAGGGCGTTGTTGCCGGCACGCGCGACTACATCCGCAAGAATGGCTTTGCCGATGTGGTCGTCGGGTTGTCCGGGGGCATCGACTCGGCGGTCGTCGCCGCGGTTGCCGCCGATGCCATCGGGGCGGAGCACGTGCACGCCGTCTTGATGCCGAGCAAATACTCGAGCGAGGGCTCGGTCACCGATGCCCAGCAGCTCGTGCGCAATTTTGGCATGGATTCGGTGACGGTCCCCATAAACGAGCCGGTCGAGGCGTTTCACCGGGTGCTCGCCGAGCCGTGCGGCGGCGCGGTGGAAGGCCTGGCGGCGGAAAACCTCCAGGCGCGCGTGCGCACGGTGTATCTGATGACGCTTTCCAACGCGCATGGCTGGCTGCTGCTCAACACCGGCAACAAGTCGGAGGCGGCGATGGGGTTTTCCACGCTCTACGGCGATACGGCGGGGGCGTATGCGCCCATCGGCGACATCTACAAGACGGATGTCTACGCGCTCGCCCAGTGGCGTATCGAGCAGGGGCCCTCGATTCCGCAGGCCTGCGTCGACAAGGCTCCGAGCGCGGAGCTGTACCCGGGCGCGACCGACCAGGACCGCCTGCCACCATACGCCCAGCTCGACGACCTGCTCTGCGACCATATCGAGGGCAACATGGATGCGGCGGAGCTCGTGGCGAGCGGGCACGACCGCGCAATGGTCGAAAGCGTGCTGCGCGCCGTGCGCGTCAACGAGTTCAAGCGCCGGCTCGAGCCCATGGCCCCCAAGATTCAGGGCTGCTCGCTTTCCGATGACCGCGCGTGGCCGGTCACCAATGGTTGGCGAGATGCTTCTGCCGATGTGAGATAATGCGGCACAGCGGCAAATCCAATACCAATACGGAAAGGAATTTAGATGCCTAAGATTACCCGTGAGGACGTGCGCGTTCCTGCCGACGTCATGCCGGAGATGCGCGAGGAATACATCGACAACTATATGGCTGCTACCCGTGGGACGGGGCGCCTGATGCTCTTTGCATGCGACCAGAAGATCGAGCATCTCAACAAGGACTTCTACGGCGAGGGCATCGACATCTCCGATGGCGACCCCGAGCACCTGTTCCAGATCGGCAGCCAGGGCACGATCGGCGTCCTGGCGGGCCAGCGCGGCCTGATTGCCCAGTACGCCAACGACTACCCGGAGATCAACTACCTGGTCAAGATGAACTCCAAGACCAACTTGGTGAAGACGGCCCAGAAAGATCCGTATTCACCGCAGCTCTACGATATCGAGGCCGTGCTCGCCATGCGCGAAGCGGGCGTCAACATCGTCGGCCTGGGCTACACCATCTACCTCGGCTCCGAGTACGAGGACAAGATGATGCAGGAAGCTGGCGAGCTCATCGCCGAGGCGCATAGCGAGGGCCTGCTCGTCGTGCTGTGGATCTACCCGCGCGGCGCTGCCGTCAAGGAGGAGAAGGCAGGCGACCTCATTGCGGGCGCTGCGGGCGTCGCACTGTGCCTGGGTGCCGACTTCGTCAAGGTCAACCCGCCGAAGGCGACCGACGAGATGACGAGCGCCCAGCAGCTGGCCATCGCGAGCCGCGCTGCGGGTCGTACGGGGCTCGTCTGCGCCGGCGGTTCCAAGGCAGACGCCAAGGAGTTCCTGAGCAACCTCTACGACCAGATTCACATCGGCGGTGCCTGCGGCAACGCCACGGGGCGCAACATCCACATGCGCAGCCTGGACGAGGCGGTGCGCCTGACCAATGCCATCAGCGCAATCACGCTTGGCGATTACGACGTCGAAGAGGCCATGGACGTCTTCGAGGGCAAAGAGAACTTCAGGATCGACTAGCTCTCTTGTGTTCGATCGAACTTCCGACGACCCGGGTGCTGAGCCCGGGTCGTTTGCATAGGAGAGGGCAAGCGGGAGACAAGATGTTCGGAGTTGCGAAGATTAAGAGCACGGACCCTCTGGAAAAGCGCTTCCACGGGCTGTGCGCGTTTGTGCGCCTGCATCTGATGAAGGCTGCGGAGGGCGATGTCGAGGCGGGCTTTGCTGCAGCGCGCGAGCGTGGCATGATCGGAGAGCAAGATGAGCGGTTCTTGCGCTCGTGCCTTGCCGACGACGATAGGCTCGCGCAGGGCGAGTCGCTTGACGGCACAGTGACGCCCGAGCTGCTCGATGAGGTTCAGGCGATGGTCAACAAGCTCAACATGGGGGATTCCGCCTGACGGCAGGCGCGCAAACGGCCGCCCGTCGAGCTAGTGGAGCTCGTCTTCGTCGGGGAGCAGCAGGTCTGCCGCCGCCTCGGCGTCGGTGTTGGTGCGCTGGTAGACGATCGAGGCAACTAGACGGCACCTGAGCTCGGTCATGAGGATTTCTGCATTGAAGCCGGTCATGTGCCAGATGTAGCCGAAGGCGAACACGGCGATGCAGCCGCTGTAGATCATGTTGCGCTCCATGTCGGTACCGCCTCCCTGCATGATGTTGAGGTAGGCGATGACGCCGAGCGCGAGCAAGATCATGAAGCCGGCAATGTTGAGCTTGCGTGCCGACCACTCCATCTTCTCCTCGACGTCGGCTTGGATGGCGAGGTCCTGCTGCGTGATGCCCGTCAGGCGCCCGGAGAGCTCGTGTCCGATGCGCTCGGCGTCTTGGTGTTGGAGCCGGCGCTGGAAGACGCGCAGGATGACGGTGGCGATGGCAAGCGCGAGCACGATGCAAAAGCCCGAGGTGCCCAGATAGATGGCGGCGGGGTTGCCGAAGGCGAAGTAGCAGCAGGTCCCGACGAACGTCGCGGCTATGGAGATGACGAGCAGCACGAACGAGACTGTCTCGCCCGTCTTGGCAGACGAGATGCCCCAGATTCTGAGTGCTTCGGGGTTCTTGAGGTTGGCTTCGAGGACCTGCTGTTCGTGTTCGGTGAGCTCGGTGTCCATGGGTTTCTTTTCTGTCGGCTTTGATGGTGCTGCTCATGGTAGAGCATGCACGGTGCTTGGAGTAGCGTGGGGGCGGCATCGTTATTCAGCTGTCGCACAAATTATCGGTTGCGCGAACAAGATGTTGTGCTATCATTTCAACTCGCGCGGTTCGAAAGGGCTAAAGCGCAGCAACGGGTGATGGCGCAGTTTGGTAGCGCACTTGACTGGGGGTCAAGGGGTCGCAGGTTCGAATCCTGTTCACCCGACCAGCAAAACGGCAGGTCACGGGCTTACAGCACGTGGCCTGTTTTCTTTGGTGGCTATGTTTTCTGTGCTTGGTGGCTGTTTTGGTGGCACGGGGGCCGGGGAAATCGGTTCACTTTGGCACGAGGGGCCGTGGGTATCGTGCCATTCGCGGACCCCTTAGAGGCAAGCTCTCTGTTCAACTTCCCCCGTCCAGGGTTGATGTCCTCCTATCAGACCTTGGAAGGTCTGGCTGGTTGCTCATTTCAGAAACTCGAGTTGCGATGTCTTCCAACTTACGCTGTTCCCAAGCAATAGCACTGAAGCCAAAGTATTGCCATAAATAATGCATCTTGCGTTCTGTGAGGAGCGCTCATGAAATATTCGGAACTCGTTGACTCCGGTGCTACGCCTACAGAGGCACAAAGCTTCATCAAGGACTCGGAAAACGTCTCGGTAACCCTGCGAATGCCGCGCAGCCTGCGAGATTCCGCCAAAGAGGCCGCGAGCCTCTCCGGGATGAGTTTAGCTTCCTACGTTAAGATGTGCCTCATCGACCGCCTGTCGGGGGTCAATCGCAAATGATTGAGCTCACCACGATGACCGTTCGGCACATTGGTGGCTGCCCGGACTTCATCAGCGTAAGCACGACCAGCTCGCGACTCTGAAGAAGTCGTTCCTCGAGAAGATGTTCGTTTAGGAGAAAACATGACGCTCGAAAACAAACTGGGCATCACGGGTCAAGCGGAGCTCGCGCGCGAGGAGGAACGCCTCAGCAAATTGCGTGCACTCGAACTCTTCGAGGAAGGTGTGCTTGATGAGCTCGCGGCTGGTACCGTAACAAGCCTATTTGAGATTCACAGGTGCCTATTCCAAGATGTTTACCCATTTGCAGGGAAGATTCGGACGGTCAATATCGCTAAAGGGGATTTCCGCTTCGCTCCGCTTAAGTACCTGGAGCCGAGTTTGGAATCAATCGAGAAGATGTCCCAATCCACGTTCGATGAAATCATAGACAAGTATGTTGAGATGAACGTTGCCCATCCCTTTAGAGAGGGAAACGGCAGAAGCATGCGAATCTGGCTCGACCACATTCTCAAGGTGGAGCGGGGAGAGGTCATCGACTGGAGCAAGGTCGACAAGGAAGACTACCTGCTTGCCATGGAGAGAAGTCCCATTCGCGCCATCGAGATTAAACACGTCCTGAAGTCTGCGCTTACCACTATGATCGATGATCGAGAGGTGTTCATGAGGGGCATCGACGCAAGTTACCACTACGAAGGATTTAGCGTCTACAAAACCGAAGACTTGGGCAATGCGAATGACTAGAACCCGTGTCTGTAAGCAAACTTGGGAACAGCGCGAGTTGGGAGATGTGGTGGGAGCGCATCACTAGATCTACGTCTTTGTTTTCCAATTCTTGGATGATATGAAGATAGGTTTTCCTCCTCTGTTCTTGTAATCCCACGTTTTGTTCACGGCCAGCGTCTGCCTGGTGAAGTCGAAGTCGGAGGGGGTTATCGCTAGCGCCTCGGAAAACCGCAAGCCGGTCTTTGCGACTAGAAGGATGAACCACTCCCAGCTGATCTCTGACCCAAGATCAAGGCTGGCGAGCAGCCGATGAAGCTTGAACTGGTTAAGGTAGCGGTTTTTCTTGGGCCGTGGTGGCTTCCCCTTAACAATTGCCTTCCTTGTTGGATCTCTCGGAACGAGTCCATCATCGACTGCATCGAGTACGGCGCCCTTTAGTAAATGGTGAAAGTCCATCGTTGTCTGACGTTCGTGATCTTTTGCGTACTCGTTAAGGATTTTCTGGTAGGAGATTCGGTCAAGATCCGACAGCTTCATATCTGGCGCGTGTCTCTCTATCCAGGCAAGCGCAAGATGGTACTTGTTTAGCGTCACTTGCCTTACTGCGTTCTCCTTGTATACGGAAATCCACTCCTTGTAGTAATTACAAAATAGGTCATTGCTGGAAAGTTCGTTAAGCATCGTTCACCTCGATAATGCTTTTTTGGGCGACTCTCACCTTTTGGATGGAACCAGCAGGATCGGAATACCGCAATGAGTCATCGGAAATAAATGCAAATGAGGGGTGACGAAGTCATCGACGCACGAGAAGATGGCATTCGTTGCATACTTCGCTCGAGACTCTGTTACGCATCCGTTACACGCCCTCGCTCATTTCCCCTCTATCCTGTAGTGCATGGTGGTGAAAGTGCCGTATGCTGCGCTTGCAAAAGACGATTCGGGGAGGAGGCCTGCGCTTGTGAAGTTTTCGACCAGGCTGCCCGTGGCCTCGCATATCCTGCTCTGCCTCGCCGTGTTGGGCGATGAGCGCAAGTTCACCTCGAACCTGCTGGCAGACAGCGTGGGCGTCAATCCCGTCGTCGTGCGAAACGTGCTCGGGATGCTCAAATCCGCCGGTCTCGTGCACGTTGAGCCGGGCGTTGGGGGAGCGACTCTTGCGAAGGCGCCAGCAGACATCACAATTCTCGACGTGTTTCGCGCCGTCGAGGACGAAGGCGAGCTGTTCCGCTTCCACGAGCACCCGAACATCCAGTGCCCGGTCGGGCGAAACGTGCATGCCGTGCTCGGTGGAAAGCTCGACGAGGCAGACCGGGCGATGGAGGCCAGGCTCGCCTCGGTGACGCTGGAGGATATTGCCGATGAGACGCGCGAGCGCATGAAGGCCCAAGACGCCCAGCACGCCCACGGGTCCTGCGAGTAGCTACTCCACGGACACCTCGCCCGAAAGGACGCGCTGGTAATCGGCATAGTTGAGCTTGAGCAGTTCTGGGGTGTCCAGGTCGTAGGGGCACTTCGAGGCACACTGGCGGCAGTTGGTGCAAGTCGTGATGCGGGCCATCTCATCTTGCCAGTACGGCGTCAGCCAGTCCTTTGAGGGCATGCGGCGCAGGAGCTGCGACATGCGCGCGCACTGGAAGATCTGTATCCCCTGCGGGCAGGGCATGCAATATCCGCAGCTGCGGCAAAAGTCGCCTTTGAGCTCTTCTCGTTCCCCGTTGATGAAGGCACGCATCCCGTCGTCGAGCGTGGGCGTGCCCTGACCGGCTGGGCCATCCATGAACGACAGCCACTCGTCGAGCTCTCTTTGGCGCTGGATTCCCCAGATGGGCACGACGTTGTCGAATTGCGCATCCCAGGCCATCGCCGCGCTGGCGTTGGTGATGAGGCCACCCGACATGCCCTTCATGCCGATGAAGCCCATGCTTGCCGCTTCCGTCGCGCGCACGAGCTCGACTTCGCGCTCTATCGCCAGGTAGTTGAAGGGGTACTGGAGGGTCTCGTAGAGCCCTGTTGCAACTGCTTTCTCGGCATTCGCGATCTTGTGCGCCGTGATGCCGATATGGCGGATCTTGCCCTGCTCCCTTGCGGCGAGCATGCACTCGTACATGCCGGTGCCGTCACCGGGCTCGAAGACGGTGTCGGGATTGTGGAACTGGTAGATATCGAGGTAATCGGTCCGCAGGTTTACAAGCGAGGTCTCGAGGTCAGCCCAGAAGGCATCGGGTGTGGTGGCGCCGGTCTTCGACGCTATGAAGATGTCCTCGCGGAGGGGTAGCGCTGGGTCATTGTGGCCCCAATCCCCGAAGGCCAGGCCGAGCTTGTGCTCGCTGTCGGAGTAGGCGCGTGCGGTGTCGAAGAACGTCATGCCGCCATGCCATGCCTGGCGCAGGAGCGAGACGGCCTCGTCATCTGAGACGCGCTGGATCGGCAGTGCCCCAAATCCGTTTTGCGGCGTGACAATGCCGGTCGTTCCCAAAGTGATCGTCTTCATGCAGTCTCCAGTCGTATGTGGTCCGAGGGGCCGTGGGTATCGGTTCATTTTGACACGAGGGGCCGTGGGTATCGTGTCAGTTTGGCGCGGAGGGACAGGGCAGTCAGAGGGCGGAATCGAGGAAGGACATGTTCTGCTCGAGGAGCGAGCCGAGGCCGCGGTGCGCTTCGGGGGAAAGCCCCGCTGCGGGAAAACCGCAGATGAGCTGGACGTTCACGCGCGCATCGCACAGCGCCCCGAGCTGGTCTTGCACCGCGGTCATCTCGTGCGCGCGCTCTGCGACCGAAGGCGACATGAGCGCACCGAAGTTCTCGGCGACGTAGCGTACCCGCTTGGCGTCTTTGCGCAGCGTGTGGACTGCCTCCTCGTCGGCGTAGTCGAGCGTCGCCAGTCCCGCGGTGACGCCATCGGCGAGCTCGTCGAAACGCGCAGTGAGGCGCTCGGGCGCAAGCCCCGCACGCTCGACGCGCTCTTTCCATGTCAAGTGCTCTGCTTCCTTGCGCACAGCGGCAAGCGCCCGTGCGGTTTCCTTGCCGGAAAGCGCTTCGAGCACCGCGTCTCGTTCCTGCCCGCGCAGCTCGCAAATCGCACTGTACAGCTCGCCGGCGTCGGTGTCGAGTGTCTCGACCTGCTCGAGCAGCACGTCGTACTCCCGCAGGTCGGAGGTCTGCAACACGATTCCGCGGAGCTCGCGCTGCATCCCCTTGGCCTGCTTCTTCTCGAGGAAGGGCTCGAGGAAGCCCACCAGGCTCCGGAGCGTTCGGATCGAGACGCGCAGCTTGTGCAGCGTCTCGACGTCGTCGGGGTCATCGAGAAAGCCCTGCAAACGCTCTGCGACTGTCTTTGCCGCTTTGGCAACCGTCTCCTCAACGGACAGGGCGACCTTGAAGGGACGGGCGGGGATGCCCTCGACCAGCCACAGCAGGCGCGCGCGGTTCTCGGGGGCGACGGCGATGCCGGTGGAGCCCCTGAGCTGCCGAGACCAGCTCTGCTCGGCTGCGGGGAGCTGTACCGCGGCGATTGAGCCGACCCCCAATGCCAGCTGGCAGCCGGTCAGTTCTGCCAGGGCTCGCTCCATGAAGGGGTTGTGACCGACGGCGATGACCAACGGGGAATCGCTCGCGTCCAGGTCTGCGGCAAAGCGCTCGAGGTTCTGCTCGGTCAGGCATGGCCGCAGCTCCGGCTCGGCGTTCTTCATGAGCCTTTTGGTCACCTGCTCAGCGGTCTCGCAGGCGCGTACGGCCTCGCTCGACCATACGGCAACGGCGGCGACGCCCTCTGGCGCGTCCGCTGTCGCATCGCGCACGAGCTCCTTCGCCAGCTTCGCGACGGGCACAAGCGTTGCCTCCAGCGCCTTGCGGCCGGCTTTTGTGAGCGGGCGTTGCAGGTCGTCGAGGCCTTCGTCTCTCGACTTGGCCTTTGCGTGGCGGACGAGCAGAACGGTGCGTGCGGTCATGGCGTCTCCTTCGCGGGCGTGTGCCTCTCCTTCGCGGGCCGTGCCTTTTTTCGATGTGCTGTCGCTTCGTATTCTAGTTGCTGCGCGTCTCAGGTGTGCGCTGAGCTTCCAGATTCGGGCGCGATGCAGTCCTTGAGCCGCAGCAGCCCCTCGCGCAACCGCTCGGGAGGCACAGACGCGTAGTTCACCACGAGCTCGCGGTGCATCTCCTCTGTCGGCTCGGAGGCGTAGTCCGCCACAAAAGCGAAGCGAATATCGAGTTTTTCGGCGCGGCGTTTGAGCTGCGCGCGCGTTGCGCCCATGTCGCCGAGGCGCACGATCACATGCGTCCCCGCAGGCGGGACGAACACCGAGCCCAGCTCATCGAGCCCTGTCTCGTGCATCTCATGCACGACCTGCGCGCGCTCGTGCTTGAACACGGTGTTCAGATGATTCAGATGCCGTTCGAAGTAGCCTTCCTGGATGAAGCGGGCGAGCACGTACTGGTCCGAGCCCGAGACGGTGCACGAGTAGAACGTCATCGTCGCGAGGTAGCGTTCGATGAGCGCGGGCGGCAGCACCATGTACGAAATGCGCAGCGAGGGGACGAGCGTCTTTGAAAACGAGTTGAGGTAGATCGTCCGCTCCCCGGGGTCTGCCGCAAAAATCGGCATCGTCGGGTTGCCGTACGAGTTCAGCTCCGAGTCGAAATCGTCCTCGATCAAATAGCGACCGCTGTCTTGATCGAGCCATGAGAGCAGGTCGAGTCTTCTCCTGATGGGCATGACCGAGCCAAGTGGAAACGAGTTGGCGGGGGAGACGTGCATGAGGCTGACGCTGCTTTGCGCGAGGCGGTCGAGCTGCACGCCGTCGCTGTCGATGGGGATGAACTCGCTGCGTATGCGGTTGCGCGCGGCTATGCGCGAGAACTTGTGGTTGCCGGGGTCTTCGAGCCCGAGCACGGTGCGTTCGTCGAAGAGCTGCATGAGCCGGCTGTACAGGTACTCGATGCCGCTGCCAACGATGATCTGGTCGGGGTCGACGTCCATCCCGCGGTAGCGCGCCAAATGCTCGGAGATTGCATGGCGCACGAGGGGTATCCCGTTGAAGGGGACCGTCCTCAGCAGGTTGGGGTCGTTCAGCGAGAGCATCTCGCGCGTGAGCTTTGCCATCGACGACGAGGGGTAGAGGGCGGTCTGCACCTTGTTCGAGGAGAAGTCCGCAAAGTAGACGTGCTCGTCGGCTCCCAGTGCGGTAACGCGCTGCCTGCGGTGGCGCACCTGCGCCCGTGTGCCGAGGTCCTCGGCAAAGAACCCCACGCGCTCCTTCGAGCGCACGTAGCCCTCGACGAGCAGTAGGTTGTACGCGTTCTCGACGGTGATCACGCTCGTGCCCAGGTGCGTGGCGAGCGCGCGCTTCGAGGGAATCTTTTCCTCGGGGGCGATGACGCCGCTCATGATGTCGTCTCGTATGCACTGGTACAGGTAGAGATAGGTGGGCGTCTTGCCCCGTTTCGACAGGTCGTAAGTGAGCATGAGGTCCTTTCTCGGCGGCATGTCCTAGGGCGATGCCATCTGCAACTGACCATAAAAAATAATTCAAATCTGAATATATGCGCATGGTCACGTCCACTCTACCATGGTCGCGTGAGCGTAACCCCCGAACAGCCCGACCGACGACCCGTGCGTCCAAGGGCTCCAATGCGAATTGAGGAGAAACACATGTTCGACTACACCGGAAAGACCGTGGCCGTCAGCGGCGCCTCTTCGGGCCTCGGCAAGCAGATGGCCGAAGGCTATGCCCAGCAGGGCGCCAACCTCGTTTTGCTCGCCCGCCGTATCGAGCGCCTCGAGGCGAGCGCCGCGGAGCTGAGCGAGAAGTACGGCATCGAGGTCCTGCCCGTCAAGTGCGATGTCACCGACGAGGCATCCATCGACGCGGCCATCGCAGCCGCTGACGAGCGCTTCGGCCACATCGAGGTCCTCGTCAACTCTGCCGGCGGCGAGAAGGGCACGGGCACCAAGCTCGTCGACTTCGAGCGTTCCGATTGGGACTTCACGATGAACCTCGATCTGACCTCCATCTTCACCATGTGCAAGAAGGTCGGAGGCTACATGCAGAAGAATATCGAGGCCGGCAAGCAGGCCTATGGCCGCATCATCAACATCGCTTCCATCTACGGCCTGGTGGGCAACACCGCGATCCCGACCATCGCCTACCATGCCTCCAAGGGCGCCGTCGTCAACTTCACGCGTGCGGCGGCTGCCGAGTTCGCGCCGACCGGCGTGACCGTCAACGCCATCTGCCCGGGCTACTTCTACACCGAGCTGACCACCGAGACCCTCGACACGGAGTACTTCCAGAACTTTGCCAAGAACACGGTCCCGATGCAACGCTACGGCCATGAAGGCGAGCTTTCAGCTGCGGCAGTCTTTCTGGGTGCCGAAGAGGCGAGCTACGTCACCGGCCAGATGATCGCGGTCGACGGCGGCTACACCGCAGTCTAGGCAGGAGAGCCGGGGGATTCCCGTTCTAACCTGATTCTTTCGAGCGCCTGTGGCACGAGCGTGTCGCAGGCGCTCGTATAATAGGCGCAGGCAAACGTCGCTGGCGCAGGAGGCTCACGTATGGAAACACCGCAGAACACAGACGGGCAGGTACCCTCGCATGGCGACACCAAGCTGCGCCGTTCCGTCCGCCGCACCACCGGTTACACGCGCCTCATCGCCACTGTGCCCGCGGTCGGCTTCTTCATCGCCGCGCTCGTTCTCGCGGTTGGCACCTTCGTGAGCGTCATCGAGGCGGGGCTCGAGTTTATCGAGGGGAAGATCGAGGTCATGCAGCTCGCCATCGACTTCGTGGAGTTCGCCGATCTGTTCTTGCTGGCGGTCGTGCTCTACATCCTCGCGCTCGGGCTGATCACCTTGTTCGTCACGGACAAGATCGCCTTGCCGCGCTGGCTCACGTTCCACGACTTCGACGATCTCAAGGAGCGGCTGGTCAGCGTCATCAGCGTCATGCTCGGCGTGTATTTTCTCGGCTATGTGCTCAACGGCGCCCGCGGGCTCGATATCCTGTGGATGGGTCTTGGGTGCGGCGTGGTCATCGCCGCGCTCACTCTGTTCGTCAAGCTCGTCATCAAAGGCCATGGCGACGGCGAGGAATAGCCGTAGGGCCTAGCGCGTTTCCCGCTTGCTCTGCGGCTGTTGGTAGAAGCTAGTCTTCTCGGCGCGCATCTTGCGCTCTGCCTCGTTGACGAGCTTGTTCACGTCGATGTCGGGGCGCTGCATGCCTGCGTACCCGAGGGAGCAGCAGTACCCTTCCTTCTCGAGCCGCGCTTCAAAGTTGGCAATAAGCTGCTGCACGTGCGCTGCGCTCTTGTCGGAGACGAAGGCGACGAACTCGTCTCCGCCGATACGGTAGGTGCTCGACTTTCCGAATTCCTCTTGCATCGCCGCGCCGATGAACTTGAGCATCGCGTCACCCGAGGCGTGGCCCTGCGCGTTGTTGATCTCGTGCAGGCCGTTCGCGTCGAGATAGATGCAGTGTAGGGAGTGCGCGCAGCCGTCGGCATGTGCGGGTGCCTCGCGCTCGAACGCGTTGCGGTTGCGCAGCCCGGTCAGGAGGTCGGTCGTGCTCAGATACTCGACGCGGCTCTCGTACAGGTAGCGCTGAAACTTCAGCTTTGTGAGATACGTGCTCACGATGATGCTGATGGTGGCGTAGACGCAGCAGTTCAGGGTGTCGGTGCGTGCGACCCATTCGGGCTCGAAGGTTTTTGCAGCGATAATGAACGCGATGGCGTAGAACACGATGAACCCCATGACACGTGAGGGCTTGAGCGTGAACAGGAGCGGGGCTATGAGCAGGACCGCGATAAAGGTTACCGCCGGTTTGTCGGGGATATGGGCTGTGCCGAGCCAGATTCCGAAGATGAGCAGCAGACTTAGAAAGACGTAGATGTCTGCCTGCAGCAGCTTGCTGTTGTCCTTGACGCTCTGCCTTGCCACTGCAAAGACCAAGATGTCGGGGACAAGGACGAAGAGATAGAGGTAGCGGTTGTTGCCGGCGATGCTGCTGAAGAACGAGACGCCGATGAGGGTGAGAAACAGCAGACAGGAAACCGCGGAGAAGATGAGGAGGTTTCTGCGGTTGTCGCGCTGAATCTCTGCGGACAGCTGAGCGTACTCTTCATCCGTAAGACCACCTTGCAGGTAGTATCTCAGTTGGGAAATCGCTCTTCTCATTACGCTATCTGGTGGCCCTTCGTACCTGTCGAACAAATTGACTTTACGCCAATAGGACGAATTTCACCGAGTAAGACATTCAGCTATTCATGCAATTGGGTATCCATTCTCAGCAAGTGCGCTTTCAGTCAACATAATTGCCATACCTTCCCAAAATGACACGAGGGGCCGTGGGTATCGTCTCAAAGTGAGACGATAC